>Ga0302326_10017986_pt1 | contig 14687 bp, 11 predicted proteins | sample Palsa_T0_3_FD_202264 | JGI IMG/M metagenome (GOLD analysis project Ga0302326, IMG submission 202264) | Peat permafrost microbial communities from Stordalen Mire near Abisko, Sweden - Palsa_T0_3 | ecosystem: Environmental > Terrestrial > Soil > Palsa > Peat permafrost | place: Sweden: Abisko... | reverse complement strand
ACTGACCGCGACACGTTGCTCTACGCGCTCGGTGTCGGCGCCGGCACCGAGGATCTGTCGTTCACCACCGAGAACAGCCACGGGATCGACCAGCAGGTGCTGCCCACATATGCGGTCATCTGCTGTCCGGCGTTTGCCGCGGCCGCCAAGGTCGGATCGTTCAACTGGGCCATGCTGTTGCACGGCTCGCAGGGCATTCGGTTACACGCGCCGCTGCCGGCCGCAGGCAGGCTCTCGGTGGTCACCGAGGTGACCGACATCCAGGACAAGGGTGCGGGCAAGAACGCGATCATCATGTTGCGTGGCCGGGGCAGCGACCCCGACACCGGAACGCTGATCGCCGAGACCTTGACCACGCTGGTGATCCGCGGCGACGGCGGGTTCGGGGGAGAGCCGGGTCAGCGCCCTGTCGCGCCGGAGATTCCGGATCGTGAGCCCGACGCCCGCGTCGCGTTGCCCACCCGCGAGGATCAGCCGCTGATCTATCGGCTCTCCGGCGATCGCAATCCGCTGCACAGCGACCCGTACTTCGCCAAGGAACTCGCCGGGTTCCCCCGGCCGATCATGCACGGGCTGTGCACCTACGGGTTCTCCGGTCGCGCCTTGATCGCCGAACTCGGCGACGGCGACGCCAGCGCCATCACCGCGATCGACGCGCGATTCACCAAGCCGGTCTTTCCCGGCGAGACGCTGACCACGCTGATCTGGCGCACCGAGCCGGGCAGAGCGGTCTTCCAGACCGAAGCGTCCGGGGCAGATGGTGTTGAGGCGCGACTGGTGCTCGAGGATGGCGCGGTGGAATACCGAAGTTAATTCGCTGTAACCGGTTTACCGGGGTCGTCCGCGTGGCAGTCCCGGGCATGGCATTCAAACTCACCTACAGCGACGGACAATCGACCGACTACGACGACAGCACCAACTGGGAAGTAGAGAACGGCGTCGTCAAGTTGGGACGCGAGTCCGGCAAGTGGACCGTGCTCATCTCCCCGAGCCATTGGGCGACGCTGGAACTGGAAACCGCCGACGGCAAGGGCGGCGACGACAAGGACGACGACAAGAACGACGACAAAGACAAAGACGACGACTGACGATCAGCGGGTGAGCTGACGCGCGAGCCATTCGGTGAATTCCCGCACCCGACCAGGGTCGTCCAGCGCGTAGCCGGCCGCGGTGGCGCGGTCTCCATCGTCGCCGTGCCGTACCAGGATCGCGACACCATCGTCGTGGACGGCATCGAATGCGTCCTCGTCGGTGATGTCGTCGCCCAGGTAGATCGGCAGCAGCGGGCTCGCCGGGCTGTGTTCGGTGTCCTGGATGTAGTCGAGCACCCACCGCAACGTTTTTCCCTTGTCCCAGTCCACATTTGGACGAAGCTCGATCACCTCACGCCCGGTGGTCACGCGAAGCGCGGTGCGCTGTGCGACGCTTCGCACCGCCGCGGCCACCTCCCCGACGCAGTCACGCGCCGCGTTGCGGTAGTGCACGGCGACCCCGAACCGCTTGTGCTCCACCACCACGCCCGGAATGTGATCGAGCTGGTCGGCCAGTTCAGCCGCCGCATCCGCCAGCACCGGGACACTCTGCGAAGCCTCTTCGTTCTGGTGGTGCTCACCGTCGGGTCCGGTCAGCTCGAATCCATGGCTGCCCGCGTACCAGAGGCCGGGCAGGCCGATCCGCTGCCGCACGTCGGCAAGGTCGCGCCCGGACAGGATCGCCACCGGGCACTGGGCGCTCAGCGCCGTCAGTGCGTCGGCCGCGCCGTCGGAAAGCCGGGCCGAATCGGGATTTTCGACGATTTCCGACAGCGTGCCGTCGAAGTCGTAGAACACCGCAGGCTGTCGCTCGGCCGCCGCGTCCAGGGCCTGCAGGCCGTTGGGCAGCTCGGACATCCGCCGGTCTCCGGTGCGGACCACGACGTCGGCCACGTCCGCGACCACTGCGTCGGCGCCGCTGCTCGTCAGCGCGTCGCGAGGGCCGCCGGGGTCGACCCCGATCACCAGCGCGAATCCGGCGGACCGCGCGGCCGTCACACCGTCTTCGGTGGTGGTGACCACAGCGCAGCGGCCGGGCCGCACGGTCAACCGGTTCGCCGTCTCGACCAATTCTGCGGCGTTGCTCTCGGCAGAGCGCACACCGGCGTCGCGCAGCCGCGCCACCAGCGCGCTCGGATCGTCGATATCGAACAGCACCGCGTCGAGGCGGCGGGGGTCGATGATGACCGACACGTCGACAGCCTTCCCGGCCCGCGCCTCGCGGTGCCGGTAGTCAGGTTAGTCGGTGATGGTCAGACGGACTTCCGGTCGAACAGCAGGATGGAGTCCTGGCTCAGCATGTCCAGTCGCGCTACGGCGATCTTGATCCCGTCAGCGAGCTCGTCGATGTCGGCTGCTCCCGCGTCGTAATCGGCGGTGATCCCGAACACCAGATCGTCGGCATAGCTCATCACCGCGACGCCGGTGCGCAGCTGCAACGCGATCGGTGGAATCGGCAGCAGCCGAGCGACGCTGTGGCCCATCATCTCCAGCCGGCGGTGTGGTCCGCGAACATTGGTTGCCAACGTCACGATGCCGCGCTGCGGCAGACGGGTGAGGAGTCGAATCATCCACGAGGACAACATGAACGGGACATAGCCGCTCGCCGAGACGGCGAAGTTGCCCGCCTGACGCTGGCCGCCCTGCTTGGTCCGGGTCAGCCGGGTGTGCACCGTGCGCAGTTGCTGGATCGGATCGTCCTGCTCGACAGGAAGATAGGGCAGCATGATCGACAGGCGGTTGCCCGGCTTCTCGGGCGCGTCGTCTGCTGCTCGCACCGATACCGGCACCAGGGTCCGCAGCGAGTCCGGCTGTGGCTTCTCGCCACGGTGCAGCAAGACGCATCGGTAGCCCTCGGTGATCGCCGCCAGCGCGACGTCGTTCACGGTCACATCGAACTTGCGGCATATCTGTTCGACGTCGGCCATCGGGACCCGCACCGCCCGATAACGGCGCATCGCGGTGGCGTGTCCCACCAGCGATGATCCCGCGCTCGGCCGGAGCAGGCTGCCGGCGATCTCGGCCGCGCCGTTGACTGTCTGGTTGACCGCGTTGGTGATGCCGGTGGCGGTCCGCCACATGTTGGCCAGTGGGTTGCTGCGCGGGTTGGGATCCGGGACCGGCGTGAGGTGCGGGCGTGCGGTGATGCGCCTGGCGACTGCGGGCCGGGCGAACGCATCGCCGTCGATCTCGTCGCAGAGTCGGCTGAGGATCCGCATCGCCGAGACACCGTCGGCCATGCAGTGATGGACCTTCATCAGCATTGCCCAGCGGTTGCCCTCGAGACCCTCGATGACCCAGCACTCCCAGAGCGGGCGATCGCGGTCCAGTCGACGCTCCAGCACGTCGGCGACCACCTGGAACAGTTCGGCGTCACCGCCCGGTCGCGGCACGGCCACCCGGCGCACGTGTCGGCTGAGGTCGAATACCGGATCGTTGACCCACTGTGGCGCACCGATGTCGAACGGCTGGATGTGCAACATCTGCATGCATCGCGGTATCGTTCGGATGCGTTCTGCCAGAACGCTTTTGAACTTGGCGTAATCGGGTGCCGGGCCGTCCATGATCGCGATGCCGCCGATCGCCAGACTGACGTTACGGTCCGAATCCTCCGCCATGAGGAAGCCTGCATCGAGAGTATTGAGTTGCTCCACGACTCATCACCGCCGTTTCACTGCTGGAGGATTGTGGTCGAGTATTGGCGGTGACCACTGGTCAGAGGTGGCGACAGGATTAATTCATGTAAACAACTGGGGTCGGTTGTGTGGCAACGCAGTTGGAAAACACACGACGGTGTTGGTCGCGTGATGAACAATCCGGACCTTGGCGCGAAGTCTGAGGTTTTCTGAGAATCGGGTGAGTTCGCCACACCGCCGATCTTATTGTCGTGAAAGACAATTGGCGGACTCCCGCTGGATGGCTCAGGGGAACGCGGTATGTGAGTCGCGACAGCGATCGGCCGCAGGCCGGACTCGAGGTGCGGACCGTCCCGGGAACCTCCAGCCCCGATCTCGTCCATCGAACATATATTCGATAGACTGACCGGGTGGGCTGGAGCAATGGGCCGCCTGGCTGGGCGGAGATCGAGCGGGTGCTTGCCGGTAAGCCGCGCCGCTCCGGCACGCCATCGGTGTGGGGGCCCGCGGATGAAATGCCGTCGTCGCCTAAGCGGGCGGCATACCAGCCACCGGACGACAGCCGGTCAATCCGCTCGTCCGTCCCGTATGCCGAGTTGCACGCGCATTCGGCATACAGCTTTCTCGACGGGGCCAGCGCACCGGAGGAGCTGGTCGAGGAGGCGGCCCGGCTGGATCTGCGCGCCATCGCACTGACCGACCACAACGGCCTTTACGGGGCGGTGCGGTTTGCCGAAGCGGCCGTCGAACTGAACATCAGTACGGTCTTCGGCGCCGAACTGTCTTTGGGAGCCGGCTCCAGGACCGATGATCCCGACCCGGCCGGCCCGCATCTGCTGGTGTTGGCTCGCGGCCCGGAAGGCTACCGCCGACTGTCCCGGCAGCTGGCCGCGGCGCATCTGGCCGGTGGCGAGAAAGGCAAGCCGCGTTTCGACTTCGACGCGCTCACCGACGCCGCGGGCGGACACTGGCACATCTTGACCGGTTGCCGCAAAGGTCACGTTCGTCGTGCGCTGGCCACCGGTGGGCCGGATGCGGCTTCGGCGGCGTTGGCCGATCTGGTGGACCGGTTCGGGCAGAGGCGGGTCAGCGTCGAACTGACCCACCACGGCTGCCCGCTCGACGACGAGGTCAACGCTGAATTAGCAGTATTGGCAACACGATTCGGTCTCAGTAGTGTTGCGACCACCGGTGCGCACTTCGCCGCGCCGTCGCGGCGCCGACTCGCGATGGCTATGGGAGCGATACGTGCCAGGCAGTCGCTGGACGAGGCCGCAGGCTGGCTGGCCCCGCTGGGCGGCTCGCATCTGCGGTCCGGTGACGAGATGGCACGGCTGTTCGCGCAGCGTCCCGACGTGGTGACCGCCGCGGCCGATCTCGGCGAGCAGTGCTCATTTGGTTTGGCGCTCATCGCCCCGAAGCTGCCGCCGTTTGACGTTCCGCCCGGGCATTCCGAAGACAGCTGGTTGCGCGAGCTCGCGATGGCGGGGGCCCAGCGCCGCTACGGCCCGCGAGCGCACGCGCGCCAAGCGTATGCCCAGATCGAGCGTGAGTTGGAAGTCATTGCCCGACTGCAGTTTCCGGGTTATTTCCTGGTGGTCTACGACATCACCCGATTCTGCCGGGACAACAACATCCTGTGTCAGGGCAGGGGATCGGCGGCCAACTCGGCGGTCTGTTATGCCCTCGGCGTCACCGCGGTCGATCCGATCGCCAACGAGTTACTGTTCGAGCGTTTCCTCTCACCGGTCCGCGACGGTCCACCCGACATCGACATCGACATCGAGTCGGACCAGCGGGAAAAGGTCATTCAGTACGTCTACGACAAGTACGGCCGTGACTATGCGGCTCAGGTCGCCAACGTGATCACCTACCGTGCGCGGATCGCCGTACGCGACATGGCTCGTGCCCTCGGTTTCTCGCAGGGACAGCAGGACGCCTGGAGCAAGCAGATCAGCAATTGGGGCGCCAAGCCCTCTGACATCGAAGACGTTCCCGAGCAAATAGTCGACCTGGCCAATCAGATCCAGAACCTGCCCCGGCACATGGGCATCCATTCCGGCGGCATGGTGATCTGCGACCGGCCGATCGCCGACGTCTGCCCGGTGGAATGGGCGCGCATGGAGAACCGCAGTGTGCTGCAGTGGGACAAAGACGATTGCGCGGCAATAGGTTTGGTCAAATTCGACCTGCTCGGGCTGGGCATGCTCTCGGCGCTGCACTATGTCATCGACCTGGTGGCCGAGCACAAAGGCATCGAGGTCGATCTGGCCAAGCTGGATCTGTCCGAGTCGGCGGTCTACGAGATGTTGCAGCGCGCCGATTCCGTCGGCGTGTTCCAGGTGGAGTCGCGCGCGCAGATGGCCACCCTGCCACGGCTCAAGCCCAGGCTGTTCTACGACCTGGTGGTCGAGGTGGCGTTGATCCGTCCCGGTCCGATTCAGGGTGGCTCGGTGCACCCGTACATCCGGCGGCGCAACGGCCTCGACCCGGTCGTCTACGACCATCCGTCGATGGAGCCGGCGTTACGGAAGACGTTGGGAGTTCCGCTGTTCCAGGAACAGCTGATGCAACTCGCGGTGGACTGCGCCGGCTTCTCCGGCGCCGAGGCCGATCAACTGCGGCGCGCCATGGGATCAAAACGCTCGACTGAGCGCATGCGGCAGCTGCGCGGCCGGTTTTACGACGGCATGCGTCGGATTCACGATGCCCCCGACGATGTGATCGACCGGGTATACGAAAAGCTGGAAGCGTTCGCCAATTTCGGCTTCCCGGAAAGCCATTCACTGAGCTTTGCGTCACTGGTCTTCTACTCGTCGTGGTTCAAGCTGCACCACCCGGCGGCGTTCTGTGCCGCGCTGCTGCGTGCGCAACCGATGGGATTCTATTCGCCGCAGTCGCTGGTCGCCGATGCCCGCAGGCACGGAGTGGCGGTACACGGCCCCTGTGTGGCCGCCAGTCTGGCGCACGCCACGCTGGAGAACGCCGGAACCGAGGTTCGCCTGGGGCTGGGGGCCGTTCGTCATATCGGAGACGAGCTGGCTGAAAAGCTGGTCGAAGAACGAAAAGCGAACGGCCCCTTCACCTCATTGCTGGACCTGACCTGCCGACTACAGCTGTCCGTGCCGCAGACCGAAGCGCTGGCCACCGCGGGCGCGCTGCGTTGCTTCGGGATGTCGCGGCGGGAGGGGTTGTGGGCGGCCGGCGCGGCAGCCACCCAGCGGCCGGACCGCTTACCGGGAGTGGGCTCGTCGTCGCACATCCCGTCGTTGCCGGGGATGAGCGAGGTGGAATTGGCCGCGGCCGACGTATGGGCCACCGGCGTCTCGCCGGACAGTTACCCGACTCAGTTCCTGCGGTCAGATCTCGACGCGATGGGGGTGACACCCGCCGACGCACTGCTGTCGGTGCCCGACGGCGAGCGGGTGCTGATCGCCGGGGCGGTCACTCACCGACAGCGGCCGGGCACGGCTCAGGGCGTGACGTTCGTCAACCTCGAGGACGAGACCGGGATGGTCAACGTGCTCTGCACACCGGGGGTGTGGGCACGGCACCGCAAGGTGGCCCAGACATCGTCGGCGCTGCTGATCCGCGGTCAGGTCCAAAACGCCAGTGGCGCAATCACTGTGATGGCGGAGCGAATCGCCAAGCTCACGTTGAAGATCGGGTCGAAGTCCCGCGACTTCCGATGACCTCGGGTGGGTCTGACCGGCGAATGTAGTCTCGCGCCATGACCTTGAATTTGTCCTTCGACGAAGTTCTCACCACCACCCGCTCGGTACGTAAGCGCCTCGACTTCGACAAGCCGGTGTCCCGCGACCTGCTGATGGAGTGTCTCGACCTGGCGCTGCAAGCGCCAACCGGGTCCAATACCCAAGGCTGGCAATGGGTTTTCGTTGAAGACGAAGACAAGAAAAAGGCGATCGGCGAGATCTACCTGGCCAACGCCCGGGGCTACCTTAGCGCACCGGGCCCCGAATACGCCGAGGGTGACACCCGGGGTGAGCGGATGGGCGCGGTCAAGGATTCCGCGAGTTATCTCGCCGAGCACATGCACGAAGCCCCCGTCCTGATGATCCCGTGCATCAAAGGCCGCGAGGACAAACAGCCGCTGGGTGGGGTGTCGTTCTGGGCGTCGCTGTTCCCGGCGGTCTGGAGCTACTGCCTGGCACTGCGGTCACGCGGGCTGGGCTCATGCTGGACGACGCTGCACCTGCTTCGCGGAGGCGAGGAGAAGGTCGCCGACATTCTGGGCATTCCCTTCGAGAAATACAGCCAGGGCGGCCTGTTCCCGATCGCCTACACCAAGGGCACCGACTTCAAGCCGGCCAAGCGGCTACCCGCGGCGGACCTCACCCACTGGAACGCCTGGTGAGCTTTCTCCCCGGAACGCGGCGCGTTCCACATCGTCAGCGGGCGGCGCCGTTGAATCCCTGCTGCCGCCACGCTTCGTACACCGCGACCGCGGCGGCATTGGCCAGATTGAGTGAGCGCCGTCCGCTCAACATCGGGATGCGGATCCGCTCGGTGATGTGGCTGTCGGCCAGTGTCGTCGCATCGAGTCCGGTCGGCTCCGGGCCGAACATCAACACGTCGCCGGGCTGATAGCTGACATCGGTGAACAGCGTCGTCGCGTGCGCGGTGAACGCGAACACCCGCTGCGGCGCCAGCGCGGTCCAAGCGTCATCCAATGACGGGTGCACGGTCACCGACGCGAGGTCGTGGTAGTCCAGCCCGGCCCGACGCAGCTTGGGTTCGGACAAGTCGAAACCCAGCGGCTCGACCAAGTGCAGTTCTGCTCCGGTCGCCGCCGCCGTCCGTATTGCATTGCCGGTATTGGGCGCGATTCGGGGGGAGAAAAACAGCAGCCGGATCACCTGACGATCATGGCAGTCCCCGGTCTTGCGCGGTCCGGCACACTGCGGCGACCGCCGAGCGGGCGTCACCGGGTTAGCTGCTGGCGCACGACCGCGTCGGTGACCGTCCAATTGGAAGCTGCCTCCGGATAACCGAATCTTCTGTTACCGGGAACTCTTGCCGTTAACGCGACATTTGGGACTTCTGGCCGCCAAATCCGTGGTCTGCCAACAATTTGCTGGACGCCTCGTCGCGGCGTCTGGGGCGAGCCGGTGAACTCTGTCTGTTCAGTAAGAATTGTGGTCTCGGTAGCCGCTGGCTGGCATACTCGTCGAATTGCCAGGCGATATCGCTTGCCCGTCGCCCGGGGTGAGCGCAATTAGCAGGAAGTCTGATGAACGACGCGCTAACTCTGCGGTTCAGCGGGGCGGTCTCTAGCACCGCCGCAGTCCGGTGACGATGTTTGCCCGCGCCACGCGGGCCGTTGTGCCGGGCAAAAGTCGCGCCGTAGACAACAACAGCGCGGAGTCCGCACCGACAAAACGGCCGGCTTCCTGGTCGCTGCGAAATTGGCCGGTCCGGTGGAAGGTCGTCGCCATTGCCGCGGTGCCATTGGTGCTGGCAATGGTCTTCGGAGGATTTCGTATTGCCGGAGCGCTCACCGACACGCACGATCTTCGATTGGCCGCCGACCGCGCCGAGGTGGTCCCGGCGATCACCAAATACATGTCGGCGCTCGATGTCGCTTTACTGGCGAGTTCGACCGGCGGTGACGTCGACGGCGCGAAAAAGAACTTCGACGCCCGCAAACACGAACTCGAAGCCCGGTTGGCCGAGACGGACGTCGTCTCCGACGTCGACACCGGGGTCACCGCCCTGCTGGACAGCGGCCAAGCCCTGCTCGACGCGGTCGCGACGAACGGCATGCCCTTACGGCTGCGGGTAACCAGCTATGCCCCGATCTTGTTGACGGCCGAGAACACCATCGACGCATCGGTGCGCGTCCGCGATGAGCGGATTCGCGCCGACGCACAGGGACTGAGCCGCGCGATCGGAGCTCGCGGTCAGATGATGATGCAGCAGCTGCTGATCACCCGCGGCGCTGACCTGCCCGAACCCGCGTTGCGGACGTCGATGATCACCCTCGCCGGTACCGAGCCGTCGACGCTGTACGGCATGGCCGAAGTACTCGGCGCCGGCTCAGCGGAAGCCAAGTCGTTGCAGCAGCAGATGGTCACCCGGATGTCGCTGATATCGGATCCGGCCACCACGCTGGTCAACAATGCGGCGCTGTTGCGCTCGGTGCAGACCACCGACGCCATCGCCGCGCAGATCATCAAGGACAGCACCGAGCAGCTGACGAAGTCCGTCGAGAACCAGGCCCATCAACGGCGCAACGCCGCGATCCGCGACACCGTCTTAGTGCTGACCGCCATAGCCGCTGGCCTGGTGATCGTGTACTTGGTGGCTCGATCGCTGATCCGGCCGCTGCGGGTGCTCCGGGACGGCGCTCTGAAGGTCGCTCACGAGGATCTCGAGCGCGAGATCGCCCGGGTGCGGGCCGGTGACGAAGCACCGCCCGACCCGCTGCCGGTGTACACCACCGAAGAAGTCGGTCAGGTCGCCCACGCGGTCGACGAATTGCACACCCAAGCACTGCTTTTGGCCGGCGACGAGGCCCGGCTGCGGCATCTGGTCAACGACATGTTCGAAACCATGTCGCGGCGCAACCGGACACTGGTCGACCAGCAGCTGGCGCTGATCGACCGCCTCGAACGCAACGAAGAAAACCCTGAGCGGCTGGACAGCCTGTTCCGGCTCGACCACCTTGCCGCCCGGATGCGCCGCAACGGCGCCAACCTGCTGGTGTTGGCCGGCGCCCAGAGTTCGCGGGGCGATCAGCGCTCCGCGGTGCCGTTGTCGTCGATCATCCACGCGGCCTCCTCTGAGGTCGAGGACTATCGCCGGGTCGAAACGTCGATGGTGCCCGATTGCGCGATCGCGAGCGCGGCGTCCGGCGACATCGTCCACCTGCTCGCCGAGTTGGTCGACAACGCATTGCGCTACTCGCCGCCGGCGTCGCCGGTTCGGGTGTCGGCCGGCTTCCGCAACGACGGTGCGGTTCTGCTGCAGATCGTCGACGTCGGCCTGGGCATGACCGACGGGGACCGACGCATCGCCAACATGCGGCTGCGCGCCGGGGGAGAGGTCACCCCGGACAGCGCTCGCCACATGGGGCTGTTCGTGGTCGGCCGGCTGGCTGACCGGCACGGCATCCGGGTGCGGCTGCGCGGTTCGTCGATCGAAGAAGCGCGGTCGGGCACCACCGCCGAGGTCTACCTGCCGTCGACGGTGCTGGCGGGCGCCGATAGCGGTCTGGCTGCCCCGCGTGCGGCGGCGCCACCGGCCGAGGCCGCTGCCGTCCCGTCCGAGCAGCCGGCGGCGGTGGCCGCTGTGGACGATGACACCGATGCGCCAGAGTTCGCCGAGACCGGCGAGCGCAACGGCGTGCCGTCGACCGAGTCGTCGATCAGCCTGCTGCCCCGACGTCGGCCCGGCAACAGCGGAATTACCGGCGCTCCGGTCGAGAAGCCTGATCGTTTGCCGCGCCGCCAGCCGAAGCCGGTTCCCGAAGAGCCCGAGTCGACACCGGAACGCCCTGCGGCGCAACCTGTTTCGAATACCTCGTCGTTCTTCAGCTCGCGAATGCGACTCACTCGGGAAAACCGCCAGCGCGCCGACGCCGAGCCGGTCGCCCCAGCGCCAGCTCAGCCCGAATTCGCAGAGCCCGAATTGGCCGAGCCCGAATTGGCCGAGCCCGACGTGGCAGAGGCCGACGACGTCTGGACCGCCGACACCGCCGTCCCCACGCACCAACCGGCTGCCGACGATCTGATCTATCAGCGGATGCTTTCCGAGTGGCTGGTCGACCCGCATGACATGGCGAGTAGCCCCGATCTGGACTGGCAGACCGTCTGGGACCGCGGCTGGTCGGCCGCCGGCGACGTCGAGAACGTACCGGTGCAGGCGCACACCGACCAGGGACTGCCGGTGCGTGACCCCGGCGCGCGGCTGGTGCCGGGTGCCGCGGCCGCCGAGCAGAACGGAACCGCTCAGCACCGTGCGAGCGAGGACAACGGGATAGCATCGAATGGCGTGCGCGACCCTGAGGCCATCCGCGCCTCGATGACCAGCCATTTCGGCGGCGTCCGCGCTGGACGATCGCACGCCCGCGACACAGATCAAGGACCCGACCACCCATGAGCTCTGGCTACGATCCGGCACCCACCAGCCCGGACAACTCGCTGGACTGGCTGGTGTCGAATTTCGCCCGCGACGTCCCCGGAGTGGCGCATGCCATCTTGGTTTCCGTCGACGGCCTGCTGACGGCGGCCAGTGAGCATCTGCCGCAGGAGCGGGCCGACCAGCTCGCCGCGGTGTCGTCGGGCTTGGCCAGCCTGGCAAATGGTGCCGCGCAGCTGTTCGACGGCGGCCAGGTGCTGCAGTCAGTGGTGGAGATGCAGAACGGCTATCTGTTGTTGATGCAGGTCGGCGACGGGTCGCATTTGGCAACGCTGGCCTCCACGTCCTGCGACATCGGCCAGATCGGCTACGAGATGGCCGTCCTCGTCGAGCGGGTGGGCAACGTCGTCCAGTCGTCCCGGCGCGCTCCTTCACGTTCGTGAGCCGCGATGGACAATCGCGAGCCACCCGATCCGCCACAGCCCGCGGCTGAGCCCAGCCTGGTCCGCCCGTACACCCTGACGGCGGGACGAACCAAGCCCAGCGTGGAGCTTCCGCTGGAAGCGCCGGTGCAGGCTCTGCAGTCGGCGATGTTCCACCGGTGGCCGCTCAACGACGTGCGTGGGCGCATCGTCGCGCTGTGCGTCAAGAGCCCGTCGGTGGCCGAAATCTCGGCTCGGCTAGATTTGCCGCTCGGTGTTACCCGCGTGTTGGTCAGCGATCTGGTGACTTCCGGCTACCTTCGAGTGAACCGGACATTGACCGAACGCTCGACCCGCGATGAACGCCGCGAACTGATAGGAAGGACGCTCCGTGGCCTACGAGCGCTCTGATGCGGGGTCCCGCCCCCATCCGAAGTCGCGCGATACCGCCTCGACAAAGATCGTGATCGCCGGTGGGTTCGGTGCAGGCAAAACGACGTTCGTCGGCGCAGTCTCGGAGATCATGCCGCTGCGAACCGAAGCGATGGTCACCGACACCTCCGAGGGCGTCGACATGCTCGATGCCACCCCGGACAAACGGACCACCACGGTGGCGATGGACTTCGGCCGCATCACCTTGGACGAGGATCTGGTCCTGTACCTGTTCGGTACGCCAGGGCAACGCCGGTTCTGGTTCATGTGGGACGACCTGGTCCGCGGTGCGATCGGCGCGGTCATTCTGGTGGACTGCCGGCGTCTGGAGGACAGCTTCGCCGCAGTCGACTTCTTCGAACACCGCAACCTGCCGTTCCTCATCGCGGTCAACCAATTCGACGGCGGCGCAAGGTTTCCGGTGACCGAGGTGCGCAAGGCTCTGACGTTGGCCGAACATGTACCGGTGATCAACGTCGACGCCAGGGACCGTAGGTCGGCCACCGACGCATTGATCGCCGTCAGCGAATACGCATTAGCGAGCTTGACGCGTACCGCGTAGTGCACTGGACCGAATGCGAATTCGTCGGTCGTGATTTCCGCGACGACGAGGACTTGAGCCGGCTGCAGACCGAGCGTGTCGTCTTCACGGAGTGCGATTTCAGCGGGGTCAATCTCGCCGAGTCGGAACACTGGGGATCGGCTTTCCGCAACTGCACTTTCAACATGACATCCCTGTGGCACAGCACTTTTCGTCAATGCAGCATGCTGGGTTCGGTGTTCGTCCGGTGCCAACTGCGGCCGGTGACGTTCGACGAGGTGGACTTCACGCTGGCGGTGCTCGGCGGCAACGACCTTCGCGGCATCGACTTGAGCAGCTGCCGGTTGCGCGAGACCAATCTGGTGGAGGCCGACCTGCGCAAAACCCTGCTTCGCGGCGCCGACCTGAGCGGCGCACGCACGACGGGCGTTCGGCTGGACGAGGCAGATCTGCGTGGGGCGACAGTCGATGCGTCGCTGTGGACGACGGCATCGCTGACGCGGGCCCGAATCGACATCGAGCAGGCGCTCGGCTATGCGGTGGCCCACGGACTACGGCTAGATGGCTAACGCCTGAGCCGGATAGTCCACCGGACATAGCCGGCGTAGAAGATGGACAGCGCCGCGAGCATGCCCATGTCGAACAGGAAGATGTGCTTGGAGTGCTGCCAGATCGGATCGTTGGTCGGAATCTGCTTGACCTTAACCAGGTCCGGGAAGTCGATCGATGACGCACCCGCGGCGTAACCCCAACGTCCGGGCGTCACCCACGACAGCTGGTTCAGGCCGGCCCGGCCCGTCACCGGGATCATTCCGCCGGCCAGCACCAGCTGCGACATGATCGACACCACCAGCAGCGGCATGATCTGCTCGGTGGTCTGTGCGACCGCTGAAAGCATCAACCCGAGAATGGCCGAGGCCACGCAGGTGCCGGCGACGGTGACGAACAGCGAGATCGTCGAATTGTCGAAGAACGGCGGATGCGCGGTGGGCGCACCCTTACCGAGCCTGACGATGATCGTCGAGATCCCCGCCTGGACGGTCGCGAAAATGCAGAAGACGGTGATTTTCGCCAGCAGATAGGCAGTTGTCGACAACCCGACCGCCTGTTCTCGGCGGAAGATCGGGCGCTCGCCGATGAGGTCGCGGATGGTCAGCGCCGTGCCCATGAACAAGGCACCGATATTCAGCAGCACCATGATGTACTGCGGCTGGGTGGGCGCCAATCCGAGCGGGTCTGCGGGACCGAGTCCCGGATGGGGTCCCTTCACCGTCAGCGACAACGCCCCGATGAGGAACGGCAATATCGCCAGGAAGACCGAGTAACCCCGGTCGGAGATCACCAGTCGAACCTGACGTCGCGCGATCGTGGAGAGCTGGCGCAGCAGGTCGCTGTGCACGGGTTCGCCGAGGTCGGCGGCGGGGCTTTCCGGAGCCGGGGCCCGCGACTGGCTGCCCCGGCCGTCCCGCTCGAGGAAGCGGCGGTTGGCTTCGTCCGGGTCGGCGCCCACATTGGCGAAGATGTC
>Ga0302326_10017983_pt1 | contig 14690 bp, 13 predicted proteins | sample Palsa_T0_3_FD_202264 | JGI IMG/M metagenome (GOLD analysis project Ga0302326, IMG submission 202264) | Peat permafrost microbial communities from Stordalen Mire near Abisko, Sweden - Palsa_T0_3 | ecosystem: Environmental > Terrestrial > Soil > Palsa > Peat permafrost | place: Sweden: Abisko... | reverse complement strand
AGGATATGCTGCTCATTGCGACCGCGCTGAAGAACGCCGGTGCAGACATGATCGATGTGTCAACCGGGCAGACCGTCGCCTCGCAGGCACCGGTTTACGGACGGATGTGGCAGACACCCTTCGCCGACCGCATCCGCAACGAGGTCGGCATAGCGACGATTGCCGTCGGCAATATCTATGAGCCCGATCATGTGAACTCCATCGTCGCCGCCGGGCGCGCCGATCTGTGCGCCATCGCGCGACCGCATCTGGCAAACTCATCCTGGACACTGGACGCCGCGGCCCAGCAGGGATACGACCCGCAATGGTGGCCGGAGCCCTATCGTACGGCGAAGAGTCAGCTCGAACGCAATCTGCAGCGCGAGGCTCAGGCCGCGGGGCCCGTATGAGCGCAAGTTTACCGGCGGATCGCCACGCGGTCGTCACCGGCGCCGGACGTGGGATCGGTGCGGCCATCGCGCACGCGTTCGCCGCAGAGGGCGCGCGCGTCACTCTCATAGGCCGCGATGCTGAGACGCTGCGGGCGGCGGCGGCAACTCTCGCGACGGCGCATCCGCGCAGCGAGGCGCTGACGATTTCCGCCAATGTATCCGACAGTGCCGCCATCGCAGATGCCATGGAGCAGGCGCGGGTGCGCTTCGGGCCGATACAGATACTCGTGAATAACGCCGGACAGGCCGCCAGTGCGCCCTTCAGCAAGACTGACGAGTCGCTCTGGAACCGTATGCTCGCCGTGAATCTGACCGGCACGTACCTGTGCACCCGCGCAGTGCTGCCGGACATGCTGAAAATCTCTTACGGACGCATCGTCAACATCGCAAGCACCGCAGGTCTGCGCGGCTACCCCTACGTCGTGGCATACGCCGCATCGAAACACGGAGTCGTCGGTTTGACGCGCGCACTGGCACTTGAGCTTGCTACCAGCGGCGTTACTGTGAACGCGATCTGTCCCGGATACACCGACACCGACATCGTACGCGACGCGGTCAGTACGATCGTGAATCAAACGGGACGCACGGCCGAAGAGGCGCGCGCGGCACTGGTGCGCACCAATCCGCAGCGACGCCTGATTCAGCCGCAAGAAGTTGCGCAGGCGGCCGTTTGGTTGTGCGGACCTCACACCGCAAGTATCACCGGCCAATGTCTCACGATTGCCGGCGGGGAAGTGATGGTATGACGAAGGCTAAGGTATCAAGTTGGCAAGAGGTCGAGCTCGACGCTGAGACGCGCGTGACAAGCGATCATCATCAGTCGCTGCGCGTTTGGCTGCGCATGCTTGCCTGCACCAATCTCATCGGCAACCACGTGCGCCAGAGGCTCATGGCGCAGTTCGGCATCACGCTGCCGCGCTTTGATCTCATGGCACAGCTCGAGCGCGCGCCGCAGGGCCTGAAGATGGGCGAGCTCACGCGGCGACTGATGGTCACCGGCGGTAACGTCACTGGAATCACCGATATGCTCGAAGAGGAAGGTCTCGTAACGCGCGCCACGGATCCCGCGGACCAGCGCGCCTTTCGCGTGAGGCTCACCAAGGCGGGTGAACAGCAGTTCCAGCGCATGGCGACCGAACACGAGCGCTGGGTCGTCGATCTATTTGACGATCTGACCGTGAAGCAGAAGACGCTCCTTGCGGAACTGCTCACGGCGCTGAAAAGAAGTGCCACGCAGCATCTCGCAGCTGACGGCGGCCCACGCTCATGAGCTACGCACGCTTTGTGCCGCAGCACTTCCTGTGGCGCCTCGAGAACGAGGTGGGTGTCGTCACGCTGAACCGGCCGGAGCGCAAAAATCCACTGACCTTTGCTTCCTATGCGGAGCTGTGCGATCTCTTCCGCGGTCTGGGCGCTGTGCGTGAAGTGAAATCGATCATTATCACCGGCGCTGGGGGGAACTTCTGCTCCGGCGGAGACGTGCACGAGATCATCGGTCCCCTGACACGCATGGACAGCGATGAGCTTCTTAAATTCACGCGCATGACCGGGGATCTCGTACTGCAGATGCGGCTATGCCCGCAGCCGATCATCGCCGCAGTCGATGGCGTGTGCGCGGGCGCGGGCGCCTGTATTGCGATGGCCGCGGACCTGCGGCTGGCGACGCCCAACGCGCGCACTGCATTTTTGTTTACGCGGGTGGGGCTTGCCGGCTGCGATATGGGCGCGTGCGCGATTTTGCCGCGCATCATCGGTCAGGGACGGGCATCGGAGCTGCTGTACAGCGGCCGTGCGATGACTGCGCAGGAGGGCGACGCCTGGGGATTTTTCAACCGCATCGTGCCTGCGGAAGAGCTGCAAACGCAGGCTCTGGCGCTCGCCGCCGAGATCGCCCGCGGACCGACGCTCGCGCACGCGATGACGAAGCAGATGCTGCATCGCGAATGGAGCCTTGCGGTTGAAGCGGCCATTGAGGCGGAGGCGCAGGCGCAGGCCGCGTGCATGCAGACTGAGGATTTCCAGCGCGCCTATCGCGCTTTCGCGGACAAGCAACGGCCGATTTTCAAGGGTGATTGACGCCATGGAGCCGTTCGCCCATTTGGAAAGCCCCCTTTTTGGCGCCGCACATCGCGAACTCGCCGCGCGCGCGCGCGCCTGGACACAGGAGCGCAGCGCCGCGGGATCGCACAGCGAGGATCGCGATGCAGTGGATGCACTGTGTCGCAATCTGGTCCAGGACCTGGGTCGCGCGGGTTTCCTGCGTTACTGCATCCGCGCCCAGGACGGCGGGGAGCTTGCCGATTTTGACGTGCGCAGTCTTGCGCTTTTGCGCGAGACGCTCGCGTGGCACGATCCCCTTGCGGATTTTGCATTTGCAATGCAGGGCCTGGGCAGCGCGCCTATTTCACTCGCAGGCTCCTTGCACCTGAAGTCAAAATACCTGCCGGGCGTGGCCGCAGGAACTGCCATCGCGGCATTTGCGCTGTCCGAGCCGCAGGCCGGATCGGACGTCGCGGCGATGGAGTGCTTCGCGCGGCCGGCTGGAGCGCACTACGTCTTGGACGGCTGCAAGACCTGGATCTCAAATGGTGGGATCGCGGATTTTTACTGTGTCTTTGCCCGCACGGCTGCTGCGCAGCTGCGCAGTGACGGATCAACTCTCGCGCAAGGCATCAGCGCCTTCGTGGTGGATGCTGACGCGCCGGGCCTGAGCATCGAGAAGCGAATCGATTCGATGGCGCCGCATCCGCTTGCGATGCTGCGCTTCAGCGACTGCCGGATCGGGGCGCAACAGCGCCTCGGGGCCGAAGGAGACGGCTTCAAGCTCGCGCTGCGCACGCTCGATATCTTCCGCACATCAGTGGCCGCCGCCGCGCTCGGCTTCGCCCGCCGCGCCCTCGATGAGGCCCTGCGCTATGCGCGCACACGGCGTATGTTTGGGCAAGCGCTCGCCGACTTTCAACTCACTCAAGGTGCGCTTGCAGAAATGGCCACCGATCTGCAGGCGGCAACGCTGCTCACCTATCACGCGGCGTGGCGGCGCGATGAAGGTCATAACGTCACGCTCGAGGCGGCAATGGCCAAGATGACCGCGACCGAAGCCGCGCAGCGTGTGATCGACCGAGCGCTACAGATGTTCGGGGGCCGCGGCGTCGAGCGCGGACACATCATCGAGAGGCTGTATCGGGACGTGCGCGTGCTGCGGATCTACGAGGGGGCCACCGAAGTGCAAAAGCTCATCATTGCGCGCGCGCTCTTGAAGCCCAAGGACGAGGCGCCTAGGCCATGACAAGTGCGACGCAGGAGATTCTGCAGCCGGCGAACTGGCCACGCCCGAAGGGCTTCAGTCACGGCATTGCCGCGCGCGGTCGGCTGTTGTTTCTCGCCGGGCAAGTCGGCTGGGACAGCTCCGGTCGCTTCGCAAGCGATCGCCTGGCAGAGCAGGTGAAGGTAGCGCTCGAGAATATCGTCGCCGTGCTTGCCGAAGCTGGCGCACGGCCCGAGCATGTGACGCGCATGGTCTGGTACGTCACGAGTCGCGAGGAGTACTACGCCGCCCTCAAAGACATCGGTGCGAACTATCGCGCGGTGATGGGCCGGCACTTTCCGGCCATGAGCGTCGTGCAGGTGGTTGCGCTCATGGAGCCTGAGGCAAAGGTTGAGATCGAAGCGACCGGCGTCGTCCCGGAAGCGGATTGAAGGGCCGGCCGATGTGGCGACCCTTGGAGCGAATACGGCATGACTCTGCGTCCGCAGCGTGGCCCACAGCCGAGGCTGCTGCGAAGTCGCGGCTTTTCTCACCCATACGTGTGGGCCCGGTGGTGCTCGCGCATCGCACCTGGGTGCCAGCGATGGTCCCATGGCGTGCGACCGAAAATGGCGACGTCACGCCCGAAGTGCTCGGATGGTACGAACGGTTCGCGCGCGGCCGGCCTGCCGCGATGGTGGTCGAGGCAACGGGAATCCGCGACGTTCCAAGCGGCCCGCTGCTGCGCATCGGGCATGACCGCTTCATTCCCGGCCTGACTGATCTCGTGCGCGTCGTGCGCACGGCGAGCGCCGGGCACACGCGGCTCTTCATCCAGATCATCGACTTCCTCGCGGTCCGGCGCCGGCCTGACCCTGCCAAGTTCTTCGCGCGCTACCTTGCGATTACGCCTTTGCATCGTGCGGCATTTGGGCGCGGCGCTGCCGGCGACTCCGATATTCGCGCTTGGCTCGCAAGCCTGGATGCGCACGCGCTGTCCGCGGTGCTGACAGCGCGCGAATTGCAGGCATTGCAGCAGGGCTACCGCGAACGCGTGACGGATATCGATGAGCCGCACATCAAAGAGCTGCCGCAAGTCTTGCCGACACTCTTCTGCCAAGCTGCAGAACGGGCCCGACGTGCCGGATTTGACGGCGTGGAGCTGCACTACGCGCATGCGTACACCATGGCCTCGTTTCTGTCGCGCTTGAACGACCGCGAGGACGGCTACGGCGGTGATCTGGAGGGGCGCGTGCGACTGCCGCGAGAAGTGTGCACGCGCGTGCGCGCCGCTGTGGGGCGTGACATCGTCCTCGGCTGTCGCATGCTCACCGAGGAATGCATCGACGGCGGCAGCACGCTTGCGGACAGTGCATACTTTGCCTGCGAACTCGCAGCTGCCGGGCTTGACTACATCTCCCTGTCACGCGGCGGAAAATTCGAGGATGCGAGCCAGCCCAAGGTGGGAGAGGCGGCCTATCCTTATACCGGTCAAAGCGGCTACGAGTGCATGCCGTCCTACTATTCGGATGCGCAAGGCCCCTTCGGGCGCAATCTCGCACCCGCGGCGTACGTGCGCGCCCGCCTGCATGAGCATGGCTTGACGACGCCCGTCGTGGTCGCAGGCGGCATACACAACTTTGCGCAGGCCGAGGCGGTGCTCGCGGCAGGCCACGCTGACATTGTCGGCTTCGCGCGCCAGTCGCTTGCGGATCCGGACTGGTTCAGGAAGGTACGGCTAGGTCGCGGCCACGAGGTGCGTTTATGCACCTATACCAATTATTGTGAAGCGCTCGATCAGCGCCATCGCCAAGTCACCTGCTCGCGTTGGGATCGGCAAGGGCTCGATGAGCCCGGAATTGCGCTTTCCAACGACGGCAAACGCAGGCTGACGGCGCCCAGGTGGGATGCATGATGAGTGCTTTCTTTGGGCGTATATTGAGGCCATTCCACGCAAGCCCCTAGGGAGGGCACATGACGAAGCAAGCCGATACCCTGTCTGCGGTAAGCGCCGGAATTCTGAACGGCACGATCCGCGTGGTCGATCTGACCGTGCCGCTCGAGCCTGCGACGCCGGTCATTCGCCTGCCGCCGCAGTTCGCGCCCTCGAACGCCTTCTCCATGACCGAGATCTCCCGCTACGATGAACGCGGGCCCGCCTGGTACTGGAATAATTTCGCATGCGGCGAGCACACCGGTACGCATTTCGATGCACCGGTTCACTGGGTGACCGGCAAGGATTATCCCAACAACGCCACCCACAACATTCCGGTGGACCGATTTATTGGGCCCGCCTGTGTCATCGACGTTGCCGAGGGGACGCGTGCCAATTCGGATTTCCTGCTGACTGTCCCGGTGATTGAGGCATGGGAGGCTCGACACGGCCGTATTCCCGCGCACGCCTGGGTGCTCGTACGCACGGATTGGTCCAAACGCACTGACCCCAAGCAGTTTCTCAATATCAAGGACGACGGCCCCCATACGCCCGGAATACATCCCAAGTGTGTGCCTTTCCTGGCAAAGGAGCGCGACATCCTGGGTATCGGCGTTGAGACCGTGGGTACCGACGCCGGTCAGGCAGCAACCTTCGATCCCATGTTCCCCTGCCACACCATCATGCACGGCGCCAACAGATTTGGGCTCGCAAGTCTCACCAATCTGGACAAGCTGCCGCCGACCGGCGCCATTGTCATTGCGCCGCCGCTCAAAATCGTGAACGGATCAGGCAGCCCACTGCGCGTGCTTGCGCTCGTGCCGCAGGAAGGATGATTCAATGGCTGAACGTTCATTCGCACGGGAAGTCGAGTCGCTGCGCTTGGGCGACGGCCAGGAATTTCGCGGCGAGGGGATTCTTGCGGTCACCAAAGCCCTGCTGCAATCCGGGGTCGGCTACGTCGGAGGTTACCAAGGCGCGCCGATCTCGCATCTGATGGATGTGCTCGCGGACTCGCAGCCCATCCTCGATGAGCTCGGCGTGCATTTCGAAGCAAGCGCGAGCGAGGCGACTGCAGCGGCGATGCTGGCCGCGTCAATCAACTATCCGATGCGCGGAGCGGTAACCTGGAAGTCGACGGTCGGCACCAATGTCGCCGCGGACGCTCTTGCGAATCTCGCCTCCTCGGGCGTCAAAGGCGGCGCGCTCATCATCCTGGGCGAGGACTACGGCGAAGGCGCGAGCATCATGCAGGAGCGCACGCACGCTTTTGCTATGAAGTCGCAGATGTGGCTTCTCGATCCGAAGCCCAATCTGCCGGCGATCGTACGTGCGGTCGAACAGGGCTTCGAGCTCTCCGAGGCAAGTCAATCGCCCGTCATGCTCATGCTGCGCATCCGCGCCTGTCACGTCTACGGTCGATTCACGGCAAAGGCCAACCGCGCGCCGGCGTTCTCAGCCGGCGACGCCCTCGCGGCGCCGTCACGCGACTACAGCCGCATCATTCTGCCGCCATCCACCTTTGCGCAGGAGAAGGAGAAGATCGAGACGCGACTGCCGGCTGCGCAGCATTTCGTCGCGAGCCGCGGGATGAACGAGATGACCGGGGCAGACGCAGATGTCGGCATCATCCTGCAGGGTGGTCTCTATAACGGTGTCCTGCGCTCCCTTGAGCTGCTCGGATATGCCGACGCGTTCGGGGCGAGCCAGGTTCCGCTGTACATCCTCAATGTGACCTATCCGTTGATCCCCGAGGAGATCGTGAAGTTTTGCGCCGGCAAGCGTGCGGTGCTGATCGTTGAGGAAGGCCAACCCGAATTCATCGAGCAGGCGCTGTGCCGCATTCTGCATCAGCGCGACGCCGACACGCGCATCGTCGGCAAAGAGCTGCTGCCGATGGCCGGGGAATACACGGGTGACGTGCTCAAGAAGGGCCTCGCCGAGTTTCTCGGGCGCTGGGCACCGCGTGATCTGAAGACGCCGGCCGCAACCTCTTCTGCCGCGCGTCGCGAAACTGCGCTCGTGCCCACGGGCAGACTTGCGAGCCTTGTGCCGCAACGCCCTTCAGGGCTCTGTATCGGCTGTCCCGAGCGACCGTTGTTCTCCGCGATCAAGCTCGTGCAGCGCGAGTTGGGCGCGCTGCATATCAGCTCCGACATCGGTTGCCATTCTTTTGCGACGCTGCCGCCGTTTAACATGGGCAACAGCATCATGGGCTACGGCCTGGGAGCAGCTGGCGCGTCCGCGTTCAGCGCAACTTCAAGCTCGAGCCGACGCGCTGTCGCCGTCATGGGCGATGGCGGGTTTTGGCACAACGGACTGACGAGCGGCATCGGCAACGCGGTCTTTAACCGGCACGACGGCGTCACCGTGATTGTCGATAACGGCTACTCCGCCGCGACCGGTGGTCAGGACATTCTCTCCTCGCGCGCGCCGCCGCAGCAGCGCGATGCAAACCAGTCGATCTTGAATGCCGTCAAAGGCATTGGCGTGAAGTGGGTGAAGCGCGTGCACACCTACGATATGCGCGAGACTCTGGCAACATTGCGTGAGGCACTCACGACAAATTACAACGGTCCCAAAGTGATCGTCGCCGAGGGTGAGTGCCAGCTCAACCGGCAGCGCCGCGTGCGACCATTGTTCAAGAAGGCCGTCGCCGCCGGCAAGCGTGTCGTTCGTGAACGATTTGGCATCGATGCTTCGCTGTGCACGGGCGATCACTCCTGCATTCGCCTCTCGGGGTGTCCGTCACTGACCGTCAAAGAGAACCCGGATCCGCTGCGCACGGATCCCGTTGCACACGTGGATAACTCGTGTGTGGGCTGCGGAGTGTGCGGCGAGGTGGCGCACGCGGCTGTTTTGTGCCCGTCCTTCTACCGCGCGGACATCATCTATAACCCCACGCGTTGGGATCGACTGCTGCATGCAGTGCGGAGCGGCGTGATCGGCGCGCTGCAAAGGCGCGCCGAGCGAGCGCGGCTGCGCTACGCGCTGTGAGTGCGACACCTTTCAAGCTTGCCATCGCGGCGCTTGGCGGCCAGGGTGGTGCCGTCCTGACAGGCTGGCTGATTGAAATCGCCGAGGCCAACGCCTACCTCGTACAGTCCACATCAGTTCCGGGAGTGGCGCAGCGCACCGGCGCCACTCTTTATTATCTCGAGTTTTTCCCGCGCCAATCGCCGGAGGCCAATGGGCGCGAGCCCGTCATGGCGCTCATGCCGGTTGCCGGGGATGTGGATTGCGTGGTCGCCGCGGAACTGGTGGAGGCGGGGCGGGCGCTGGCACGTGGTCTTGTGACACCCGAGCGCACGACGCTCATCGCCTCCTCACACCGCGAATACACAATCAGCGAGCGCAGTGCCATGGGCCGCACCGTCGCAACCGAAGCCGAGCTCGTTGACATCGCTCGCGCCCAGGCCAAGCGATTTATTCTATTCGATATGGCCGCTATGGCGGCGAAAAGGGACAGTGTCATCAGTGCTGTGCTGCTCGGTGCCATTGCGGGCAGCGGCGTGCTTCCCTTTGGCAAGGATGCTTTTCAAAGCGCCATACGCCGCGGCGGTCTTGCGGTCGAAACCAATCTCGCCGCTTTTGAGGATGCGTTCCAGGCCGCCGCCGCGGGCACCGTGGCGCGCCCTGAAGTGGCACCGCCCGCAAAACTCTCGCGCGAAATACCGGCACACGCTCCTACGCCCGCACTACAAAATCTGCTGCCGCGCCTCAAGGGATTACCGGCGGGGGTCCAGCCGCTGGCATTGGCAGGCGTGCGCCGGCTGATCGACTACCAGGACGCGGCGTATGCCACCCTCTATATAGAAAGGATCGAGCGGGTTGTACATCTTGAGGCCGCGCACGCTGCAGCGAGCAGTGACTGGTCGTTGAGCGAAGCCACGGCGCGCAGCCTTGCACTGTGGATGAGCTTTGAGGACACCATCCGTGTGGCCGACCTCAAGACCCGCGGATCGCGCACTGCCGAAGTACGCGCCGAAATACGCGCCTCGCCCGGACAGCTGATTGACGTCGTCGAGTATATGAAGCCGCGGGTGGCCGAGATCGCGGGCACGCTGCCCGCGATCTGGGGTGAGCGTCTGCAGCGCAGCGTGTGGGCCACCCGTTTGCTCGCACGCTTCACAGGCGGCAGGCGAGTGCGCAGCACCACTATCACAGGATTCCTGATGCTCCGATCAGTCGCTTCGCTGAAACGCTGGCGGCGCGGCACACTGCGCTACAAAATCGAAAACTCACGAATCGAAGAGTGGCTCACCCGCATCCAACAAGCGGGCGCCGTCAACCATGCACTCGCCGTCGAAGTGGCGCGCGCGCAGCGCCTGATCAAAGGCTATGGCGATACCCATGAACACGGATGGCGCAGTTTCGCATCTTTGATGGAGCAGCTCGAAGGTCTCCAAAGACGTCCGGACGGCGCCGCAGTGCTCGCCCGTCTGCAAGCGGCGGCTCTCGCCGATGAGCAAGGTTCGGCGCTCGCCCTCGAGCTCGCCAGTCTTGGGATTCCGGGGGCGCGCGTTGCGCCGGCCGCTGCGGCCATCGAACACGCCTAGTGTGCGCCGACGGCCGTTGCCAGCCGGCACTCACATGTGGCCCGGCGTGGTTGAGTCAACCGTGCACGCGGACGTCCCAGGCGTGCTGAAATGCTGACGGTGCGGCGGCTCACGGGCGACGATGTGGAGGCATATCGGGACATCCGGCTGGAAGCACTCGAGATTGTGCCGCATGCTTTCGCCTCGACTCTCGCGCGAGAGCAGGCATTCTCCAGGCAGGACTTCATGCATCGATTAGAGAGCGGCTGTTCGCTCGGGGCCTTCGAAGGGCAAGCGCTGGTCGGAGTTGTCGGCTTGGTGGTCGCGAAAGGTGAGAAGGAACGGCATAAAGGCATGCTCGTGGGCATGTATGTACGCCAGTCGGCGCGCGGACACGGCGTAGGGCGAATGCTAATAGAGGGCCTGGTCGCGGCGGCTGCGGGCGTGGTCGAGCAGGTGAACCTCGCGGTCGCGCATGACAACCTCGGCGCGCGGCGCCTGTATGAGCGCTGTGGCTTCGGCGCCTATGGAGTGGAACGACACGCGCTTAAGTCTCGCGATCATTACTCTGACGACGTGCTCATGGTGAGGTTTCTGACGCAGCAGGAGAGTTGAAACCTTCCCGCGGACGTGTCTGGCAAACGCGCCAGGGATGTCGGTTCGCAGCCCACCTCAGTTACGAAGACATTCGGCGGCGCAAGGACTTCCCTCCGTAGCAGCGTTTTTTGTATTTTATGCCGCTGCAACAGGGGCAAAGATGCAAAGATCGTTGCGACCCGGTTTGGGGCTCACGTTATTCATCGCGGTATCGCTCGAGCGCGTCGCCAAGTGCATTCTTTAGAGGCCCGAGCCACGCCTCGAAATGCTTCCACTGATCAAGTCCCTCGCGATAGATGGGCTGGCGCACCTGCTCGGAACTCGCCGTACGCACACTGCGCTCGGTCTTATGAAACTCGATACACTGAGGTTCGAACTCAAGGGCGCAGAAATCAAGGATGCGCCGCACGTTGCCCTCAAGATCATCGACCACATCCTCATGCTGGATGCGCAGAATGCGTCTGGGGAGTACGCGATTCCAATGGCGCATGAGCTCAAGGTACGTACGGTAGTAACGCGCGATGTCCTCAATGCTGTAGGTAAACTCCTGACCATTGGCAAAGAGCTGCTTCAGATTGCTGAAACAGCAAGCCATCGGTTCGCGCCTGGCGTCGATGATCCGGGCATTCGGCAGTATCAGGTGAATGAGCCCCAGGTGGCGGAAGTTATTCGGCATCTTGTCGATGAAGAAGGGCTTGCCGCTGCGATACGCGCGGGTACCGACGATGTACCTCTCGCCGAGGTTTAGAAAATCCTCGTTGCTCAACTGCACGAGGATGCGCGGGTAGCGGGGATTCTTCAGATCCGGCTCACGGCCGCGAAGCTTGGCCACGATCTCCTGAATGTTAGGGAGCTCCTGCGTGCCCTCGACCTGGGAGTGCGAGGCGAGTATCTGTTCGATGAGAGTCGAACCCGAGCGCGGCAAGCCGACGATGAATATCGGATCCGGGTTCTGCGCACCGCTGCCGACGCGGCTAGCGAAAAACTCAGCTGTACAGACCTCGATCTGCTGGCGTGTGTTGTTCTCGATGATTTCGGGACGATACTTGCTCTCGACGCGCTTCAGCGCATTCCCTCGTTCGTAGTAGGAGAAGGATTCCGCATATTCACCTTGATCCTCGAGTGCCTTGCCGAGCGCAAAGGCGAGGTGGTAGCGGTCGGCCGCCCCGGTCGTCGGCGCCGCCTGGGCGGCGCGTAGCCGCAGCAGCTCTTCATTCGTGAAGCGGTAGGTTTTGAGGTTCGCGAGACTCCAATAGGCGTCGCCAAATTCCGGCCGGCACGCCGCCGCGCTCCGGTAGGAATCGATCGCCCAGAGTCTTCTGCGCATGGGCAATTGACAGATGTACCTCGGCATCCTCGGGCGTCCCGAGCTGCAGGCCGCGGTAAAGTCGGATAGCCCGTTCGTGTTCGCCGAGTCCGACGGAAATGTAGGCATCGAGAATCCGCAGCTCCCGGCTATCGGGCTCATCCTTGAGAAGCTGCTCGACATGCCGGCGTGCCTCCTGATATCTGTGCAGTTCGGCGAGCACCGACGCATACTCCTGGCGGGCGGCGCGATAACCGGGTGCGCGTTCAAGGACTGCCGCCAATAGTACTTCCGCATCGTCGAACACCTTGCGCGCCACGCCGATACCCGCGAGCAGCCGCATAGCTTCGATGTGGTCTCCGTGCTGCAGCAGATACGCACGCACCATGGGCTCGGCTGCGTCCAGATCGCCATCCACAAACAACCCGATTGCGGTCACCACCTCGGAGGGCAGATTCTGCAGCCTCGTGACGTGACCCGCTGCCATTGCGGCGCCATCGGTCTGCCGCGCCATCTCGAAGAGGCCAACGAGCATGCGCCAGCTGCCCGGCAGCGCATGATTGATCTTCACCGCCCGTTCAAAAGCCTCGATGGCCTGAGGCGCCTGCTTCATATCGACGAAGCAGCGACCGCGCTCTTCGAAGAGGCGGCTGAACCGGGGGTGATGCTCCTCCAGGATGTTAAGCGTATTCAGGGCTTCGGGGATGCGGCCTAGATACCGCTGGGCGATCGCCACATACAACAGGACATCGCGGTGGTCAGGCACCGCAGCTAGCAGCGCTTTACCGGCGGCCAACGTCTCGGCAAAGCTCTTCTCTCTCAGCAGCGCGCGTATCCGCGCGGCTTCGGGTCCTGCCACTGCTGCAGGCGATTTGGCGTCCGTAGAATCCATGAGCGTCCATGAATAAAAAGGGGCGGACACTAAGTCCGCCCCCTTGATTCTACTGCAATTGATCGGAGCCGCTTGCTCCGGATCTATGCTCGCTGATCAGAACTTATAGCCAAACATTCCCATGATCACACGCGGACGCAGCGGCACTTCGGACTTGATGAACTGGGCCGACGAGGTGTTCGTACTGGCATCCGAGTTCGTCAAGTTGCTGCCCGTAATCTGAACCGTCCAATTGTCCTTCGCCACGCCGAACGCCGCATCATAGGTCGTGTATCCGGGCATCGTGTAGCGCTCCAGAGTCGTAACCGGAATCAAAACGGTATCGCCGCTTGCGAAAGCCTGAATCTCGTTGCTCATCTGGCCGACATGGTTCGCGCCCGCCATCACGAACGGCTTGTAATCGCCGGGGGCCGTCCAGTCATAGCGCGCGCGCAGGTTGAACTGAACGGAAGGCGAGAACGGTGGCGTCGTGCCCAATACACCGTACGGATTGGTGTAAGGCAAGCTGTTGACCTGGGTGATGCAAGCACCGACCGGGGTCGGGTTGCCCGGAGATACGATATTACTCGGCAAGCAAGGCGAATTCGTCTGGGATGAGCTATTCCACGAACTTGATCCCTGCACGGTGAGCCCTTCTGTCACGCGGGCAACGAGTTGCAGCTCGATACCTTTGACTCTATAGCTCGGGCCGTTGATGTCGAACGTCGTGTTGCCGAGGACTCCCGGTTGGAACAGGGGCAGCTGGACATTGTCCCACTGCATGATGTACGCCGACGCGTTGACTTGCACGCGGTGGTCCAGAAATTCAGTCTTCAGGCCGATTTCGTTGTTGGTCAAGGTGTCAGACTGAAAACCCGCCGGCTTATCGAACTGCTTGGTTGCACTGTCACCGGCGGTGTACTTCGCCTCCGATTGCAGGGTGACTACACCCGCGGGCGTTGAGGCCGTGCGGTTGAATCCACCGGGACGAAACCCTTGCGAGTACGTGTAGTACGCCATCGTGTCAGGAGTGATATGCCAGGTCAGGTTACCGCGGCTGCGAAAGCCGCTTTCTTTCTTGTGCAAGTCGATGCCGAATCCGTTGCAAGCAACCGCAGTGCACGCCCCATCCGGATGGTCGAGGATTAGGGGGTTGGTGGTCTCGACCCCGAACTGCGACCCCGTCTCAAACTCGTCGTAATGGTAGTAGCGTGTGCCGCCCGTCACCGTCAGCACCTTCGGGATCAAATCCACATCGACGGAGGTGAAAAATGCAGTCTGGGTGTAGCCGCGCTGCGCATCCTCACCGAATGCCGTGTTGGAATTCAAACGCAGGCCGGGATCGACGGCCGGATAGCCAGGGATGGGTCCAACGCCCGATATGCAGTCCGGACCGGTGCCCAACGCGGCTGTAAGGGTCGCCGACCCGGCATTACCGCACTCCGGAATTGACAGATAGTTGAAGTTCATCTGGTCGTCGATCTCGAACTTTTCCCAGAACGCGCCAACCAGACCACGGATGCGGTAGTCCTCATTCGTGCTGACCCGGAATTCATGGCTCTGATGTTTGTTCTGTACGGTGTCGTTCCAGTCGCCCACCGGCGGGTAGCACGAGGTCGGCTTGGCTGAATGGAAATAGCCGCCATTGCCACCCGCGCCGGTGCACGTGTAGTAGGAACCGACGAAACTGCGCATGTAGTTGGAATAGTCGGCCTGCTGATTGATGTGACGGACCATGTAGCTGCCCGTGTAGACCGCCTTCAGGTA
>Ga0302326_10017981_pt1 | contig 14691 bp, 11 predicted proteins | sample Palsa_T0_3_FD_202264 | JGI IMG/M metagenome (GOLD analysis project Ga0302326, IMG submission 202264) | Peat permafrost microbial communities from Stordalen Mire near Abisko, Sweden - Palsa_T0_3 | ecosystem: Environmental > Terrestrial > Soil > Palsa > Peat permafrost | place: Sweden: Abisko... | reverse complement strand
ACTCTACTGTCTACTCTCAACTGCTCTCCTCTCTCGCGCAGCGCCCCCCTGCTGGCGCGAGACAGTAGAGCAGGTGACAGTGGACAGGAGAGTGGGGCAGATGAGGGAGCTGGAAATGGGAAGTCTGACTCTACTCACCACTGTCCACTGCTCTCCTCTCTCGCGCAGCGCCCCCCCCGGGGGGATGTAAGGATTTGTCAGGTTTTGTAAAGCGAATGCTCAGTGGATAGTGGACAGTGGACAGTTGATGGCGCGACAAGCCGCAAGGGGGAGAGCCGCGAAGGAGCGAAGGAATCAGTGACATATGGGGAGCAAAGTCTCCGGACGCAGGCATTTCCGGACATTTCCGGACATTTCGCGGTTTTCGGGCAGTGGTCGCGGGTCGACGGAGCGGACTTTTGACGAGTTGGGCAGCGGGCGTGATGAATTTGCGTGTTTTTGTTCCGAACAGCGGGAGCTTCGAAGGGCTCGCGGGCTGCGGGACGAGGTCAGGTGACAAAAGTGTAATAGCTGATGGCAAGTCTTGGCTTGTCGGTTTGCTCACATACGGTAAAGTCATTGGCGTCTGCAATTGGATGGATTGAACCGACGATAGCGGTTGGCATAGCCGAGTCTCCGCGGTGTGCGGTTTCTCAACTACCGTCGGAGCGGCGGAATTTTTGGTCGATTGCGGCCTCAGCAATACGGGAGGACGAGTGCGGCGGATTCAACTTTCGGGAATCATCATCATCGTAGGGGTGGCGTTCTTTCTGGCGGCAAGCGGATGCAGCAAGAGCGATAGTGGCGGCACATCGGGAAGCTCGACTCCGGGCGCGGCGACACAGGCGTCGGCGACGGATAACTCGCAGATCAAACTGGCGGGCATCGTCTTCCAGGAAGACCAATTCTTTCGTCTGGTGTTGCTCGGCATGCGCCATGCGGCGACCGAGGCCGGCGTTCAATTCATCGAAGGCAACAGCGACAACAAGCCTGATAAAGAAGTGGAACTGATCAACACGTATTCGATTCGCGGCGTCAACGCCATCATCATTTCGCCCGTGAGTCAGAGTGGTTCGGTCCAGGCGCTGAAGACGGCGCACGAAAAAGGGATTTCGATCATTATCAACAATACGCCGCTGAACGCTGACTTTTACCAGGCTTATATTGAATGCAGTTCGGAGGATCTGGGGCAACAGACGGGGAAGGCGGCGGTGGCTTACATCCAGAAGACCCTGGGCGGCAATGCGAAGATCGGCATCGTGGCCTTTAAGAGCCAGGTTCCCGAGCAGAGCAACGCCCGCGTCAATGGCTTTAAGTCGCAGGTGACACAGTTGCCGGGTGTGCAAGTCGTGTCCGAGCAGGATGCCTGGCTTCCCGAAATGGCGGTGAAGACCGTTGGCGACATGCTCACGGCCAATCCCGACATCAACGTCGTCTATGCGGCCAACGAGGGGGGCACCACCGGCGCGGTGTTGGCTGTGAAGAATGCGGGGAAGGCGGGGAAGGTTGCAGTCTTTGGAACCGATTGCAGCCAGCAACTGCTCGACATGCTGGGAGCGCCGGACAACATTCTGCAGGCCATCACCAGCCAGCGGCCGGTGGAGGTGGGGGAGCAATCTGTGGCCGCGGCGATCAAGGCGGTCAAGGGCGAACCGGTCGATAAAACGACGGTGGTGAAAGGGATTCTGCTGTCGCGGGAGGATTCTGCAGGCGTCGCGACATTTTCACAGCAGTTCAAGCAATGGACCAGCCAGGGGTCGCCATGAGCCGGCTGCAGACGATCGCCGTTCGCAAGCAGTTCCCAGCCACATTGGCCCTCGATGACGTTTCGGTTGATTTTGAGGGAGGAAAAGTCCACGCGCTGCTGGGCAAGAACGGTGCGGGCAAAAGCACGCTGGTGAAAATTCTCTCCGGCGCCCAGGCGCCATCCAGCGGCCAAATTCTGCTCAATGGCAAGGAACTCAAGCTCCGCAGCGCGCAGGACGCTTATCGCTGCGGCATTGCGACGGTACATCAGGAAATGAGCCTGATCCCGCAACTGAGCATCGCCGAGAATATTCTGCTGGGGCGTTTGCCGCGCAAGGCGGGCGGCATGGCGATCGATTGGGCGGCCACAAGCCAGCGTGCGGCCCAGGTCCTCGGGGAGATGAACGTACATCTGGATGTGCGACAGAAAGTGTCGGAGCTGGGCATCGCGCAGCAGCAGGTGATCGAGATCGCCAAGGCGATGAGCCTCAATCCCGCGGTGCTGATGCTCGATGAGCCGACGAGCGCGCTGGCGCACTACGAAACCGAAAGCCTCTTTGCGCTGATTCGCCAGCTCGCCGCGCGCGGAGTGGTGATCATTCACATCACCCATCGCCTGCAGGAGCTCTCGCGGATTGCCGACACGGTGACGGTCCTGCGGGATGGACGATTGATCGGCAGCGAGCCGATGAGCCGGTGCACCAATAAATCGATTGTCCAGATGATGTTCGGCGACATTGAGCACAAGCGGCGACCGATGGACGTGCAGGCGCGGTCGGAGCCGATGCTTCAGGTGCGCAATCTCACCCGGGCTGGTAAATTTCACGATGTGAATCTCACGGTGCATCGCGGTGAAGTACTGGGGATTGCCGGAATGCTCGGTTCCGGTCGCACGGAGTTGCTGCGGGCAATTTTCGGCGCGGATCGTTTTGACAGCGGCGAAATTCTCGTGGCAGGCAAGCTCGTGCGGCATCCTACACCGATGCGGATGCGGCGGATGGGCCTGGCGTTTACGCCGGAGCATCGCAAGGAACAGGCGCTGGCAATCACCTTGAGCACGCGGGCCAACGCCTGCATGGCCAGTCTCGACCGCAATTCTTCCGCGGGATTCATCACCCGCGGCAGGGAGCGAAGCATCGTCGGCGCGATGATCAAAAAACTCGCGATCAAAATCCCCGACATGGAACAGCCGGTTTCGTCGCTGAGCGGCGGCAACCAGCAGAAAATCGTCGTCGGCAAATGGCTGGAAACGCAGCCGAAAATCATGCTTTTCGATGAGCCGACACGAGGAATTGACGTGCAGGCGAAACAGCATCTGTTCGGTATCATGTGGGACTTGGCGCAGCAGGGCATCAGCAGTGTCTTCGTCTCCAGCGAACTGGAAGAGTTGATCGAAGTCTGCCATCGCATTGTCATCATGAAAAAGGGGACAATCGTGGGCGAAGTGGATCCGAACAACCTGGCTGTGGACGATCTTTTTGTGCGCTGCATGGAGAACTGAATGCCGGGGCGGCGCCATGTTTCTGCCCCTCTCCCGGTACTCCGGGAAGAGGGTTGGGTGAGGGTGCTTGGGAATGCCGGTGTCGCTGGTACCCGAAATCACCCTCACCCCTGCCCTCTCCCGGAGTACCGGGAGAGGGAGTAGATTCGTCGCCGCTCTGGGCCTTGTCCGCGCGAAGAGGGGTGGGTCGGGCCGCACAATCTGGTAAGCAAGGGCGTCATGGAAACAGCAAGCAACAGTGAAACCGGCACAATCGCGTCCGCGCCGACTGACGCGGTAACCACCCCCCCGCCGCAAGCGCGGCTTGGGGCCTGGAGCCGAAGCAGCCGGCTGGCGCGGCAACTGGTCATGGAACTGGTGCTGCTCGCCCTGTGCATCTTCCTGGCGATCAAAGCGGACGGATTCCTGTCGGTCGACAATCTGCTCAACGTCCTGCGCAACGTGTCGATGCAAGGCATCATCGCCTTCGGCATGACGATGGTCATCATCGCCGGCGAAATCGATTTGAGCGTCGGATCGGCGGTGGCCCTCTCAGGGTGTCTGACGGCCTGGCTCACGGGGTGGCTGAGCGGGCCTCCCGTCAACCTGGCGATGCCCCTGGCGATTTCGCTGGCGATCCTGAGCAGTCTGCTGCTGGGATTTCTTGTGGGCAGCATCAGCGGGCTGCTGCGGACGCGGTTTCGGGTGCCGACGTTTATCTCCACGCTGGCGTGGATGACGGTGCTGCGCGGCGCGGCCGAGTTGCTCACCAACGGTTTCCCGCTGACGCCGTTTCCCGACTGGTACAATTTTCTGGGCGGCGGGTATGTCCTGAAGATCCCGTTTCCGGCCATCGTGTTCGTGGCAGTCTTCCTCGTCTTTCAGATCATGATGGGCTACACGTCGTTTGGGCGGGCCATTTACGCGGTCGGCGGCAATGCTGAAGCGGCGCGGCTCAGCGGGATTAACGTCCGCAGAGTCAAGATTCTTGCGATGGGCATACTCGCATTGCTCGCGGCGCTCAGCGGCGTCATGCAGTCGTCGCAGATCATGGCAGGATCGGCCAGCACCGCGGTCGGATGGGAACTCGACGTGATCTCCGCGGTGATCATCGGCGGCGCCAGTCTGCTGGGAGGCGCCGGCACCATGTGGGGCACGCTGATCGGCATCATCTTTCTGGGCGTGCTCTTAAATGGCATGACGCTGCTGAATATCAGCGAGTATTGGCAGCACGTCGTCCGCGGCGGTCTGATTCTGCTGGCGGTTCTCATTAACGTCAGCGGGAGCAAAGAAAGTCGATGAGCCTACCGTCCCGCATTGAGACGGGGCGCTGCCCCCGCCTATCGGCTAACAAACTCCAGGAAATTCCCCTCCAGCAGCAACGCGGCATCCCGCTCCACATGCGACCGAGTCAGCTTCCACCCCGTCGCCAGCAGATCTGCATACTTATCTTCAAGCACGCGTGCGATGATCCGCCGGCTGTGATCCCACTTGTAGATCAGCTGATCGAGAATCCGCGCATCCGAATGCTGGGGAATAAAACTGGTTCCGAGCAACTCGAAACGCATCCGCTCGATCTCCTCGATCAACGATGGGTTGTTGAGAAACCACCAGCAGCCAAAGATCATCAGGTTGCCGAACTTTCTGGCCGCCACGCACAGCTCGTGCTGATTTTCCCGCGAAAGCATCGTCACGAAGAACTTGTTCGCGGGAAATTCCCGGCAGAGACTGGTAACCGATGCCACATCCGACATCCGCCCAATGTCGCCGGCGTCGCGCAGAGCGGGATTGACCCCCTTCTCGGAACCAATCATCGCCGCGAAAGGCAGACCCAACTCGGCGCACACCGGCAGAACGACCTCCGTGAGCATCCGCTGGCCCGACTGGGCCACGGAGTTGCTCGGATCCGCAGGATAACGGAACTCCGGCGGCAGACTCACCGCGATGTAAATCGCCTTCAGCCGCTGCACCCAATCGCGCAGAAACCGCTTTGCCTCCTCAATGCTCTTCTGGTTGATCGACGTCTCCGCGGCATATCCCCATTGCGAAATGCGCCTGGCAGCCGATGGATAATCCCGCAACAGCGCATCAATGCGCAAAACGGCCCCAAAGCGTGGGTCCCGTCCGATCTGAGGATTGCTGAGCCAGCGATTCCGCTCGTTGTCATCGAAAACCTCGTTGGTCATCGTGATCGACGACACGTTCGCGAGCTCCATCACACGGTCGATGTAGGCGCTTGGCTTCTGAGCGGCAAAGAACCGCCGATAGGACTCGAGCGACCGCTCGTTGGGATCGAGTCCCAGCTTCTGCAGCGTCGTGAGCACGCCGCGACACGCTTCGCTGATGGGCGTGCGCTCGACGAAAAGATTCTTCCAGATGTGATCGGCCTGCTGCTGCTTGCTCAGCCGCCAGAACCGCTCGTACGGCAACTTATCCACCGGAATGACACGATACACCTCCGCGACAAGATAATGATACGTGACCAGCTCATCGATGCCCCACAGCAGCAACCCCTTCGGATCGGTTGGCTCCCCCCCGCCGGCAACGGGCGTTCCAAAAGTGGGAGCGTAAAGATGCGTATGCATGTCCCGCGCCGGCTGCGCAAAAAGCACCTCACGCACGACGGAGCGAAGCTGCTCGGGAGTAATCAGTGTGTCGTTGGTATTCACGCCCTAACTCGCTTCCCGCTCGGTGAACCCCAGCGCCCGGTACCCCGCTGTGGTGACCGATTCGATGAGTTCGTCGACCTTCACCATCGCGTGATCAAACAGCACCGACGCCTGGCCGCTGTTGAAGTCGACTTCCACCTCATGCACGCCGGCGTTCCCCGAGAGGGCTTTCTGAATTGTCGTCTCACATTTATGGCAATGCATCCCCTCAATGCGAATGATCGCAAGGTGGTCATTTTCGGCACCGATCGCCATTTCGGCTCTCCATCCGCTGCAAATGCATCGTAAGGTTATAAATTCATTCAGGATCGATCAAGTGCATAACGGCACTTCCCAGGAACAAATTCCGCTTGGCTCTTGAATTTGCAAGAGACTGCGCCGATCGCGCTTTGCCAATTCGCCGGTCGTGTCATAGGCTCAATGCGTTCAATGATCGTGCTCATCGATAACTACGATTCGTTCACGTACAACCTCGTGCAGAAGCTCGGGGAAGTCGGGGCCGCCGATATCCGCGTCTTCCGCAATGACAAAGTGTCAATCGATCAAATCGAAGAACTGCGGCCGACGCATATTGTCATTTCCCCCGGGCCGTGTACACCGCGCGAAGGCGGGCTCAGCAACGATATTATCCGTCATTTCTCGCCGCGCATTCCGCTTCTGGGCGTCTGCCTGGGACATCAGTGCATTGGTTTCACCGCCGGGGCTGAGGTCGTCCGCGCCGACCGCCTCATGCATGGAAAGACCGACCGGATTCATCACGACGGCAAAAGCATTTATGTCGGCATGCCCAATCCATTCACGGCCACGCGCTATCACAGCCTGATCATCCGGCGCGGCACATTGCCGCCCGATTACGATGTCACCGCCTGGACCGATCACGACGAGATCATGGGCGTGCGTCACAAGACCTGGCCGCTCGAGGGAGTTCAATATCACCCTGAAAGTTTCCTCACCGAGCAGGGCGAAAAGCTGCTCGAGAATTTTTTGAAGAAGTGATGGCCGCGTGTCCCATCTCCGCCGCGCAATCTTATTGCTCGCAACCGCGCATCTGGTCGGATGTGTCACGACGCAGGCTCGCAGTCAACAGATGATCGCCGCCGCCCGCGACGTCGATCGTCATCTTGTCGATTCGTACAACCGCGGCGACATTGATGGCGTGATGAGCAATTACTGGAAGAGCCCCGATTTGATCGTCTATCCCCCCACCGCGCTCGAAGCCAGGGGATGGAACGCAGTCCGCGAAATGATGGAGCGCGGCCTGGCCAACGCGCCGGGGGCAAAACTGGAATTGACAGAATCCCGCTACCAGGCGTCCGGCGATCTGGTCATCTGCTGGGGCAAATGGCGCATGACGCTTCCCTCAAAAGACGGCTTCCCCTTTACGATCGAAGGTCGCTATACCAGCCTGAAAGCCCAGCGCGACGGCAAGTGGGTCTTCATCCTCGATCACGCCTCGATTCCCTGGCCGCTCGCGCAATGAGTGCCCATTGGAGTGCCGGCAACTATCCGTTAGCATGCCGGACCGATATTTGGAGAGGTGTCCGAGTGGCCGAAGGAGCAGCACTGGAAATGCTGTAACGGGCTTAAACCCGTTCGGGGGTTCGAATCCCCCCCTCTCCGTTCCCTCGCCGAGCAGTTTTGTAATAAACTGCTCGGCCGTCACTTGTGAATCATTCTCGATACACAACGCGCGTGGTCGGCACGATCATCATCTGGAATCACAATCAGGCCGGACCCGAACCGGGCCGACGAACAGGCCGGCCGTGCGGTCACAATCCGTTTCAAAGGCGAAAAACTCCAGGGGCCAGAAATAAGAAGAGAGGCGAAAAGTTGCGTGAATGAACTTCACTCTTTCCCATCAGCTGGCGCTGGCAGGCGGATCGTGAAGGTTGTGCCTCGGCCGGGCTCGCTCTCGACTTCGATGCTGCCGCCGTGATCTTTGACGATCCCGTAGCTGATGCTCAGACCCAGCCCCGTCCCTTGGCCGATGGGCTTCGTGGTAAAAAACGGATCGAAGATCCGCTCCCGAATCGCCCCCGCGATGCCGGTTCCGTGGTCGATCACCTGGAGTTGCACATCTCCTTGCGCGGCGGTCGAGCGCACCATGACAGTCGCCCCCTCCGGTGAAGCGTCGATGGCATTTAAGACAAGGTTCATGATCACCTGATTGATTTTGGCAGGTTGGCACAACAATGTTGGCAGTGGTCCCAGGTCCGTCTCGATCGTTACCTGCTTCTTCTTCGCGTGACCGCGGACAATGTTGAGCGTGGATCCGATGCCGACATTCAGGTCCGCTTCCTGATGGCTGCTTTGATCGAGCTGGGCAAACTCACGCAGGTCCTCAACGATCTGTTTAATCCGCCTTAACCCGTCACCCGAGCGGGAAAGCGTCCCCGGCAGGTTGGCGATGACGTAGTCAAGATCGATCCGCTCCGACAGTGTGCGCGCGGTCTTCACCGATTCCAACCGCCGCTCACCATCGATCATTTCCGCCTCGCGATACAGCTCCAACACCCTGACCATATGAGCCAGGTCGCGCTGCAGAACGACCAGGTCGTTGGTGACGAACGAGAGCGGGTTGTTGATCTCATGTGCCACTCCCGCCACCATCTGCCCCAACCCGGCGAGTTTTTCCGACTGCACCAGGGTGAGCTGCGCCCGTTGCAATTCCCGGTTGGTCGCCTCCAGTTGCTGGTTCGCTGCGCCCAGCGCCGTATTGGTAATTTCCAGATGGTGATTCTGCGCTTGGAGTTGATCTTCGGCGTTCTTCAGGGCGGTGATGTCATACGTGATGCCAACCAGACCCACGATCTGCCCCTGCGCGTTGCGGAGCGGAACCTTTGTGGACGTGCACCATCGCTGTTCGCCCCAGGGCGTAATCACGGGGTCTTCCTTGTCGATCAGTGGAATGCCAGTGTGGATGACCGCCTCCTCGTCGGCCCGGTACCTGGCCGCCAGATCGGGAGCGAAGATTTCGTCATCGCGCTTACCGAGCACCTGCTCCTGCGTCTGCGCCCCCAGAACACGGACGTGCGTCAGGTTGTTGATGACGAAGCGGCGAGCGGTGTCCTTGACGTAGATGTAGGCGGGAAGGTTGTCAATGAGCGTTCGCAGGAGGCGGTGCTCATCCTCCAGCGCCTCAACGGCCCGGCGTCGCGCCTCGTCCCCGCGACGCAGAAACCGCGCGGTCAACCAGATGAGGCTCGCGAGGACAACGGCGTTGGTGAAAACGAAAAGCGCGATGCCGCGATAACCGAGTTGTTCGTCGGGCAACGGAGGCCACGCATCCAACATCGGGATCAAAAACGCGGCGATTACGACGTGGCGGGCGATCAAGCTTCCGTTGGGGGTGAGCGCGACCGTGACCTTTACCATCTCGGCTCGGATCGGAACCATGGAGTTGCAACCCTCAACAGAATCTAAGGCCGCCGCAGTCCGTGAAGAGAACATGGCGGCCACAAGAGCGCAGGCTATTGCCGAATAATATCTCGCCCGCGACATCAAGAAACAGCTCCTGGGACCAGTCCCTTTGTTCACCGCTGCACCTTGTCGATCACCTGGCGAAGGCGGAATGGTGCTGTCACTCTATCATGATAACGTTCAAAGTTGGGCCGCACGAGACGCTTCTGGCTCTGCTGATCGTGAAGGTCACGTCAACAGGTTTTTCGCCGACGACGGGCGAGAAGCAATGGCAGTCCTCCGGCCAGCATCAACATCGCGGCACAGGGCTCGGGTGCGTTGGTGTAGACGTCCAGGGAATAATTGGTGCCGGAGGTGTTGATTAACTCCAGGGCGAAATAACTGCTGCTGGGGTTGATACCGTTAGCCGAATCAAACGCCGAGGTATTCAGGGCGAAGATGCCCGAGTCGCCGGACATGATCGTCGGCGCGCCGGCACCGGTACCGGCGACAGCAAGGATCGTTGGGCCACTGGTGGATAGCGTGAGGCCCGTGGGGGCCGCGGTCATTGTGCCCAAAGTCCAGAGGGAAGGAATCAAGCCGCCAATGGCGCCGGAGGCCTTACCCGGGTTGAGGCTGTTGAGCGTGACGTTGAAAGCGTTCCCGTTGCTGGACGTTACGGCCAGGGCACTGAGGACCACTTCATCCCAGTTCGTGCCGGGGGTCCCGTTGCCGGAGCTGCTGTCGATCTTCACGTCATAGGCACCGCCGCCCGCGAACGTCGTGGTCTGGCCGGGAGCATTCGCGGTTAGCACTCCTGGAGCAACGCCGCTCGCGGCGCTGCCGGCGGTGATGATTCCATGCACCGATAGCGAACCTCTGATCTGCCCTGTTCCACCGAGAGTAGCGCCGCTGGCTACGGTTACCGATCCGGAGCCGGTTGAGCCGTTGGTTGTGTCGGTGCTGTCGGCCAACAATGTCCCGGCATTGATCGTAGTTCCACCTGCATAACTGTTTGCGCCGCTCAACACTACGGAGCCATTACCGGCAACAGCCGTTGGGTTTGCAGTGCCCGGGCCGCTTCCCGGAAGCGTGCCGACGCCGATCGTCAAGGCACCACTACCGCTGACGGCGCCATCGATGGTCATTGTGTTGCCGGTTGTAGCCGCGAGACCGCCCCCATTGCCGCCAAGCACGACCGGACGCACATTTGACCCGGAATTATCCATGGCAAAGCTCGCGTTCCCGACGACCGTGCCGCCGTCCAGATTGACCGCGCTTCCATCGGCCGCCTGGCCAAAGCCGCTGTCCGCCGACACGACCGAGTAACCGCCATTCAGGTAGGTTGGAAGTTCAAAGCTGTTGACTCCGCTGTACACAACCGTGCCGGGGCCGGCCTGGACGAGTCCATTACTTTGGCCCGCCTGCCTGCCGGCCTCGATAATGCTCGAGAAATTCAAATAGCCCGAAGTGTTGTTCTGCCAGATAACGCCGTCGGCGGCGCCGGGATTGGGGGAACGCACAAACTCCAGACCTCCGCCGGTGATGCTCACGTTATGCGCCCCGATGTTGGGGGTCACGAGGATCCCCTGCATGTTCTGGGCCGTCGTCGCGGTAAAGGTCAACGTCAGCGCGCTTGGACTATTGAATCTGACGGTGGAAGCGCCAGCTTGGTTTCCCGTGGTGTTGACGCCGCTGCTATTCACATCGTAGTTGCCGGCAGTCGTCACGCCGGTTGTTTGATAGAAGCCGCTTGCCTGGCTGCCGCCGACGATGGTGTATGGGGAGGTGCCCGCTCCGCCGCCTGTGGTATTCGTGGAAGCCCAATCGTACAGCCCAACGGTCGCATAAGCCCCCGCGCCGTAATTTCCGAAACTCGCAATCGCGCCATTTGCGCCCGAGCCGGCGGTGGTAGTCGTGATGGTGCTGGCCGCCGCGACGTCGCCCGAACCGTTGATCGTCGCGGGCCCCTGCAGTTCGACGGTGGTTCCCTAGCTGGGTCCGCCAAACGCACCCAATGCAAGCGTCGGAAGATTGCTTCCCGACGCGGGCGCCGCCGAGATTGTCGATGGACCTGTGTTGAACGCGGTGGAGGCAAACACCTGGCTGGTTCCCGCGGCAGAGCTGCCGACGACTTGCAATGTCGTGCCGCCCAGCGTCAGTGGGGAGGAAGCGCTCAGGATATTGCTCGATGGCGCACCCGTCGCGGAAAAGTCCAGCCTTAGCGTACCGCCGTTTACGGTTGTTGCGCCAATATACGTGCTGGCTGAGGTCAGCGTTGTCGTCCCATTGCCCTGGAAGGTGATGCCGCCGCTTGTGACAGTGCCGATCGCCGCTGTGGCGGTCGCCGCGCCGGCTGAGGCACCGGTACCGATGGTGCCGCTGCCCCCCATCAGTGCAATGGTCGGTGCGGAAGTATATCCCGAGCCGGGGCTGGTAATTGTGATGCCAGTGATCGTGCCTGTCGAAGGATTGAAATTCGCTATCGCCGCCGCTCCCATCCCGCCGCCGCCTGAAATGACTACAACCGGAGCACCGACGTATCCGCTATCCGTCCCGCCCAGGGTAATGCCCGTCAATCCACTGCCGGTTGGCGCCTGCAAGGCGGAGGCGATTGTTACCGCGAACCCGCCGTTGTCGATCGTTCCGCCGCCCGATTCGACGAACGTCGTCACCCCCGACGCGATCAGGGTGTTGGCGGCTGTCGCCTTGAGCATGCCGTTGTTCAAAGAGAGGATGCCCGTAGATAATGCGGAGCCAGTATTGGTAATTGATGAAGTCTGCAGCGTTCCACCATTGGCCAGGGACAAGGTGCAGACGCTGCTGGAATTACTCGCCCCGTTCAGATTGATGACGCCGGCCCCAGGGGTCGAAAAGACGGCGCTGCTGCCGGAGACATTCAGCGAGGCATACGCCCCCCCTGTGCTGTTGGAGTTGTTGACCTGCACCGTACCGGTGGTCGTCGAGCCTGCGGTGAGCGTGCCGCCCGTGACGTCGATCTGAGACGTGGCCTGCGTGTTGTTGGCGGTGGCCGCGTCGTCATTGATACTGAGATTGGCTGCGTTGGTCACCGCCACCGCGCCACCCGCCACATCCAGCACGCCGCTACCCGCGGCACCGGCGGCGTCGTTTCGGCTAAAACCCAGCAGATCGCTGTCAGTAAAGCTCCCCGTTCCGCCATTGTAGATGTATCCGTAGGCACCGACGCCGTTTCCCAGATAAATGCCGCTGGTGTTAGTGGACGTAAATATACCGGTGTTATAAATCGCCCCACTGGCGCTGTTGGCCCCGCCAACATTTCCGCCGTACCCAGCCGAGGTCACCGTACCAGCGTTGTTCAGCACCCCGACGCTGCTGGAGTTGGCTGCAACCTTGAAAAAAGAGCTGACGGTATCTGCGAATGTCGCCCCCGAATTCACGGCCAGAGCTGCAGCCGAGCTGGCTGCGCCGATGAACAAATTCGGACTGGCAGCGTTCGTATCGGTTGTTGCGCCGCTGGCGATCGTCACCTGGCCGCTGTTGATCGTCACAGTGCCCGTCAACGTGTTACTACCCGTGAGCGTCGTCTGGCCGTTCGCTCCAACAGTGATGGCAGTTGTGGCCAGTGAACCGTTGTTGACGTTCAAAATACCGCTGCTCACTGTTGTTAATCCCGCATACGTGCTCGTCCCCGTGAGAGTGACAACGCCGGTGCCATCGAATGTCGGAGTGAGGACGTTGGCGCCGTCCTGAACCAGTGGCCCGACGCTGATGTTTCCGACTCCGCCGAAGGTCAATGTGTAGGGGGCCGGGTAATTGACAGCGAGCCCACCGGGAATCGAGAGGGTGACCCCGGCGGTGTTCGAGTTAATCACGGTATTATTGTAGAAATTCAACGCCCCCGTGCCGGAGGATCCGGAACCGAGTTGCAGGGCATAACCATTGGCGCCGGTGAGATTAAATGTCGCCGGATTCGAGTTGGCCGGGCCAAACTGGCCCACGTTGGCAAGGATCAAGGTGTTGCCAGTTCCGCTGCCGTTGTTGCCGACGTACAAATTGAAGGCACCGCTATACCCAGAGTCAACGAGGCTTGCAGGCCGAAAGAGCGTATTGGTGGTGTTGCCGAGCAGGGCCAGCGTGGCGCCGGAGTTCAGCGTGACGGTCGAGGCGCTCAGCACGGAGGAAACTCCGGAATTGGTGTTGCCTGAGTTCGCCTGCAACGCGAGCGTACCGGCCAAAATCGTTGTTCCACTCGTATAGCTGTTCACGCCCGCCAGTGTTGTGATGCCATTACCCTGAAATGTCATACCTCCGCTGATATCTGCGGAAGTGCTCGCAGTGGCACTTGCTCCAAAGCCGCCGCCGCCGGCGAGGACGATGGTCGGCGCGGAGGTATAACCGGTGCCGGGATTCGTGACGACGATCCCGCTCAGGCTGCCCGAGGAATTAATCGTTGCATAGCCGGTAGCACCCGTGCCCCCGCCGCCTGAGAAGATAACTAACGGGGCTCCTATGTAGCCGGAGCCACCGTGGATCGCGACGGTGGACGAAACGCCATTGCCGGCGGGAGCGAGCAGCGCAGCGCCAATCGTGATATTCGTGCCATTATTGTCGATCGTCCCGCCGCCGCTGTAGACATAGATTCCCGTGATATTGGAGTTTGTCAGGAACGTCGCTCCAAGATTGCTCGTGGTTGCCTGAGCGTGCCGCCATTGAAGTTGAGGAGCGACGTTGCGGCGGCCGACGCCTCGATGTCTGATACCGTCAGGGTTCCGTTGCTCAAGAGGTTAACGATGCCCTGCGTGCCCGCAGTCGTGCTTGCGGTCAGGTTCAGCCCGCTGCCGGCAGTTGTGCTCGTCGCAATAGTCGAAGAGACACCGGTCACGGCCGCCGGGCCCGAGCCGCCGCCAATGTTCACTACCGCACTCGCCCCGCTGATGCCGCCCCAGTCCAGATCCAGAGAACCGGTGATGCCAGTGTTGGCACCAAAGTTCACGGTGCCGCCCGTCACGTTCAGAGAACCGGAACTCGTGGTGCCTCCCCGGCCGATGGTGATGTCTCCATTCGAGGTAGCCGCCCCGCCAGTGACGTCCATCACGCCGGTGCTGGCGTTAAACAACCCTCCCACGTCAAATTCATTGGCGGCGACGTTTCCCCCGGAGATGTTGTAGTAACCATATCCGCTGGCAATGGCGCCGAGCTGGAAGTTCGTACTGCTGGCTGCCTGCGTCAAAATGAGCGTGCCGGCTGTTTGGTAAGCCGCGCCAGGTGCGGTCGCAAAGTTACCAATCGACAGAGTTGTGCCTTGAACGATTCCGCTTGAGGCCACATTCAGGATGGCGTTGGTGGCCGCCGTGTTGCCTACCGTTATAGCGCCCGCACCGCTCGCCAATGTGCCGGTGAAATTCAGGGTGCCGGCATTGACCGCAGTTCCACCCG
>Ga0302326_10017980_pt1 | contig 14691 bp, 11 predicted proteins | sample Palsa_T0_3_FD_202264 | JGI IMG/M metagenome (GOLD analysis project Ga0302326, IMG submission 202264) | Peat permafrost microbial communities from Stordalen Mire near Abisko, Sweden - Palsa_T0_3 | ecosystem: Environmental > Terrestrial > Soil > Palsa > Peat permafrost | place: Sweden: Abisko... | reverse complement strand
CTATCGCGGAAGGCCGCGGCGGCGGAGGGCGAGGTGATCGTGTTCTGCGGCGTGCATTTCATGGCCGAGACCGCCTCGATCCTGTGCCCGGAGAAGACCGTGTTGATCCCCGACCTCGACGCGGGGTGTTCGCTCGCGGATTCGATCGACGCCGCGCAGCTCGCGGATTGGAAGGCGCAGTATCCGGAGGGAGTGGTCGTGATGTACGTGAACACGACCGCCGAGGTCAAGGCGCTGACCGACTACTGCTGCACGTCGGCGAACGCGGTCGACGTCGTCAGGCACATCTACGAGACTCGCGGCGAGGACACGGAGATCCTGTTCGGCCCTGATATGTGGCTCGGTGCCTACGTGGAGAAGGAGCTCGGAAAGAGGATGCACGTGTGGGACGGCGAGTGTCACGTGCATGCGGGCATCCGTCCGGCGGACATCGAGGCCACGCGCGCCGCGCACCCCGGCGCCGACTTTTTGATCCACCCCGAGTGCGGTTGCACGACCAGCATCATGGAGTACGTCGCCAGCGGGGATGTCGCAGCGGAGGGCGTACACATGCTCTCGACCGGAGGCATGCTCGAGTACGCCGAGGCGCTCGAGCGCGTCGCGGGCGGCGCGGCGGAGCACGCGGGCCGCCCGGCGGCGGAGCATGCCGGCGCTCCTCAGTCCCAGCCCCGCGAGGCAGTGGTCGCGACCGAGATCGGGATGTTGCACCCGCTGCGGATGGCGGCTCCCGATGTGAGCTTCATCCCAGCGAATCCGAAGGCGAGTTGCAAGTACATGAAGATGATCACCCTCCCGAAGCTGAGAGATGCCCTGAGGGAGATGAAGCACGAGGTGCGGGTTCCCGAGGAGATCGCGGTGAAGGCGAGGGTCCCGATCGACCGGATGGTCGCGCTCGGCTAGCGGGGCCTAGGCCTTAGAAGACCCCGACCCTGTCAGGAGGCCAGTAGGTGGCGAATGCTCCGCCGATGACCCATCCGGTGGGGACCGGTCCCCAGAAGCGGCTGTCGTCTGAGTCTCCCCGGTTGTCGCCCATCATGAACCAGTGCCCCGCAGGGATCTTGATCGGGGTCAGGAAGTTGCACTCCCTGCTCGTGCCGCAGGGTTTTATGTATGAGTCCTGCTCGCGGACGAAGTGGCTTGTGCCCGCCGCCTCGCGGTAGACATGGCCTTCCTTGACATAGATCTCATCGCCGGGTCCCGCGACGACGCGCTTGATGAAGGTGACGCTCGCCTCTTTCGGGATCGGCTGCGAGCAGGCCGCGCCACCGAACCTGATGGTGTAGGGGGTCGGTCCGCATTGCTGTTGTTCGGCGCCGGTCGACGGGTGGAACACGGCGATCTCGCCCACGTGCGGTTTGCCGAAGTCCATGCCGATTCGGTTGACCAGCACTCGCTGTCCGACCTTCAATGTCGGTTCCATCGAGCCGCTGGGAATGCGGTATGGCTTGATCACGAACGCCTCGATCGCAAGGGCCAACCCGAGCGCGACCGCGATGATCACCATCAGCTCGACAATCGAGGCCACGATCGATCTCGGCTGCTTCTGACCAGCCACATCCTGGGCCGGGGTGTCCTTGACCGGCTTGGCACGTTTGACGGACTTAGATGCCATGCGCGATTAGCTGCAGGTCATTGCGGGGATCTGGGTCGGTCATTCATTCTCATGTCCGGTTGTGGCCTGATTTTGTGACCGAGAATGCACAGTCCTCGCCAGGCTTCAGGCGGGCGCTGCGCTGTTAAGCGAACTCCCCGGCGGTGTGCGGCCCGACGCAGGCGACCGCCAAGTTGTCCGCAACACCCGCGGCGACCTCGCGGACCTCGTCGTAGGTGACGGCGTCCAAGTCGGCGATCGAGGCGTCGGGGTCGATGTCCTCGCCAAACACGATCTTCTGGTTGGCGGCATAGCGGGCGACGGCGTTAGTGTTCTCGAACGCCAAAACCCGGCGGCCGGCGGCGTAGGCCCGCGCGCGGTCGACCTCCTCCTTCCTCGGGCCGTCGTCGCGCAGCTCGTCGACGATCTCGCGCATGCGCGTGTATGCCTCCACGCACTTGCCTGACTCCAACCCCGAGCCGAGCTGCAGGATCGGTACGTCGGCGAAGGCGTGGTCGATCGCGTAGACGGAGTAACAGAGGCCGCGCTTCTCGCGGATCTCCTCGAACAGGCGCGAGCCCATCGAGCCGCCGAGCAGCGTCGAGTAGATCGTCAACGCCGCGCGCTTGCGGACATCACCTACGGCCAAGTCTGGGCGGTAGATCATGCGCAGATGCGACTGGTTGGTGTCGCGCTCCTCGACGAGCTTCTCGGGCGCGAACTCCGGCGCCGGGGCGTAGGGCTCGGGATCTGACAGCGCGGGGAACCGCGCGAAGCTCTCCTGGAGCTCAGATTCGCTGGGCAGATGGTCGAGGTTGCCCGCCAGGAAGGCCCCGCCGCGCGCGCCCGCCCAGCGGCGCTCGCGGAACGCGACGATCCCCTCGCGCGTGAAGCCGCGCAGGTTCTCCTCCGGGCCGAGCACGGTGCGCCCCAGCGGGTGATCGCCGAATGCGGCTCTGTCGATCAGGTACTCGGCGATCGTCGAAGGCTGGTCGTAGGCGCGGTTGATCTCCTGGATCACCACGCCGCGCTCGCGGTTGAGCTCCTCGGCGTCGATCCGCGGGCGCCCGACGAAGTCCGTGAGCAGGTCGATCGCCTGCGGGGCGGACTCGGCGCGGACGGTCAGGTGAAAGGCGACGAGGTCGTGGCTTGTGTACGCGTTCAGCACGCCCCCGAGCCGCTCGGCGGTCTCGTTGACGTCCTTGTACGTCGCGTACTTCTCGCCGCCCTTGAAGACGAGGTGCTCGAGGAAGTGGGCCATCCCGTTCTCATCGGGCCGCTCGTTCCGCGCGCCCGCGTCGAACGCCACGAGCACGGTCAGCGCTCGCGTGCCCGGCAGGGCGAGCTTGTAGATCGGAAGTCCGTTCTCAGGGATGGTGGTTGTTTGGATGCTCGTCATCGCGCTCACCTTAGAGGGTTTCTGCAAAGTGGCTTGCATGCAGGCAATTTGTCGTTCCCGCCGGGGTTCTCGCGCTACTGTGCCCCGCGATGGCCGCCACGGAGAGGGATGTCAGAGAGCGCGAGGCGGTGCGTCGCCGTCGCGCGGTGCCCGCCTCACGCGTACGGGCGGGCGCCCGGCAGACGCAGGCCCCGCCCCAGGTTCGACCCCGAGTGCAGCCGGGCGCCGATACGGTTGTCGAGTTCCGTGGCGTATCCAAGCTCTACGGCCCGGGTGGGATCGGCCTGGAGCGCGCGACGTTCGCGGTCAACCGCCAGGAAATGGTGTTCCTCGTCGGTGCGACGGGCTCGGGCAAGTCGACGATCATGCGCCTGCTGATCAAGGAGCTGGAGCCGACCGAGGGCACGATCCGCGTCGCCGGGCGCGCGCTCGGGGAGATCGAGCGTAAGAAGGTCCCCTACTACCGGCGCAACGTCGGAGTTGTCTTCCAGGACTTCAAGCTGCTGCCGACGCGCACGGTCTACGACAACATCGCCTATGCCCTGCAGGTCACCGGCGCGGGACGCAAGCAGATCAGGGCCACGTTGCCGGACATCCTGCGCCTGACGGGGCTCTCGACGAAGCTGCACAACTATCCTCATCAGCTCTCCGGCGGCGAGCAGCAACGGGTCGCCGTGGCCCGTGCGTTTGCCTGCCACCCGCCGCTGCTGCTCGCGGACGAGCCCACCGGCAACCTCGATCCCGAGACCTCAATCGGGATCATGCAGCTGCTATACCGCATCAATCGCGCCGGCACGACTGTGGTAATCGCCTCGCACGACAACGAGATGGTCGACCGCATGCGCCGCCGCGTGATCGAACTGCGTCGCGGGCGGATCGTCCGCGACGAGGCCTCCGGGTCCTACGGCTCGAGCGATGAGAGCACCGGCGAGTTGGGTCAGCGTCTCCATCGCGAAAGTACATGAAGCCTGCGTTCTTCTTGAAAGAGGCGACTCGGTCGATGCGGCGTAATGCCGTCCCGAGCTTTGCGGCGCTCGCCTCGGTGCTCGTTACGACGCTTGTGCTCGGCGTGTTCATCCCCGTCGTGCAGGCAACCAACGGGGCGGCGAACGACATCCGCTCGAGGGTGCTCGTCGATGTGGATCTAAACCCGAACGCGACCAACGCGGAAGTCGCCCGCGTGAAGAGCGAGCTGAAAAGCGCCCCGCACGTGAAGAGCGTCCAGTTCGTGTCAAAGCAGGAAGGCTATGAACAGGAGCGCAAGCTCAACCCGCAGGCGTTCGCCCTGGTCGGCTACAACCCACTGCCCGACATCTTCCGCCTGACGCCGACGAACCCGGGCGAGTCAGGGGCGCTGCGGGCCGAGCTGGACCAGTCGAGCCCGCCGGGTGTACGCCTCGTCACTGACCCCGCGATCGTCGACGTGCAGAACCGCCAGGCGCAGACCAACACGATCCTCTCCGCCACGCGCACGATCAAGCTCACGATGGCGCTGCTCGCGGGGCTGCTCGTGCTTGCATCGGTGCTGCTGATCTCCAACACGATCCGTCTGTCCCTGTTCTCGCGCCGGCGCGAGGTCGAGGTGATGAAGCTCGTCGGCGCCACCGACTGGTTCATCCGCTGGCCGTTCGTGCTCGAGGGCCTGTTCCTCGGCGCGCTCGGCGGCGCCGGTGCGATCGGGCTGTTGGCGCTCGCAAAGATCGCGCTCGTCGATCCGCTCGCGAACACGTTCAAGCTGATCTCCCAGCCGAACATGATCGACTTCCGGCTACTCGTCATCATCCTGATGGCCAGTGCGATCGGTGTTTCCGCCGCTGGGTCGGGTTTGTCGCTGCGCCGCTTCTTACGAGTCTGAGGTACGGCACCGTCTGAGGCGGTTGTGGACCAAGCGAGGCTAGGACGCAGTGAGCGAGGCGTGCGTCTAGCACGCGTGCTGGCCGATCGGAGATCTCATCGATCTCCGATCGGTAAGGACGACGCGTCGCGCCGTGTCCACGGCCGCCTCAGGGGTCGGGGGCCTCGACTAGGCTCCAGCGCAATGTCTTCCCGACGTCAACCCCTGATCGTGGTCTTGGCCGTGATGCTCCCGATCCTGCTCGTCGTGGGCGTCTGGCTCGGCGGTCATCCGGAAGACCTGCCGAAGTTCGCCCGGGGGAGCACGTTCGAGGCTAATCGGCAGACGCAGGTCGTCGACGAAGCGCTGGCGCGGATCGCCAGCGACTACTACCGGCCGATCCCGAAGAACCAGCTGGCGAATACTTCGATCGCCGGCGCGGTGGCGAGCCTGAACGACCGCTTCTCCCATTACCTGACCCCAAAGGAATTTCACGAATTCGACTCGCCGCCGAGCTTCACCGGCATCGGTGTGGTCGTCGCTCCGGAACACAGGGGTCTGCTGATCGCCCGCGTGTTCGACTCCTCCCCAGCGATGCGCGCGGGGCTGAAGGCGGGCGAAGTGATCGTCGCGGTCAACGGCCGCAGTCTCGTGGGTCTCTCGGCTGACGCAGCGACGTCGCTGATCAAGGGGCCACCGGGCACCGAAGTCGTGCTCGGGATGCAACGGCCCGCAGAAGTATCGAGTCCAGCTCACCCAGCCGCCGGCGCAGCCCACCCCGCGGGGGCACACGCAGCGCGTCCCATGCATGGAACCACGCACACCGTCCACGTAACGCGCGCGGTGATCTCCGAGCCGGTCGTGGCCTCCGAGATACATACCGTGCATGGGGTGAAGCTCGGCGTGGTCGCGCTCGCCACGTTCAGTCCCGAATCCCACATCGAAGTGGCGGCGGCGGTCGAAAAGGTGCTGCGCGAAGGCGCGCGCGGGATCGTGTTCGACCTGCGCGCCAACGGCGGCGGCCTGGTCGAGGAAGCACGGCTGATCGCGAGCCTGTTCATCGCCCACGGCACGATCGTCTCCACGCGCGGGCGCACCCAGCCGAGCCAGACGATCACCGCGACCGGCCACCCGCTCGCGCCGACGATCCCGATGGTCGTGCTGGTTGACCACAACACCGCCTCCTCATCGGAGATCACCACCGCCGCGCTGCAGGATCACGGGCGCGCGACCGTCGTCGGCACACATACCTTCGGCAAGGGCGTCTTCCAGGAGGAGGAGCCGCTGTCCAACGGCGGCGCGCTCGACATCACGGTCGGCGAGTACTTCACGCCCGACGGGCGCAACCTCGGCGGCGGGGGCGTCAAACAGGGCGCGGGGATCACCCCCGAAGTGCCGATCCCGAATAACGTCGTCGACACCCCGCAGGGGTTGAACATGGCGCTGAACACGCTCGCCGCGAAAGTCAAGTGAGCTCTCCCCGAAGACCGACCGGTAGGTCATCTGGCAAGTCGGGCGGGAGATCGGGAAAAGCCTCGGGGGGCAGGTCCGCCGGAAAGTCTTCGGAGCAGTCCGGCGGGACGGTGGTGGCGGTGCTCGAGAAACGTGGCAGGTTCTGGGCGGCCGAGCCGCTGTTCCCACCTCCGCGCTCCGATGATGGCGGACGACGTGCGGGCTTGTCCCGGCGCATCACGCTCGGCTCCAATCGTGTCACCGATCCTGGGGGAGACGCTGCGCGCGCGGGGGATCTGGTGCTCGTTCAACAGGCCGGGCGAGGCGGAAACGGACGGGCTCAAATCACGCGCGTGCTGGGACGCCCGGATGTGGCCCGCGACCTGATCGAGGGGTTGCTGCTCGATCGCGGGTGCAGCAGGGAATTTGAGCAGGCGGTCGAGCGCGAGGCGCGCGCGGCCGCCGAGAAAACGATTCAGGCGACGGCCGGTAGGCGTGACCTGACCGGCTTGTCAACGTTCACGATCGACCCCGAGAGCGCACGCGACTTCGACGATGCGATCTCCGCTGAACGCCTGGGTGGGGATCCCACCCATCCCGCGACGCGTGTGTGGGTGCACATCGCCGACGTCTCCGCCTATGTGCATGAGGGCTCGCTCGTGGACCTGGAGGCGAAGCGACGCGGCACTAGCGTGTACGTGCCGGGTGCGGTCGAGCCGATGCTGCCCGAGGCGCTCTCGAACGACGCCTGCTCGCTCGTGCCGGGGGTCGATCGCGCGGCGGTGACCGTCGAGCTGGAATTGCACGGCGCCAAGGTCGTGAAGGCCGCGTTCTACCGCTCGCTGATCCGCTCGGACGAGCGCTTGAGTTATGAGCAGGTCGATGAGATCTTCGCCGGACGCAAGCCCGCGAGCGCGCTCTGGGCTGAGCCGCTACAGGCCGCGCGTGAGGTGGCGGCCGCCCTGGAGGCGGAGCGGCACAAGGGACACAGCGGCGCGCTGACGCTGGACTCCTCCGAGCCCGAGTTCGTCTTCGACGAGGCTGGGCACGTCGACGAGGTGCTCGTGCGGGTGCAGACCGAGTCTCATCGCCTGATCGAGCACCTGATGATCGCCGCCAACGAAGCGGTTGCCCGGTTGCTCTCAGAGCGCGGTACGCCGTGTCTATATCGCGTGCACGAACGCCCCGAGCCCGAGCGCGTCAAGCGCCTCGTCCAGCAGTTGTCCTCCCTGAAGGTGCCGACGCCGCCCGTGCCGAAGAACATGTCGCCCTCGCAGGCCGCGGAGCTGATGGGGGAGATCTCGCGACGCGTTGAGGCGCACGTGCGCCTCAAGAGTGGGCGCGCGGCGCTGACCTCGCTGCTCTTGCGCACCCTCCAGCAGGCCGCCTACTCGCCGAAGAACAGCGGTCACGCCGGCCTCGGGACGGCGTATTACTGCCACTTCACCTCGCCGATCCGCCCCTACCCCGATCTCGTCTGCCATCGCGCGCTCCTGTCCGCCGTCGGCGGCGGGGAGCGCGCCCCGCGGGCGTCGGGAATGGGGGAGCTGGCTGAGTGGACCTCCGACCGCGAGCGGGCCGCGATGACGATCGAGCGCGACGCGGACGACGTTGCGCGCTGCTTCGCCCTGGAGCGGGTGCTCTACGAGGATGGCTGGGAGCAGACGTTCATCGGGGAGGTGGTCGGCTTGATCTCGGCCGGGGCGTTCATCGTCTTCGGCGCGCGAACGGAGGAAAGTGCCCAGACGCAGCGGAAAGCCCAGACTCAGGACGTCGTGTCGCCCGACTATCGGGGCATGCTGCCTGTCAGGCGCATGCGCTCGGCGGACGGCGAGCGGGAGTGGTGGGAGCTGAACGAGCAGGGCACGATCCTCCACGGCGAAAGCCCCGGATCGACGCTCCGCCTCGGGGATACGATCGAGGTGCGGGTGGCACGCGTCGACGTGGCACGCGGCCGGGTGGATCTCGTCCCCGCGGGCTGATCGAGACAGCGACACCATCGGCGGCACGGGCAAAACGTCTAGGCTCGAAACCGATGGCCAAGAGCAAGCAGTCCAAGCGCAAGATCGGGGCAGGCGACGTCGCGTCGAACAGGTATGCGTCCTATCGCTACGAGCTGATCGAGCGGATCGAGTGCGGGATCGTGCTCGAGGGCACTGAGGTCAAGGCGCTGCGCGAGTCGGGCGCCCAGCTGAAGGACGGGTATGCCGCGATCAAGGACGGCGAGCTGTGGCTGGACTCCGTGCACATCCCCCCGTATGGGCCGGCCTCGCGCGAAAACCACGAGCCCGAGCGCCCGCGCAAGCTGCTGGCGCACCGCCGCGAGCTGGATCGACTGGCGGCGAAAGTGTCTGAGAGGGGATTGACGCTGGTGCCGACGAGGATCTACTTCAAGGGCTCGCACGCCAAGGTCGAGATCGCGCTCGCGCGCGGCAAGGACCTGTACGACAAACGCAACACGATCCGCGATCGTGAGTCCAAGCGCGACATGGAACGCGCGGTCCGCGAAGCGAGGCGTTAGATCGAGCCGAAGGAATGGCCGCCCGAGGTGAGGATGTGCGTTTCGCTCATCCCGAACACGAGCAGTACGATCAGGCCGACGTAGACGGTGCCCACGATCAGCCGGTGACGGGGGGCGACGCGGTAGTAGGCGGCCTGCTCGAGGGAGTGCGTTTTGCGTTGCTTCCAGCGGTGATATGTCTGGAACCCGGAGAAGATCACGATGATCAGCAGGATCGGGTTGCCCGGGTTCAGGATCGCGAGCGCGACCAGCACGCCGAAGCCGAGGAACCACATCCACGGTGTCATCGCGGCGGCCGCGCGACCACCGTCGAGCGGGACGACCGGGAGCAGGTTGAAGAGGTTGATGAAGAAGCCGAAGTAGGCGAGCGCGATCAACAGCGAGCTGCCGGTGAGCTCGCCTACGACGGCGACGGCCGCGGCGCCGAGCGTGCCGAGGATCGGGCCGGCCAGACCCACGCGCGCCTCCGCGAGCGCGTTGTCGCCGAGCGAGCGGGCGGTGATCACCGCGCCCATGAACGGGATGAACATCGGCGCGCTCGCCTTGATTCCCTCGCGGCGTAGCGCGATCACGTGGCCCATCTCGTGTACGAACAGCAGCACCACGAAACCGGCCGCGAACCACCAGCCGAAGAAGATGCTGTACGCGGCGACCGACACGAGCGCCGTCCCCGCGGTCACGAACAACTTCAGGTTCGGCAACGCCACCAGCAGCGCTTTCAATGCGACGCCGAACTTGGCGATCAGCGCGATCAGGCCGGCGAACGCGCCGCCGATGCGCTTGCGCAGGTTGCTCATGGGCCCCGAACCGCTGCCTTGTCCGCTGCGTTGCTCGCCGAATGGATTCCCGCCGCTGGCGGGGGTGTGCGCAGTCGCGGGCTGGATTGTGGCCGGGCGCGCCTGTGAGGGGTAGGACTGCGTTACGGGCACGGAGGACGGTCCGGAGACCGGGGGCGCAGGTAGAGAAAGGTCGCCGCTATCCATACATCCATTGTGGCAGCACCAGTAAGCGCTTCCTAAGGGTCGTGCTCGGACCCATGCCCTGAGGGCCGCACATTTGTCTCAGAACTGCGTCCCGCGGAGTCGCCGAAGAGCGTTTTTTTCGGAACGTGCGGGGTCTTCCTCGCGGAGGGGTTGCAATCGCCAAAGGGCCGAGCTACTTTGAATCCAGACGCGGAACCGAGCCGCAAAGAGCGAGACCACCGAGGTGTGAGGTCGCGCCACCCAAACTGGAAGGCCTTCGGGCTGGACAGCACGGGTTCCTCAAGCGGCCCGGGACCGCGTCGATTTTATTCTCTTGCAGTCTCGCCTTCCTTGGCCTTTTCTCGCCGGGTCTCGCGCACGGCTACACTGGAGCAGCAGTACATCCCCGGGGACGACAGGCTTCGACGTGGTCGGCTCGTGAGGATGGTGGCGAGTCGAGGTCCCGGGCGGCCTCGTAAAACACCCGGGAAAACCATAAGTGCGGACTCTCACGAGTACGCCCTCGCTGCCTAGCAAACACTAGGTGAGTGAGGTCTCGGGCCCCGCTTGCTTGCGGCGGGGAAGGCCGGGATCAGAAAGCAGGCTCACCCGGCAAGGTCTGCCTTCGCCGAACCGGGGAACTTCAAGGAGGCTGGTCCCCCGCAACCCCGCCGGCGAGGCGAGCGAGGGATGAGATCAGAGCGCCGGCTACGCTCGTAGAAGCCATTCACACGCGATTACGGACCCGGGTTCGATTCCCGGCGTCTCCATTTTTTCCCTGCAAATGCGCGGTTTCAGGCCGCTCAGGGTGGCGCTGAGCTCAAGCCAGCGCCCTCCGGCGATCAGCTCGGGTACTCGTCCTTGCGGAAGGTGCGGGGCTCCTCGGGCTGGGGCTTAGGCGTGCGGTCGAGCAGGAAGCTGAAGTACGGCGCCACGAACGGATCCGGCGCCATCACCGTGTAGGTGTGGTAGACGGTCCCGTTCTCGCGCGCGAACGCGATCCAGCCGGGGCCCTCGCGAAGGCCGTCCTTTAGCTCGGCTCCGATTTGGCGCGACCACTCCTCGAGCCAGTCCGGCGGATTGTCGATCATCGCCTTCACCTCGGGGACCTGCTGTGCCTGCTCCTTCCTCAGCGCAAGGCCGAAGTCGAAGGGGAAGTCGGTGTCGTTGGTGGAGACGTAGGGGAACTGCCAGCCCATCCGCTGCTTGTATGCGATTAGCCGCTCGATCGGCGCCCGCGAGAAGCAGAGCAGGGTCACGTCGCGATGGTTGAGGTGGACGAGCGACCCGTCCAGGCCGTCGCCGAGAGACGTGCACCCAGGACAGGCCCCGTTGGTGTAGTCGGGGCCGAACATGATGTTGTAGGCGAGAAGCTGCGAGCGCCCGTCGAAGAGCTCGGCGAGCGTCTTCTTCCCGTCTTCGGTGTCGAACTGATACTCCTTCTCCACCGGCACCCAGGGAAGCTCACGCCGCTGCTCGGTCACCTTCTGGCCGAGTTCGGCTTGCTCGGCCTCGACTTTCGCAAGCTCAGCACGAGCTGCCTTCCATTCCTCGCGCGTTCCAATCTTGTAGTCGTGCATCTTTCACCTCCTGTGGCCGTTCCTCACGTCAGCATAGGCGGCAGTCACAGATCACCGGATCGAGCCTCAGTCAACAGTGGAGATCTTTCGACTGTCGAACTCGCGTTGCGTGCGATCAGGGTCCAAGGAGTGCGAGCGGAACGGCCGCTACGCCGTCACTTCTGCGGTAGGCGAATCTTCCCGTGTAGACGACAATACGGTCGACCAATCTGTCACCGATCTGCCGGTGGAGCCAGTTGAGGTGCGTCACGTCGTGGTCATCGACGGTGTTGGCCAGCTTCGCCTCGATCGCGATGCACGACCGGTTCTCGTCCTCGACGATCAGGTCGATCTCCTGATCGCCGTTCTTGGTGCGCAGGTAGCCGACCCTGCCATTGGCGGCATCGGCGTAGACCCGGACCGACTGGGTTACGAGCGACTCGAAGAGCGCACCGAGCCACGTGCCGGTGGGCGCCGAGATGCGGTTGCCCTGACCGCGCAGCAGACCGGCCTTGTCGATGCCTACGAGCCGCGCGGCGATGGCCGGGTCGACCAGGTGGTGCTTGGGTGTGTAGGTGAGCCGCTTGAGAGGGGCAAAGGCGGGGATCCACGCCTCCAATGGATCGAGGACGAAGATCCTTTGCAGGTGCTCTCGATACGCCGTGGCAGTCTGGCGTGCGGGCTTGTCGCCTTTGCCTGGGGTGGCGGCGTCGAGGATGGTGCTGTACGCGGCGTTTGTAGCTGTTGCCGCCGCGTACGCGGCCAGCCATGCCCGCAGCGCGCCAGGGCGGCGAACGCTGACGCCATTCTCTGGCAGCTCGCGCTCAACGATGCGAGCGACGTAGCTGTCGAGTTGGAGCTGCCGCGCCCGCGTGGGCAGGTCGCGGATGCCGGGGAAACCGGACCGTAGGATCTCATCGACGTATGCCGGGGCGTCCATGTCCGAGGTACCACTGATCTCCTCTGACTCGCCGTCCAACAAGGCTCGCAGCGAGACGGTCGGGTCGTGAACGTCACGCTCGCTGAACGCCATCGGCCGCATCGCCATGCTGACGATCCGGCCCGCGCCGGAGTGGATACGGATTCCGGGTGCTACTCCTGCAGACCCCGCTAACAGGAAGCGTCCGCCGGTGCTGTCGTCGTCCACCGCTCGGCGAACGCGGTCCCAAACGCTGGGCTCGAGCTGCCACTCGTCGATGAGCACGGGTGGAGGAACCTGCGTGACAAGGTCAAGGTTGCTGGCGAGAGCTGCATGCTCGTTAGGGTTGTTGAGCGACAGGATCGTCGAGGCACGTTGAGTTGCGCTCGCCGTCTTGCCGACACCCTTGGCTCCCTCCAACGCGATTGCCGCCAGATCAGGAAAGAGCTCGTCAAGCGCCTCATCGATGATACGTCGCCGGTAGGCCACACCCTTAAACTAACAGATGGACGCACTTTTATCTAACATCTGGACACCCAACTGCTTTACTCCCCGTCGCCGTATTGACATAGTCCTGCTGAACGCAGCTCAGTTCGCACGTTCGGGCCTCCACATCCTCAAACGCTCGGTCAGGTAGGACCTTGCACCTGCGCGTTCTATGGCAAGCTCATCTGCGGGGCCCGCACAACCACGGGGTTTGCGCAACGTACGGCCCTCTCCACTTCAGACAAGGCACTTGCGCTGCTCGTTCTGCGCACGCAGAACGGGGCAAAGTTTGCCGAAAGCTCTCTCTCCGCCCTCTACTATGTGCATCAGTAGTGGTGTGTTATCGATGATTCGTGGTATAGCGCATCATAAATGATGCCTCACATGCCTTGAATTGTGCTATACTTTACATCAGATTCGATGTATTATCTTCGTATAGGCCTCTAACACATCATAACCGATGCAACTCGATGAAATCATGACAGATGCTGCTGTGCTCGCCGAGCTCGGCCGCAGGCTGGAGCGCCAGCGCCTCGAGCGCAACTGGACTCAAGCTGGGCTGGCCACCGAGGCCGGAGTCGGCCAGGCGACCGTGCAGCGAGCAGAGCGGGGCGCGTCGGTTCAGATGACATCGATGATCAAGCTGCTGCGGGCGCTCGGACTGCTCACTGGACTTGACCTTGCTGTACCTGAGTCGATCGACCTCCCGATTGCGCAGCTAGAGCGCGAGCAGCGCAAGAGGAGACGGCGCGCCCGCGGCGTTCGTGGCACCCGAGGCGCCCGTCGCGGTCCGTCCATCGAGTCAGCCGAGTCAGCCGACGAGCCGTGGACATGGGGCAATCAGCCGGGGCAGGGCGCGTGACCGTCGCGGCGGTGACGCTGTGGGGTAAGCGGATCGCCGCCGTCTCGATTGGGCCAGGCGCACGCTATGCGACGTTCCAGTACGACCCGGCATTCGTCAGCAGCGGCATCGAGATCGCACCGCTGCAGATGCCTTTGCGCGTGCAGCCCTACAGCTTCCCGGGTCTGCCGCAAGACGCGTTCAGCGGCCTCCCCGGATTGTTGGCCGACGCGCTCCCCGATCGTTGGGGCACGGCGCTCGTCAACGCCTGGCTGGCCTCCCAGGGGCGCGAGCAGTCGAGCTTCGACGTGGTGCAGCGGCTCTGCTACGTCGGCACTCGCGGTATGGGCGCGCTGGAATTCGAACCGGCCCACGAGCCGGCCGTCCCCAGTGGAGGAGATCTGCAGATCGACGCACTCGTAGGCCTGGCCAGCGAGGTGCTCGCCGAACGGGCGGAGTTCGTCGCCGAGCTGAGTGAGAACCCCGACGAGGAGGCGATGAAGGAGATCCTTGCCGTCGGCAGCTCCGCCGGGGGCGCGCGCCCGAAGGCGATCATCGCCTACAACGAGGCAACCGGCCAGGTTCGCTCGGGACAGGTCGACGTCGATGCCGGCTTTCGCCATTGGCTGCTGAAGTTCGACGGGGTCTCACGCGCCGGCGACCACGGACTCACCGACCCCCAGGGCTGGGGCGCGGTGGAGTACGCCTACTCGAAACTGGCCCGGGCGGCCGGCATCGAGATGACCGAGTGCCGGCTCTGGGAGGAGCACGACCGCAGGCATTTCATGACGCGCCGTTTCGACCGGCCCGAGGATGGCGGCAAGCTACACGTGCAGACGGTAGGAGCGCTGGAGCACGTCAGCTACAACGAGCCGGGCACCTATAGCTACGAGCAGGTCCTGCTGCTGATCCGCCGGCTGGGCCTCGGCACGCCAGTCGCAGAGCAGCAGTTCCGGCGGATGGTCTTCAACGTCGTCGGGCGCAATCAGGATGACCACGTCAAGAACATCGCCTTCCTGATGGATCGCGACGGCGCCTGGACGCTGGCCCCAGCCTATGACGTGATCTGGGCCTGGAAGCCCGGCAATCCCTGGCTCGACAGTCACCAGATGTCGATCAACGGCAAG
>Ga0302326_10017979_pt1 | contig 14691 bp, 14 predicted proteins | sample Palsa_T0_3_FD_202264 | JGI IMG/M metagenome (GOLD analysis project Ga0302326, IMG submission 202264) | Peat permafrost microbial communities from Stordalen Mire near Abisko, Sweden - Palsa_T0_3 | ecosystem: Environmental > Terrestrial > Soil > Palsa > Peat permafrost | place: Sweden: Abisko... | reverse complement strand
GCGCACGCACGCGCAGGGCGCCCCCGTGCGCGGTAACCACCGAATTCACGATCGAGAGCCCGAGTCCGAAGCCGTCACCGCCCCGGCCAAGTCGCCGGAACGGCTCGGTGAGCGTCGCGGCGGTCTCGGGTTCGATTCGGTCGCCGCTGTTACGGACGCGGACGAGCGCATGTCCGTCGTCGGTGCTCGTGGTCACGTCGAGCACCCCACCAGGCTGGTTGTAACGAATCCCGTTGTCGATCAGGTTGGCGATCAGCCTTTCCAGTAAGCGGGCGTCGCCGCGTGCCTGTGCCGGCTCGAGGCGGACGCGCACCTCGACGTTCGCGTCCTCGGCACGAGCGCGCAGGTCGGTGAGGCAGTCGCCCGCCAGGGACGCCAGGTCGGCCGGCTCACCCCTGACCACCGACGCCTCGCTGCGCGCCAGCGTCAGCAGCCCCTCGATCAGGCGCTCGCAGCGATCGACGGTCTCTCGCACGGCCTCCCCCATCCCCCGCAGGTCTTCGGTCCCCGCCTCGGGGTCGGCCAGCGCCACGTCGACCTCGGTACGCATGATCGCGAGCGGAGTCCGGAGCTCGTGCGAGGCGTTGGCGACGAAGTGACGCTGGCTGGCGAAGGCCGAGTCGAGCCGAGCGAGCATCCCGTCGAAGGTGTCTGCGAGCTCCTTGAGCTCGTCGGCCGGACCCACGAGGTCGATGCGCTCACCGAGATTGTGTCCAGAAACGCGGCGCGCGGTCGCGGTGATATCGCGCAGCGGCCGCAGCGCCCGTCCCGCCAGCAGCCATCCGGCGCCGACCGAGATGATGGTCATCGCCCCCAGCGCGAGCACGTACTCGAGCGCGAGGCGGTGCAGAGCGTCGCTGACGAACTCCTGGTGCTCGGCGCGGAACAGCGAGCGCAAGGTCGAGCTCGGACCGAAGACCCCGGGGGACGGGCGAGGCGGAGCTCCAGGGAACAGATGCCTGTAGTCCTTGCCGAAGTCCTCCGGCCCATTGATGTTGTGGCGCACGAGCGCGTAGCCGATGGTCAGCAACACCGCCCCGGTGAGCAGGAAGACAACGCCGTAGGTGGCGGTGAGGCGGAAGCGAACGGTCCGGGCGGGTCCCGCCGCGCGCAACCGGCGCACGAGCGCCGCCGTGCGGGCCCGGGCTCGTCCGATCGCCTCCGAGCCGCCCATCAGGCCATCCGGTAGCCGACCCCGATCACCGTCTCCAGCACGGCGGGCTCGCCGAGCTTGCGCCGCAACGTCATGATCGTCATGCGCACGACGTTGGTGAAGGGGTCGATGTGCTCGTCCCAGACACGCTCGAGCAGCTCCTCCGCCGAGACCGTGGCGCCGTCGGCGGCCATCAGAGCCTCGAGAACGGCGAACTCCTTGCGCGCGAGCTCGACCGGGCTGCCCTGCCTCGTGACCGCCCGCCGCGCGGGATCGAGCTCGATGTCCGCGTGGTTGAGAACCGGCGGGCGACTGGGACCGGCGCGACGAGCGAGAGCGTGGATCCGGGCCACCAGCTCGGCGAAGCGGAAGGGCTTGGGCAGATAGTCGTCGGCTCCGAGCGAGAGGCCCTCGATCAGGTCCTCGAGCGCGCCGGCGGCGGTGAGCATGAGGATCCCCGTCTCCGGGCGCTCGCCGCGGACGGTCCTGCACACGACGTCGCCGTGGAGGCCGGGGAGGTCACGGTCGAGCACGAGCACGTCGTAGCGGACGACGCGCGCCTTGGTCAACGCCTCAGCGCCGTCGGGCGCGACGTCGACGGCCATCCCCTCGCGGCGTAGTCCGCGCGCGATCGCATCGGCCAACCGCCGTTCGTCCTCCGCAATCAAGACACGCATGCTCGTGAGCATGACGTGGCCCGCATAAGAACTTCATAAGAGCGGACCACCCAGCTAAGCGGGAGCTCGGCGACGATGTCGCCGCCAGCCACAGCCCGCGACCCTAATTCCGGCATGATGCCGACGCCACGCTCCATGCTAAAAATACGCGCGCTTCAGCATTACATCAAACGACGTTACAACGTCTAGCGACACTTAGAGGATCCCTCGGATGCCCCGACAGCAGCAGAACCTCACGGATCGCAGCATGGCCATCGGCCTGCGCGCCCTGAACCGCTTCGCCGGATCCTCGGTCGTCGACCGTTTTGGTCTGCGCGACCCCGCGGAACGCTTTCTCTTCGGTGCTTCCAAGACGACAGTGCGCACGGCGACGAGCGCGGGAAGGACGTTCGCGGCGGCGCAGAAGCTGGCCAAGCCCGCCCGCCAACCCAGGCTGGCGCCGAGCGGCCTGTTCGACCTGACTCCGACCGACGAGCAGCAAATGCTGAGCCAGTCGGTGCGCGACTTCGCCCTGCAGAGGCTGCGTCCGGCCGCTCAGGACGCGGACGCCGCCTGCGTCGCCCCCGCGGAGCTCCTGACCCAGAGCGACGAGCTCGGCCTGACCATGATCGGCGTCCCGGAGGAGCTCGGGGGCGCCGTCACCGAGCGTTCTGCCCTCACCGCCGTGCTCATGAGCGAGGCCCTCGCCCAGGGCGACATGGGGCTAGCCGTGGCCTGCCTGGCGCCCGCCGCCGTGAGCACAGCCCTGAGCCTGTGGGGCGACGAGGACCAGCAGGCGACCTACCTACCCGAGTTCGTCGGCGAGCGCATCCCCTCCGCATCGCTCGCCGTGCTCGAGCCCCGGCCCCTGTTCAACCCCTTCCGGCTCGAGACCCACGCACGGCGCTCGAACGGCGGCTACGTGCTCAGCGGCGTCAAGTCGCTGGTGCCCCGGGCAGCCGATGGCGAGCTGTTCATCGTCGCCGCCGCACTGGAGGGGCACCCGGCCCTGTTCATCGTCGAGGCTACGGCCGGCGGGATCGCCGTCGAGCCCGAGCCCGCGATGGGAATCCGCGCCGCCTCGACCGGACGGCTGACCTTTGAAGACGTGGAGCTGCCCGCGAGCTCGCTGATCGCCGCCGGCAGCGCCGAGGTCTATGCCGAATGCATCCAGCTCGGCCGAATCGCCTGGAGCGCGCTCGCCGTCGGGGTCGGCCAGGCGGTGCTCGAATACGTGATCCCCTACGTCAAGGAGCGCACGGCCTTCGGCGAGCCGATCGCCAATCGCCAGTCGGTCGCCTTCGCCGTCTCCAACATCGCCATCGAGCTCGAAGGCATGCGGCTCACTACCTACCGTGCCGCCAGTCGGGCCGATCAGGGCAAGAGCTTCGCGCGCGAGGCGGCGCTCGCTCGACGGCTGGCGAGCGAGCACGGGATGTCGATCGGCTCCGACGGGGTCCAGCTCCTCGGCGGGCATGGCTACGTCAAGGAGCACCCGGTCGAACGCTGGTATCGCGACCTGCGGGCGGCAGGCGTGATGGAGGGAGGGCTGCTCGTATGATCAACCTCGAGGTCCCCAGGAAGTTCGGCACGCTGATCGGCCAGGCGCATCAGATGGCGGCCGAGATCATGCGTCCGAACTCCCGCAAGTACGACCGCGCCGAGCACGCCTACCCCAAGGAGCTCGACATGCTCGCCGCCGTGATCAACGGTATGAACGAGGGCGGCGCGCTTTCGGGGGCGGGGGCCGCCGGCGCCACCCAGGGCGGAGGCTCGAAGAACGGTGCCTCCGCGGATCCCACCGGGACCCGCAACGGCTCGAACCTCGCCAACGTCCTGAGCATCGCCGAGGTGTGCTGGGGCGATGTGGGCCTCCTGCTGAGCATGCCCGGCCAGGGGCTCGGCAACGCCGCGATCGCCGCTGTCGCCAACGAGGAGCAGCTGCAGCGCTTCGGCGGCAAGTGGGCGGCGATGGCGATCACCGAGCCCGAGGCCGGCTCGGACTCGGCGGCGATTCGCACCACGGCGCGGCTCGACGGCGACGAGTACGTCCTCAATGGCGAGAAGATCTTTGTCACGGCAGGCGACCGCGCCGAGCTCATCGTGGTCTGGGCCTCGCTCGACCGCGACCAGGGACGCGCCGCGATCAAGTCCTTCGTCGTCGAGCGCGACAACCCCGGGCTCAAGCTCGACCGCCTCGAGCACAAGCTCGGCATCCGCGCCTCCGACACCGCGAACTTCGTGCTCTCAGATTGCCGCGTGCCCAAGGAGAACCTGCTCGGGAGCCCCGAGATCGAGGCCAAGCAGGGCTTCGCCGGAGTGATGCAGACCTTCGACAACACGCGCCCCCTGGTAGCCGCCATGGCGCTCGGTGTGGCGCGAGCGTGCCTCGAGGAGACGCGCGAGCGACTCGGCGAGGCGGGGACCCGGATCGACTACGACGCTCCGCCCAACGCCCAGAGCGCCGCCGCCGCCGAGTTCCTGGCCCTGGAGGCCGACTACGAGGCCGCGCGGCTGCTCACCCTCGAGGCCGCGTGGATGGCCGACAACGGGAAGCCGAACTCGCTCCAGGCCTCGATGGCCAAGGCCAAGGCTGGGCGGACGGGAACGGACATCGCCCTGCGCTGCGTAGCGCTGTGCGGCGCCGTCGGCTACGGCGAAGGCTCGCTGCTCGAAAAGTGGGCGCGAGACGCGAAGATCCTCGACATCTTCGAGGGCACCCAGCAGATCCAGCTGCTCGTGGTAGCGCGCCTGCTGCTGGGCAAGAGCTCGAGCGAGCTCAAGTAGCTCACCCGAGCGCGGGCCGGGCCTACGGCTTGGCGCCGGAGGCGATGCACGCCCTCGCCGCGTTGCCTCCGAACGCGCGAGCGCGGGCGGCCGCGGCCGGAGAGTCGACGGCGAAGCGCTCGAGCTGCGCCGTGGGCAACTGCTCTGCCTTCGCCATCACACAGTTCCGAAATGCCGAAGAGGTCGTTCGGAGCTCGCGCCGGATGGGAGCGATGAACGCGGCCCTGAACGCGGCGATGGCTCCCGGGACGGCGACGCATCGCGCGCCGATCGCCTCCCCGAGCTGGATGGCCCGAGACTGCTCGGCCGCCTGGTTCTGAGCCGCGTAGGCCGAGATGACATCCACCAGCTGAGCCGGTGTCGTGGCGTCGGCTTTCGAGACGATGCAGTCCTTGACCGCGGTGGGCAGGGTCGATGCGGGGCCGGAGAGGATCGCCTTGGTGATCAGCACATGCATCAGCCCGATGCCGTGACCCTGCTTGATGCACGTCACGATCAGGCGGACGTCCAGCTGCTTGGTCGCCGGCGCGGGGTTCGATCCTGCGCTGGCCACTTCGCGGAGCTGGGCGATCGGCAGCCCACGACTCTCCCCGCTGACGCATCCGGTCAGATCGGATGGAGCGTCGCTCGCCTCGAGCTGGGAGGAGACCTCCTTGGCCAGCTTCGTCCGCTCGGCGCTCGAGGAACCGGATCCGCCGCAGCCGGCCACCGCCAACGCGACCGCCGCCGCCACCACGACGCATGCGAGCACAGCGAAGCTCAGCGGCTTACCCCTCCGAACGCCCATAGCTTGAGCAACGATAACGTGGCTCGGCACGGGGACGCGCGAAGGGCTCGCCAGCCGCGAGGCTACGCCCGCACGGCGCGGGCCGCGTCACGCAATACCTCCCACGCGAGCTCGACGCTGGCCTCGGTCGTGCTCATCTGGCCGATCGCGAGCCTGAGCACGTACCGGTCGCCCAGCACCGCATGCGAGATGAAGATCTCGCCGGAGGCGTTGACGCGCTGGAGCACCTCGCGGCTGCGCTCATCGGGGCCCTCGAGCCGGAAGCACACAACCGAGAATGGCCGCGGCGCGCACAGCTCCCAGCCCGGCTCGGCGGCGACCCAGCCCTCGAACAGCTCGGCGAGCCGAACGCCCGCGCGGATGTGCTTCTGCAGGCCGCTGCGGCCGTGGCAACGCAGCACCGCCCATAGCTTCAGGGCGCGGAAGCGGCGGCCGAGCGCGGGCCCGTACTCGCTCAGGCTCAGCGCGTCCTCGGCGTCGGGCGTGCGCAGGTACTCGGGCACGAGGCTGAAGGCGGCGCGGAAGTCGGCCGGCCTGCTCGTCCACAGCAGTGAGCAGTCCATGGGCGTGAGCATCCATTTGTGGGCGTTGACCACGAGCGAGTCGGCCCGATCGACTCCGTCGAAAGCCCACCGGTGCTCCGGGCAGACCATCGCCGTACCCGCATACGCGGCGTCGACGTGCAGCCATGTGCCGGCTTGCCCGCAGGCATCGGCGATGGCGCTCACGGGATCTACCGAGGTGGTCGCCGTGGTGCCGACGGTGGCGACGACGGCGGCGGCATCGCCCAGGTCTCCGAGCAGGTCAGCACGCAAGCGGAACTCGTCGTCACAGCCGATCTTCCGGAGCCGCATCCCGAGCATGCGCGCCGCCTTCTCGACCGAGGAGTGGGCCTGCTCGGAGCACACGACGAGATCGCGCCCGGTCGCTTCGCGCGCGGCGACGATGGCGGCCAGCGTCGAGGTCGAGGCGCTGTCCTCGATGTGCCCGTGCCAGCCTGCGGGCAGACCGAGCAGCCCCGCCACCCAGTCGAGCACGACGCCCTCGAGCTCGGTGGCGGCCGGCGCCGTGCGCCACAGGATCGCCACCGAGTTCAACGTCGCCGCGATCAGCTCGGCGAGGATCGCGGGCTCCGAGGAGCTGGTCGCGAAGTAACCGAAGAAGCGGGGATGCTGCCAATGAGTGATACCCGGCAGGAGCACGTCCTCGAGATCCCTGAGCACGGCCGAGAAAGGCTCGCCCTCCTCAGGCGCCGCGGCCGGGAGTGCGGCGCGGATCTCTCCCGGCTCGACCCGCGCGAGGACGGGCAGATCGCCGACGCGCTCGAGGTAGCTCGCCGCCCATTCGAGCGCGGCAGGCCCGTCGTCTCGAAGCAAGCTCATCTCAAGCGGCAGCGCCGGCCGCGACGCCCTCGGCGGTCCACCTCTTTGCCATCAGCCGGCGACCACGACGAACCACCGGCCTTCGTGCAGGATCTCGCCGCCGCCGAGCTCGTCGGCGAGGTCGCCGGCGGAGAAGAAGCGCTTATAGACCGAGTGGCGCGTGCCGTCGTTCAGCGCTCGCTCCTGCCACTCCTCCTCGGGGCCGTCCGGGCGGCGAGCCGAGTCCACCACGATCAGGTCGCCGGCCACCCGACGCGCCTCGGACAGGAAGGCGGCGCGTTCGTCTTCGAGCAGGTGACCGTAGAAGTGACTGGTGAGGACGGTCTCGAATTCGTCGTCGGCGAAGGACAGGGGCACCGCGTCGGCCCGAAGCACCTGGGCCCGCGGCAGCCGTGTACGCGCCACCTCCACCATCGCGCTGCTTTGATCGATCGCCACCACGTCGCCCCGCAGGTGCCGGGTGAGGAAGCCGGTTCCGCACGCGACGTCGAGGACGTGAGCCGGCGCGAGGCCGCCGATGACCCGGACCAGCTCGCCCACCTCGGCCGCCCAGCCGGGCCGGTCGCGCCGCTCGAACAGTCCCGTCCCCAGCCACCAGTCGTCGTACTCCGCCGCGCGCCGATGGTAGTAGGCGCGCATGTGCTCGTTGACGATCGGTGCTGGCATCGCTGCCGGCAAGGTTACTTCCCGGTCCGCCGCGCCACCGAGGCTGAGTAGGCGTGCTCGCGGAAGCGGAGGATCGGGTCGTCGGAGAGCTCGATCCCGTCGGTGACCCGCACCGGGTCGAAGACGAGGACATCGGTCCCCGTCTCGCGCTCGGTCTCGGGCCCGGTGAGCTCGAGCGTCCCGGCGATCACGACCTGGCGCTGCTTGGGCCACACCGACGTCGGGTCGTCGACCCGGTCCCCCGCCTCGGCGAGCTGGAGCTCGAGCTTGAAGCGCACCGGCCCGTGCGCGAGCCGGTCGTGGATATCGTGCTGGAGGTAGTCGGGGCCGCCGCGGCGCGCCCGCCACGGGGCGGGCGGGGGCTCGGTCACGTGGGGGACGAACGTGTAACGGACGTAGCGTCGCCCTCCGTCGCCGTCGATCCAGGCGTAGGCGTGCACGCCGTAGTAGCGGATCGTGGCATAGCTCGCGGGCGGCAGCAGGGCGCGCGTGTTGGCGGGCAGACCGGGGATCGCGACCGGGTTGCGCGCGAGAAAGCGAGCGACCTTGGCGGGCATCGACGCGCTCGGCGCGGTCGCGCGCATCAGCTCGACGAACGCCTCGGGCGTCCGCGCCGGGAAGCGGGGGGCCGACTGAGCGACGATATCCGTGCGCGACCCGTCGGGGAGGTAGCACTTGATCGCCAGCCCCCGGACGTCGGGGATGTAATCCGGGGTGCCCGGGTCACCGCTGCCGTTGGAGACCCGCGCCGTGACCTTGACGGGCTGGCCTTGCATGTGAGCGGCACGGGTCAGCCTGGTGCCCGCGGGCGTCGCCGTGAACGTTCCCGCGCACAGCGTTCCCTTCGCGTGCAGGGCCCGAAAGCCGTCGTGACGCCCGTAGACCTCGTTGGCCGCGTCGATCGCCTGATCGGGCGTGATGGTCATTGCTCGTCACGTCGGCGAAAGGTGATTCCCGCCCTTTGCAGGCGTTCGAGCAGCGGCTGTCCCATCGCCGCGGCGGTGGTGACCTGCCCGCTTGTCGGCGGTAGCTCGTCGTGCACGAGGCAGAGCGCCGATTCCCCGAGCATCTTGGCGGTCTCGCCGTAGCCGGGGTCGCCGCCGCTCACCTCGGTGACGACGCGCTCCCCGCCGCCCTCGCCGACGAAGCGCACCCGGAACCACGCCTTCTCGCGCTGCTCGGCCGTGGGCCCGTCCCCGGCGGCACGCAGTGACAGCAGCAGCCGGCGTGTCGGGGGGAGCTGGGCGAGCGCCATCGCCGCACCGGCGCCCCCGGCCAGCCCGACCGCCGTGACCAGCCGCTTCTGCACCAGGTAGTGGCTGTAACTGAAATCGGGGCCGTAGCGGCGCAGCGCCCGCGCCGAGCGCAACACGATCTGCGGGTCGATGGTGGGGAGCGGCACCACCCAGCCCCCAGCCACCGCGTCTCGGTGCGGACGGCCCGCAATCCCTCGTATCCGCCGGTCGGCGGGACGGGGCTCGAGGCGGCGGCGCTCGAGAGCGTTGCGGGCGGCGTGCCGGACGCGGGCGAAGGCGTTGATCGCCGTTTGGTAGGTGCCACCGGAGAGGGTCCCACCCATCCTGACGAAACCGCTCACGCGCAGCGGCGCGTCCTCGGGTAGCTGGTGCACGGTGAAGAACGCCCCGAGGTCGTGGGGAATCGAGTCGAAGCCGCAGCAGTGGACGAGCCTCGCGCCGTTGCGCTCCGCCTGCTCGTGGTAGCGCAGCCACATGAGATCGACGAACTCCGGCTCGCCCGTGAGGTCGACGTAATCGGTGCCCGCAGCGGCGCAGGCGGCGACGAGCGGCTCCCCGTAGAGGATGTAGGGCCCGACGGTGCTGATCACCACCCGCGCCGACTCCGCCAGGAGGCGCAGCGACGCAGGATCCTCGACATCCGCGTGGAGGAGCGGCACCTCGCCGGACGCGCCGGCCAGCCGCGCACGCACCGCTTCGAGCTTTTCGCGATTACGGCCCGCGAGCGCGATCCGGGTCCCCGGGGGAGCTTGTCCCGCGAGGTACTCCGCCGTCAGGCCACCGGTGAACCCGGTCGCGCCGAAGAGGACGATGTCGTAGTCGGTCAAGCGTCTTTCCCGATCGTCCGCGCGAGCGCGAGCGCATCCTCCGCCGCGACGCCCGCCTTGGCCGCTATCCAGCATGCGACGGGCGCGGCGGTCCGCTCGGACGCGTGCGCGGCCTCGCCTGCGAGCGCGAGCAGCGCGCCGCGCTCCGCCTGCGTGGGCGGACGGGTGCCGAGCTGCTCGGCGTAGGCGGAGAGCCAGTCCTCTGCGTTCATAGCGGCGGCGCGCCGGTCAGCGCGGGGCGAGGACTCTAGCGTGGCACGGGGGCTGCCCGTTCGGCGCCAAGCGCTACCTCGAGGTCGTCGTCGGCACTCTGCCGCTTCTGGGCGGCCGCGAGGTCGCCGTCGGCACCCTGCCGCTTCTGGGCGGCCGCGAGGTCGCCGTCGGCACTCTGCCGCTTCTGGGCGGGCGCGAGGTCGTCGTCGGCGAGAGCGTCGAGGCGCCGGCTCGAGATGCTCGAGCGTCACCGGGGGACCCGGTTCGCCGCGGTCGGCGCTCGTGCAGAGCTTTGGCGGGGCCGGCGCACGGCGAGCTCGGGGGGCGCGCGGCGGGGCCGGCGCACGGCGAGCTCGGGGGCGCGCGGCGAGGCCGGCGGGCGGCCGAGCTCGGGGGGTCGTGTTGCGAAACCCCCAACATGCAAGGCAAACGCAGCGCGGCCTGCCCGCAGCCGTGCGGGAAACCATCGATCGTGCGACCAGCGCCCGTCGCGGGTTGGCAGCACGGCCTGACCACCACGCGCGGAACTGCTCGACCCGGGCTGCAGCGGCGGCGCGATCGAGCACCACGCCAGAACCGGCCGGCTGCATCGCCTCCACAGGGTCGTCTACGGCGCCGGGCACCGGCCGCTCTCGACGCTCGCCGCCGTACTCGCGGCCGGCCCCGGCGCTCGCCCACGCGCTCGCCGCCGGACTCGCGTGCGGCCCCGGCCCCTCGCCCACGCCCTCGCCGCCGTACTCGCCCGCGCCCCCGGCGCCTCGCTCACAGCCCGTACGTCTTGGCGATGATGTCGCGCTGGATCTCGCTCGTGCCGCCGTAGATCGTCGCGGCGAGGGCGACGCGGACGTGGTGCTGCATGTCGTACTCGTTCGCGTAGCCGTAGCCGCCCATCATCTGCATGCCCTCCAGCGCGGTGCGCTTGGCGGTCTCGGTGGCCTTCAGCTTCGCCATCGACGCCTCGCGCGGGAGGAGCCGAGCGGGGTCGGCGTCGGTCTTGGCGGCGACGTCGTAGACGAGCAGGCGGGCCGTCTCGATCTCGGTGGCCAGGTCGGCGAGGCGGTGGCGAAGCGCCTGGAAGGTTCCGATCGGGCGCCCGAACTGCTTGCGTTCCTTGACGTAGGCGATCGTGTCCTCGAACGCTCGCTCGGCGGTCCCGAGGAGCTGGGCGGCGATGATCAGCCGCTCGTAGTTGAGCCCCGCCATGAGCTGCCTCCACCCGTGGTCCTGCTCGCCCAGCAGGCGTTCCGCGGGCACGCGGCAGTCGGTGAAGAAGACGTCGTTGACCTCACGGCCGCCCATGGTGTCGATGCCGCGGACCTCGAGGCCCTCGACGTCGGTGGGCACCGAGACCATGCTCAGTCCCTGGTGCTTGTCCTCCCCCCGGTGGGTACGGCACACAAGCAGGATGTGCTTAGCCTTGTGGGCGCCGGTTATCCACGTCTTCTGGCCGTTGATCACGTACTCCCCGTTCTCGCGCTCGGCCCGGCACACCAGGCTGCCGACGTCAGAGCCCGAGTCGGGCTCCGACATGGCGATCGCTTCGACGGCGCCGGCGACGATGCCACCGAGGATCTCCTGCTTCTGGTCCTCGGTGCCGAAGCGCTCGTAAGCACCCGCGGTGATCATGCTCACGCTGTAGAACCCCATCGGGATCATCCCCCGCGCGAACTCCTCGCACAGCAGGCACATGTCGACCGCGCCTCCGCCCGAGCCGCCGTACTGCTCGGGGATCGAGGCACCGAGCCACCCGAGCGCAGCGATCCGCTCGTAGAGCTCCTGATTGTGGGGGTCGTTGCCGTGGTCGGTGAGGGCGTCGCGCTGCTCGCGCGTGCCGCACTCACGCTTGGCGAAGTCGCGGATCGCCTCCACGAACGCGCGTTGCTCGTCGGTCAGAGTCATGTGTCGCGCGTACGATACCCCCGTCGACCGCATGCCTCGGACGCTCTTCGCGCCGCCTCCCGCGCCCTCACGCCCGTCCGCCCACCGCGACTCCGCGTGACCAGCTTTTAGGATGCCGTCTTCCATCCCGGAAGTCGGCTCACCGACGCCCGGACCAAACCCCCGCAGTCGCAAACGGACTTGGCACACAACCATCCCAAACCCACGATCCGCCCCGCAAGCCGAGTCCGCGGCGACGCCGCCGCCTGCGCCACCATCTACGGCGAGTACGTGCGCGACACCGTGATCTCGTTTGAGACGACCCCCCCGAGCGCGGACGAGTTCCAGGCGCGCATCGAACGCATCCAGCGCACCCACCCCTGGCTGGTGGCCGAGGACGGCGGCCGCGTGGTCGGCTTCGCCTACGGGTCGCCCCACCACGAGCGCGCCGCCTACCGCTGGGCCGGCGACGTCAGCGTCTACATCGAGCCTCAGAGTCATCGGCGTGGCATTGGACGCGCCCTGTACGGCGCCCTGTTCGGCCTGCTCCGCGACCAGGGTCTGCTCATCGCCTGCGCCGGGATCACGCTCCCCAACGACGCGAGCGTGGCGCTGCACGAGTCGTTCGGCTTCGTTCCCGTCGGCATCTACCGGCACATCGGCTACAAGTCAGGCGCCTGGCGCGACGTCGGCTGGTGGCAGCTCGAGCTCGCCGCCCCCGCCGGCGATCCCCCGCCCGAGCCGACCTCGCCCCGCCGTCTAGAGCCATAGCCGGTGCGTGCCCTGGTCCAGCGCGTGACCCGCGCCTCGGTGTCGGTCGACGGCGAGCACGTCGCCGCCATCGGCCCCGGCCTGCTCGTGCTCCTCGGGGTCAAGACGGGCGACGAGCCCACGGACGCCGACCGGCTCGCCGATAAGGTGCGCGCGCTCCGGATCTTCGCCGACCCCGACGGCCGCATGAACGATGCGCTCGGGGACCGCGAGGTTCTGTGCGTGAGCCAGTTCACCCTCTACGGCGACGCCCGCCGCGGCAACCGCCCCAGCTACGTCAGCGCCGCGAGACCCGAGCACGCCGAGCCGTTGTACGAGCGCTTCTGCGCACGGCTGAAGGCGCAGAAAGGCCGGTTCGGCGCCAACATGGCGGTCGAGCTCGTCAACGACGGACCGGTGACCCTGCTCCTCGAGAGCTCGTAGTGCCCCTCTCCCGCCAGTACGTGAAGCTCTGCGATCTGCGCGACTTCGCCGATCCGGAGCTGCTGGCGACGATCAGCTCGATCCTCCCCGAGCGCGACGCGCGCGCCCACATCGAGCGCAAGGTGTGGGAGTTCGCCATGCTGGCCATGTTCCTCGAGGAGGTCGGACAGCTCGGAGAGGACACCGAGGCGCTGTCGGTGGGAGCGGGAGACGAGCGGATCGCCTTCTGGCTCGCCAACCGGATCGGTCGCGTGGTAGCCACCGACGTCTACGGCGAGGGGGCATTCTCGGGCAACGAGGCGGATCCGTCGATGCTCGAAGACCCGCGCGCCCACGCCCCCTTCCCCTACCGCGAGGACCACCTCGAGGTCCTGTGGATGGACGGACGCGAGCTGAAATTTCCCAGCGACAGCTTCGATGTCGTCTTCACCCTGTCCTCGATCGAGCATTTCGGCCTGCCCGCCGACATCGCCGAGAGCGCGAGCGAGATCGGCCGGGTCCTCAAGCCGGGGGGCCACGCGATCGTCGTGACCGAATGCTTCGTCAAGCACCATCCCCTCGACACCGCGCCGGCCGAGGTCGCCAAGCGCGTGCTGAGCCTGAACCGCAAGATGCCGGGCGCCGGCCTCTCCCACCGCGTCGCCCTCGCCGACGTCTTCACCCCGCGCGAGCTCACGAAGCTCATCGTGGAGCCGTCAGGGCTGCGCCTGATGCAGCCGCTGGACACCACCGTGTCCCCCGAGTCATGGAACAACCTGACCTTGTGCTCGCCCGACGGGCGGCTGATCTCGCGGACGGGGAATAAGTACCCGATGGTCCTGATGAAGCTCAGGCGGTCGGTGTTCACGTCAGTGTGCCTGGTCCTGGAGAAGCCACGCCCGGGGACTGCCCGATAATGCTCAGATGCTCAGCTACCGCTACCTGTTCTCGCAGCTAGTCCGCCGCGAGCTGCGCCAGAAGTACAAGGGCTCCGCCCTCGGCGTGCTGTGGTACCTGGTCAACCCCCTGGTGCTGATGGGCGCGTACACGCTGATGTTCGGATTCGTGCTCAACGTCGAGGGCGCGTCCCGGCCCGATCCCTATCCGATCTTCCTGATGATCGGAATCGTCGTGTGGACGTTCTTCCAGCAGTCGCTGCTGTCCGCCGCGCCCTCGTTGATCGAGCAGGGCGGACTGGTACGCAAGGCGCGCTTTCCCCGCGAGGTCATTCCCGGCTCGGCCGTGATGGTGCAGCTCATCACCTTCGCCGCGGTCCTCGTGCTCCTGATCCCGATCGCGGTGGCGCTGTGCGGCACGCTCACCTGGGCGCTGCTCCTGCTCCCGGTGCTCGTCGCGCTCTTCTTCGCGTTCACGCTCGGGTGCGCCCTAGTGGTCGCCGTCCTCCATGCCCACTTCCGCGACATCGCCCCCATCGTCGCCGCCGCCCTGCTCCCGTGGTTCTTCGTCACCCCGATCTTCTTCGTCGCGACCAAGCTGCCGCCGGTCGAGAGCCATCCCTTTCTGGGGACTCTGCTCGACTGGGTCAACCCGGTCGCCCCGTTCATGCTCGCGATCCGCTCGGTGCTCTTCTACGGACGCGCCCCCGAGCTCGGGCAGGTCGTGTACGCGGTGGTGGCGGCGGGAGTGGCGCTGACCATCGGTCGCGCGGTGTTCGCGCGCATGGAGGGCGAGCTGGCGGTGATCGTATGAGTGGCGAACACTGCGTGTTCGCTGGCGAGATCGGGTGGAATCGCCTGGCGGCGATTCCATTGCGCCGAACTCGGGATCAGGAGGCGCAAGCGTGAGCGACGCGAGCCTGCGACCCGGCGAGATCGTCCTGCGCGACGCGACGCGCTCGTTCAGCATCCGCGCCGATCAGGCTCGCACCTTCAAGGGTCTCCTCCTCGGCGTGC
>Ga0302326_10017976_pt1 | contig 14693 bp, 15 predicted proteins | sample Palsa_T0_3_FD_202264 | JGI IMG/M metagenome (GOLD analysis project Ga0302326, IMG submission 202264) | Peat permafrost microbial communities from Stordalen Mire near Abisko, Sweden - Palsa_T0_3 | ecosystem: Environmental > Terrestrial > Soil > Palsa > Peat permafrost | place: Sweden: Abisko... | reverse complement strand
TTGATGTCATGCCTTTTCATCTCATTAAATTGGCTCCTTTGCGGGAGCATATCGAGCGTGTCGGCATCACGGTCTATCCTCCGGAATAGCGATTAGTACGATGTTTCACGGCTGATTCGCATGGGATTTGGCCGGGCCGGGTTGAAGGATTTCCAACATGCCTCATATTGCATCTGTAATATGAAAATACCGAAGAAGTATCAGGGCGGCAGAGTGGGAGACGCCACACCGGTTTTGCTCGACGCGGCTCCGCCTCCCCCAGCGCCGCAGGCCGAGATCTTGTTGACCCCAACTCTTGAGGATGAAGAAATCCTCGATGTCTATTCTCAGACCATTACAGGCGCCGCAGCCAAGGCTGGGCACGCCGTGGTGAACATTCGTGTTTCCGGCCGTCCGGCACCGGAAGAACGCAACGCGCGCGGGCAGGAATCCGGTGGTACGGGCTTCATTGTCGCGCCCGATGGTTACATCGTGACCAACAGCCATGTCGTCCATGGCGCAGGCCGAATCGAAGTCACGCTGGCCGACGCCCGTTCCTATCCGGCGGAGTTGGTGGGGGACGATCCAGAGTCGGATTTGGCCGTGATTCGCATCAACGCGCCCGCGCTGCCCTTCGTCCGCTTTGCCGATTCGCGGAAACTGCGCGTGGGGCAAATCGCCGTCGCCATCGGCAGCCCGTTTGGTTTTCAGCAAACCGTCACGGCGGGAGTCGTCAGCGCGTTGGGGAGGTCCATGCGCTCGCAATCCGGGCGATTGATCGACAACATTATCCAGACCGACGCGGCCTTAAATCCGGGCAACTCCGGCGGGCCTCTGGTGAATTCGCGCGGCGAAGTCATCGGCGTCAATACCGCCATTATTTTGCCGGCCCAGGGCATTTGTTTCGCGATTGCCAGCAACACGGCGGAGTTTGTCGCCGCCTGGCTGATCAAGGAGGGACACCTTCGGCGCAGTTGGATCGGTGTCAGCGGGCAGACGGCGGCGATTCACCCTCGCATCGCCCGCTTCCACAGGCTCAAGGCCGCCCAGGGCATTCTTGTGCTTGGCATCGAACCCGGCAGCCCGGCGGCGCAGGCTGGTTTGCGCGAAGGGGACACACTGGTGGCGTTCAAAGGAGAGTCGCTGGCCAGCATCGATGACCTGCAACGCCGTTTGGTCGGGAGTGAAATCGGCGTGCAATCGCCATTAACCATTTTGCGTGGGACAGAGAAGTTGGACCTACAAATCGAACCTGCAGAATCGCCTCGCCGAACTGCGGCGAGGTGAACTTGCGCCATTAGGCATAGGCCTCCAGCCAGTGCCCCCGCGTCCCCCAAAAACGGCACCATTTCCCCGCCGAAAAAACGACGTCCATCTGAAACTCGATTGACTCCGGATCATCGGCTTGATGAATTCTGGCGACATCAGTTCCGCCTCGCATCCGGGTTTCGCTTTTGGTCCAGGATTCCAATCGAGTCCCATAGCCTTTTCAATTCACGATGCAACGGAGCAAGGCATAGTTTCACTCCACCGGCATCATCCCGGTCTTGCGCGCGTAGTTAAATAACCCGCCTGCATCCACCACCGGGCGAACATCACCCAGCGGCTTGATGGAATAAACTTTGCCAGTCGCCTGAACAGTCACCGTTAGCTTGTCCAAATCCACCGTCACCACGTCGCCGTTTTTAAGCACGTCGCACAGGCGGTCCTTGATTTCGCACGGATAAAGCTCACCGGTGGCAACCGAATTACGGAAGAAAATTCGGGCAAAACTCTCCGCCAGCACGACATGGCAGCCGGCCGCTCCCAGCGCAATGGGCGCGTGTTCGCGCGAACTCCCACAACCGAAATTACGCCCGCCAACGACGATCGGGTAGTCGCTGTCCATTTGCCCTGATTTGACAAAGCGCACAGGATACAGGGAATCGGGCAATCCCGCCAGCGCAAAGCTGCCCAGCTTGTCGTATTCATCGGGGATGGTGGGAACCAAATTGAGATACTGCGCGGAAATAATTTGATCGGTGTCGATATTATCGCGCACCACATAAACCGGCCCTGTAAAGACACTTTTCATGTTCCTATCTTGCGGCCAATAAGAATTATTTTCAATGAGATTTCGGCGGGCGCGTCAAGGCTGCGGCGCGCGCACATAAGCGCGGAGGGTCTCATGCCGCTTCTCCAAAGGTTCCTTCGCCAGGTTTTCCACGGCTAGGTAAAATTTTCCAAGATCCCCTCCTTTCGCTTCGAGCAAGCCTTGGAAGGCCGGCCCGAGATCGTAATAGGCCGCCACCGTGTTGAGCTTGGCGTTGTTGATCGGTTCGTCGAACCAATAATCGTAGCCGGACTTGCCCTCGCCCCAGCTCTTTTTGAGATCGGCATAATGGGCGCGCATACGGGTGATGACCTGGGCTTTGCGCTGGAGCTTGGCCGGCTCTAATAATTGAATGTCGTCATAGACTCTTTGCAATTCTTCCCGTGTCGCCAGCACCAGCTTCACAAAATCGTCATCGTGCCGCAGGCCTTCTTTATATCGCTGGTAAGCGTTGGTATTGGCCGAACTTTCAAACCAGCGCCGCACGCCTTCTTGCGCCACGGTGGTGGCCAGCGCCTCGTTAAAATCCGTGTCGCCCGCGACGAAAATTCGTTCATGGGTCAGCTCGTGGAAAATGGTGTCGGCCAGATCGGCTTCATGCTCAAAGATAAACGTGTTGAGCAAAGGGTCCCGAAACCAACCGAGAGTGGAATAGGTCGGAACATCGCTGACATAAGTATCCCAGCCCTTTTTTTCCCAGATCGCGGCGTAGCGCAGGGCTCCAGCTTCGCTAAAATAACCCCGGTAACTGGCGCTGCCCACAATGGGGAACCACCATGTTTTCGGTTGCAGCGAAAGCGGAGGCGCGACGTTGACGTTCCAAACGACAAAAGAACGATGCAGATCGGTGTATTGGAGATAGCTTCGGCCGGGATGAAGGCTCAATTCCCGTTCGGCAAAAGCGCGAATTCTCAGGACCAACTCCAATTGCGCCTTGAGCTTGGGATCGGTGCCCGGATTTTTGATTAATTTATCGATCGGCTCCTGATGAGCTAGAATTTCGTATTGACCCGATACGGCCTGGCTGTAAAAGCGGATGGTCTGGCAACCCGACAACGCCAGCGCCATGACCAAGCAAGCGCAGGCCAACACCAGAACCCGTCGGCGGGCGGCCTTTTTCATGAACTTGAGCATGACGGCCAGGCCAGGCGGACACCCCTCATGCCTTCTGCATCTCCTTAGCCCAGGTGTCGCGCAATGTGATGGTGCGATTAAAAACTAGCTTTTCGGCAGCGCTCTCCAAATCGAGAGTGAAATAACCGAGGCGCTCGAATTGATAGCGCAAGCCCGGCTCGGCCGTTTTGAGGCTCGGCTCAATTTTGGCGCTCGCTGACTCCAGCGAATGCGGATTCAGATGCTGCTTGAAATCTCCGGCAGCGTCAGGTTCAGCGACCGTAAAGAGGCGGTCATACAACCGCACTTCGGCATCGACGGCGTGGGCCGCGCTCACCCAGTGAATGGTGCCCTTGATCTTGCGCCCGGCGGTGGCGCCGCCGCTCTTGCTTTCAAGGTCGGCAGTGCAGCGCAATTCGACCACATTCCCGGCGGTATCCTTCACCACTTCATCGCATTTGATGATGTAGGCGTACTTAAGCCGCACCTCTCCACCCGGCCGCAATCGAAAATATTTTGGTGGCGGAGTCTCCATGAAATCCTCCCGCTCGATGTAAAGCGTCCGCCCGAAAGGAATTTTGCGCGTTCCGGCGTTTGCATCTTCGGGATTGTTGACAGCGTCCAGCTCCTCGATTTTGTCTTCGGGATAATTCGTGAGCACGACCTTGAGGGGCCGCAGAACACCCAAGCGCCGCAAGGCTCGCTTGTTCAAATCCTCCCGCACCGCGTGCTCCAGGACGGCCACATCCGTGAGGCCGTTGTATTTGGTGATGCCGATATTATAAGCGAAATGGCGCAAGGCCTCAGGCGTGACGCCGCGCCGTCGCAGCCCGGAAATGGTGGGCAGGCGCGGATCGTCCCAGCCACGCACAATTTTATCGTTGACGAGTTGGAGCAGCTTGCGCTTGCTCATCACTGTATAACCCAGACTGAGCCGGGCAAATTCGTATTGGTGCGGGAGCGCGCGCGGAAGGCCGAGGCTCTGCAATATCCAATCGTAGAGCGGTCGATGGACCTCAAACTCCAAGGTGCAAATGCTGTGGGTTATGCCTTCCAGGTAATCGCTCAGGCAATGGGCGAAATCATACATCGGGTAAATGCACCACTTGCGCCCGGTGTGGTGATGCTCCGCGTGACGAATGCGATAAAGGAGAGGATCGCGCAGCCAAACATTGGGCGAGGCCATGTCGATCCTGGCTCGCAAAGTTCGTGCGCCGTCAGGAAATTCCCCATCTTTCATGCGCTGGAATAAATCCAGGCTCTCCGCCACGGAGCGCGTCCGAAATGGGCTTTCTTTTCCCGGACGGTCCGGCGCGCCGCGATAACTGTCGGTGTCCTCGGGCGAAAGATCGTCAACGTAGGCGAGGCCTTTTTCGATCAACTTGTTCGCGTAGGCGTAAAGCTGATCGAAATAATCAGAGGCGTAAAATGGTTCCAGCTTCATGCCGCCAGCGTCCGCATTGGTTACCGGCGCAAGGAAAGAATCAGCTTTGCCATTACTCTGCAAGGTCGCAGGAGTTGCTCCTGAAGGCTTTAGTCCCAAACGATCATCCGCCCATCCGCCGATTAACCATTTGACATCCGCCATGATGGACTCGACGTATTCGACATCCTCCTTGGTGGGATTGGTATCGTCCATGCGCAAATTGCAAACGCCGCCAAACTCGCGCGCGATGCCGAAGTTGAGGCAGATGGACTTGGCATGGCCGATGTGCAGGTAGCCATTGGGCTCCGGCGGAAAGCGCGTGTGAATGGCCGCATAGCGCTTTTCCGCCACATGCGCGGCCACGATGTCGCGGATAAAATCTGACGGCAAAGCCGCAGGAGTACCCTTTTGTTCTGGACTAGGAGTTGTCATGTCACGATCAAAAGAAGGATGGGCTAAGAAATCGCAAATCGCAAGTGCCCAATAGAGAGTGTCCTGAGTTGCAATAGTTACAAAAATTGCAATTACAGCAAAACGCTTGCTCCAAGGCAATATTTGCGCCATAGTAGTGTTGCCATGAGCAAAACATCCGTCATGACATTGCGACTTCCCTCAGAAGTGGCACGAGGTGTGGAACGTCTGGCCAGGCGATTCGGGCACAGACCCGCCCAAGTGGGCGCACGTCTGGTTGAAGAAGGATTGCGACGCCGGGATTTTCCCCAGATTGAGCTTCGTGATACCGTGGCAGGCCGCGTCAGCTATCTTGCCGGAACGCGTTTTGCCGTTTATTGGATCGCGCAAATGGTGCGAAGCGGCGGCGCGCCTGAACAATTTGCCAAGGAATACGAATTGCCCGTCGAGCATGTGCGGGCCGCGCTGGCCTACGCAGCCACGTTTGCCGAAGAAATTGAAGACGACATGGCCCACGCGGAATCCAACCGCGCGTGGCTGCAGAGACAGGAGGCTGCTTTCTTTCCGCCAAAAAGGGCCCGGCGGCGAACCAACGGGAAGCAGGGCAAGCAGAAGGCGGCCGGGTGAGGCTGCTGCTTGATTGCCACATTTCAAAAGCAACACTGTTAGCTTTGCGGCATCGGGACCCAAGCCTCCAGGCAGAGCACTTATCCGGCTGGCGCTCTGGCGCTTTTTTGCGCGCCAGTGATGAGGAGATTTTGATAGCTTGCCATCGGGAACACCGCGTCTTGGTCATTTTTGATTTACGAACCATTCCCGACCTCTTGCGCTTCTGGGCCGCAGAACAACGCCCCCATTCTGGCGTCATTTTTTGCGATGAAAAGACTGTGAAGCCCGACAATCCGGGCGTAATCGCGGCCAACTTAGCGAAATTAGCAGCAGAGATAGGCGACGCTGATACAACCAATGTGGTGCGATTCTTGCGCTAATCCGTCATGCAAAAATCAGACAATCAACTCTCGACTTTAGTAACCTGTGCTGGGCGGCATGGCAAGATCGGGAGCGCAGAACTAACTTTAAGAATGATTCCATTGCCACCGTGAGCGCGCTTACTTCAACGAAATCTTTAGCAATTCCTCCATCGTCTCCGGTTTTGGGTGGGCTTCCAGCCGCGCCGCGGCGGCCAATTCCGATTTGATGGCTTCCGCGCCTTCGCCGCCCCATCGGGACCGGATATAATTGAGCACCATGGCGATTTGGTCGTCATCCAGATTTTCGCGCAAGGGCGGCATGGCCAGGTTCCAGGTTTTGTCTTGCACTTGCACTGGGCCGCTGAGCCCATTCAAAACGATGCGCACCAATCGGTCTCCACTGGCGGCTTTCACCCATTCCGAAGTCGCCAGCGGCGGCGCCACGCCTTCCTTGCCCGCGCCATCCTGTTGATGGCAAGCGGCGCAAATTTTTTGGAAAATGGCCAAGCCTTTGCTTTTGGAATCGCCGTCGCTCCCCATAACATAGCGCAGAAATGACCGCAACACCGGATCGGGCGTGCTATAAGTCAAGTATAGAGAATTGTTCGTCTCGGCAAAAAAGCCCGGTGGCGAATCGAGCGAAGGGGCGTTGGTCTTTTGTCTCTCCCGCAGTATCGCCAGCGCCATGGAATCCTGGCGCAAGTTTTCGATTTCCTTTTGATTGGCCGCCACTTTGGCCAAAGCATCCTGCCGGTCGGCTTGGTCTTGGGCCGATTGCTTTTGCAAGGCCTCGTTTTGAGCCCGCAAGCGGTCCGCCGCACGTTGGCACGCCAGATAAGCTCCCGCCGCGCCCAGGAAGCCGGCGCAAAGAATAGCCATGATGAACTTCGGCCCGTTCATGATCACGATCCCAGAAGTCTTCGGTGTTCCGCCAAGGCGTAGCGGTCGGTCATGCCGGAGATGTAATCGCAGATGGCGCGGGGCCAGCCGGTTTTCTTGGCCCGCTTGCGCGAGGCTTCGCCAATCTCACGGGGATAGGCCACATAATAGCGGAACAAGTCCTCCAACATTTTAACCGCCCGGGCGTTGGGTTCGGCCACGGCCGGATTGGAGTAAAGATTCTTGTACAAATAGCGGTTTAACTCCGCATTCAGTTTTCGGCGCTCAGCACTGTAGCGGACCAGCGGCCGTGGTTGCCGTCGCACATCATCGGCGGTCTTGACGCCCGAAGCGACAATGGCCGCTTCGCTGGTCTCGACCACGTCACGCACCTGGTCGTCGATGATACAACGGACGATAAAATAGCGGCGCGTTTCGTCGGGCAGTGGGCCATGCTGCTCGCGCACCGTTTGCGAAGCCTTGGCGAAGACGCGGACGTGTTGGCACAATTCGACCTCCGAAAGCAACCCCGACTCCAGCCCATCATCCAAATCGTGGCTACCATAGATGAGTTCATCGGCCAAGTTGGCGATTTGCGCCTCCAGGCTGGGTGACTTGGCCGTAAATCCTTTGCGCAAGCCGGGCTGGTCATAAGTGGTTTGATGTTTGATCAAACCTTCGCGCACTTCCCAGGTCAGATTCAATCCGCGAAAACCTGGGTACTTCTCCTCGAGTTTTTCGACAATGCGCAAACTTTGGCGATTGTGCTCGAACCCGCCATGCTCGCGCATTAATTTATTCAACACCGCCTCACCCCGATGACCAAAAGGAGAATGGCCGAGATCATGCGCCAGGGCGATGGTCTCCGCCAAGTCCTCATTCAGCCGCAAAGCGCGCGCCAGGCTGCGGGCCATGGCCGCCACCTCGATGGTGTGGGTTAGGCGGGTGCGCAAATGGTCGCCCGTGCCGTTGAGAAAAACCTGTGTTTTGTATTCCAGGCGGCGAAAGGCGCGCGAGTGAATGACCCGGTCGCGGTCGCGCTCGTATTCAGTGCGCCAGATGGGGGCCGGCTCCGGGTAAATGCGGCCCCGGGTTTCGCCGCTCAATTGGGCATAGGAAGCCAGAATCTGCCGCTCGCGCGCTTCCAGTTCTTCCTTGGCACAGGGCATGGAGAAGACTCAGTTGGCCAGCAATTCCTGCACGGAAATTCCCCGCAGCTCAAAAAGACGTTTGATCGCATCCTCGATAAGGTTATTGGGACAAGACGCGCCCGCGGTAATGCCCACGGTAATTTTGCCCGGAGGGAGCCAGCTTTCGGTTTCGACTTCCTTTTGCTCTTCGAGGTTGAAATGCCGAATAAGCTTGTCGGAAACCATCATGGCTGCATTCTTGACAAAAAAAGTGGACAGACGTGCCTCGCCCATTTCGGCCAAGTGCGAGGTGTTGGAGGAATTGTAACCGCCGATGACCAGGAGCAAATCCATCGGTTCGCGCAGCAATTTTTCCAAGGCGTCCTGGCGGTCCTGCGTCGCGCCGCAAATGGTGTCGAAGAAACGGAAATGATGCGCCAATTCCGCCTCGCCATAGCGGACAATCATGGCGTTCTTGATGCGGCGCTGGACCTCCTCAGTTTCGCCGCGCAGCATGGTGGTCTGGTTGGCCACGCCGACCGCTATCAAATGAATGTCCGGATCGAAACCGGGGGAATAAGCGCCCTTGAACTTCTCCAGAAAGTCCTTTTTGGCCCCACCGCGCAGGATGTGATTGCAGACGTAATCTGTTTCCTCTAAATTATATACGACAAGGTAATGCCCCGGCCCATGCGCTGTGGCTTGGGAAGTGGTGGCCTTGGTCTCCTCATGCTTGGCCTTGCCGTGGATGATGCTGGTCACGCTTTCCTTGGAGTATTGCCGCACACGTTTCCAGACGCTCATAACGTCGCCGCAGGTCGTATCAACAAGTTCACAGCCTTTGGCGACCAGTTTTTGTTTAGTTTCCACTTCCGTGCCAAAAGCCGGGATAATGACCACGTCCCCCGTATGCAGCCGAGCCAATTCATCCTCCGTCGGTTTGGGGGAAATAATCTGGATGCCCATGTTGCGAATCTGGTCGTTAACTTCCGGGTTATGGATGATTTCCCCCAACAAATAGATGGACTTGGGCGGCGGAAATACCCGGCGCGCGGCGTAAGCCAGATCAATGGCCCGCTCCACGCCGTAGCAAAAGCCGAATTCCTTGGCCAGCTTGATGGTCAGCAGACCATCGGCGGATAAAACATGGCCTTTTTCGCGGATGCGGTTGACCAGATTGCTTCGGTAATGCGAAAGCACTTGCGCCTGAACGGCCTCCATAACATCGGGGCGGCGTAAATTGATCTTTTTCCGGTCCTCAGGATTTGGCGCCGCTGGTGAAACTGTTGTCATAACTGCCTCAAAATACAATATCCCCGCCTACAGTCGAGGAGGATTGTAAACGGGCCCGGGGAAAAGCCTATTTCCGTTGATACCCTTCCGGCAATTTGTCCCACGACGGCGCTTCCGAACTTGGAACTTGCGCCAGAAATTCACGCATCCTTTCGCCAGTGGCGCGAGCGGCACGCTCCTCCAAACTTGGATCACGGACCAAGCGGGAAAGGCTCTGACTCAACGCGATGGCCACCAATTCATCCATCGAAAGATTTTTCGAGGCGGCCACTTCGCGTGCTTTCTCGTGCAGATTGTCCGGCAAATTGACGGTCACGACGCTCATACTTACAAAATTCTCAGGAACTCGCTCGGCGTCAATACGCCGAGTCCAAGACGTCCGGCATTCCGGAAATCGTCCCGATTACGAGTGACAATATAGCTCGAGGCTGATGCTAAAGCCAGTTCCCTTCGCCGGTCGGTTCGACAACTCAAGATTGAACAGTACCGCAGGCAGTTGTAAGATCGCCGCAAAATTGAGCGCGGACAGACTAGTATCAGCCATTGAAGATGATGACGGCGCAAAGGTGAGGGCGATGTTGCGGACGGATCAGGATCTCGCTTGCCTTCGCATCACGGAGGCCAGATTGTACGAGGATAAAATCCTTCATTGGATATACGTGGGGGATACGCCCCTGCATCTGGCGGCGGCAGGCTATCGTGTTGAAATCGTCCGATTACTGCTGGCTGCCGGAGCTGATCCAAACTCCTGCCAAAATCACCGCCAGAGCAGCCCGTTGCATTATGCCGTAGATGGCTGCTTGAGCCATCTCGGATGGAATCCTCGGAGGCAGGTCGAAACGGTGCAATGTTTGCTCGAAGCCGGCGCTGAGATTGATGCCCAAGACAAAAACGGAGCTACTCCGTTGCATCGGGCCGTTCGCACCCGCAGCGCCGCCGTGGTAAAACTCCTTCTTAAGGCAGAGTGTGACACTTCCATTAGAAACAGGCCGGGTTCCACAGCATTTCATCTTGCTGTACAGAATACGGGCCGTGGCGGCACAGGCTCCGAAGAGAGCAAGATCGCGCAGCGCCAGATCATTGAGGCATTTCTATCGCACGGCGTCAGCGTCAAACTCAAGGACGGCAAAGGGCAATCCGTCTTGGATTGCGTCAGGAGTGGCTGGATACAAGAAATGCTCCTCGCTTGATCTACTTCGGCTCCGTCTTGCTGGGCCAGGTGACAATGATAACGACCAGGGCCAAAGCCATTAAAAATAATAAAAAACCGCTGCCGAGCAAATGTCCATGCATGGCAAATAAGTGTGGAAATTTCATCATAGTTTTTCCTTTCCACCTTATTACGGCGCGGTTTGGCCAATATTGCGCGGCGCTTTTGTGATTTTGACCCTGCTCGCGGCCAAGTCGGCTTCCTGAACGCATTGCAGGAACTTTTCGGCGGCGGGCGTGAGCGCCTGTTTGGACCAAGCCGCGCCTACGACCAGCGGCGGAGGTGCGGGCGAAAGTGGAATTAGCTTGAGGCGCGGCCCGGCTGTGCAACCCAGCGATTCTACCGCAAGCGCCACGCCGTTTTCGGCCTCGACAGCGGCGATTAAGCTGCTGACGCTGTCGTGTTCCTCGGCGATGCGCGGTTTGGCTTCGACGGTGGCAAACATATCGGCCAACTTTTCGTGCGCGTCGGGATACTCCGTCCGGCTATAGGTTATCAACGGCTCCTTGGCGATTTCCTCCAGCTTGATGGTGCGACGGCCCGCGAGCGCATGGTTGGGCGCGACAGCCAGGACGAAATTATCACGCCACAATTCATCGAACTGCAATCCGCGCAACAACGCAGGCACTTTGACCACAAAAGCAATCTGCAACTTGCCCTGCCGCAATCCGGCCAGCATCTCTTCCGTGGAAAGGTCGTGCAACTTGACGCGGCTGCCGGGCGATTGGGCCTGAAACGCGTGCAACGCTCGCGGGAGAAATCGAGCCGTCAGCGAAGGCGCATAACCGATGTGCAATTCGTGGGCACCGGTGGCGATGGCACGGGCCGCCTTGACCGCCTCATCCGCACGTTCAAGCACAGCGCGGGCTTCGTTTAGAAAAGCGCGGCCGGCGTCCGTCAACCGGACCGATTTGGCGCGCCGCTCCAGAAGCGGAAATCCGAGTTCGCCCTCCAAGTCGCGGACCTGGCGGCTCAACCCAGGCTGAGAAACGTGCAACTTCAATGCCGCGCGGGAGACGTTCTCCTCTTCCGCCACCGCAATGAAATATCGGAGATGCCGCAGTTCCATCGAGCGCGATTATGCGGTGTGAAGCAGGCACGCGTCGAGAATTGTTCGCGGATACGAAGGCACCAGGTTGATTCCAAACCGCTCTTAAGCGATCCTTTACGCCCTAAGCTCCAAGTCAACCAAGACACCGTCGGCCGGTTTTGTTGAAACACCGGCCTTCGCTTCCGTTTTTTCGTGAACAGCGGCGAATTTGAATATTTTGACAAAGGCGCCCACAACAAGCCCGACTTCCAATAATCCAAGATACCTCCCCGGACAGAAACGAGGGCCGTGCCCAAAACCAAAGTGAAGCATGTCCTTCGCGGAAATGCCTTTTTTGGCCAGAACGTCCCATCGTTCGGGATTGAACGTTTCAGCGGGAAATCCGGTCACGGATTCCCCCCAAAATTCCTCGCATCGGTTCGCATGCCACACATCCAGGCGAAGCTGGGTGCCCTTGGGAATCAGCATCTTTCGGTGATCTGCTGTCTCGATCCAAGTATCCGCTGTGGCCTTGCGCGGAAGAAAATAGAGCGCCGGGGTCAATCTCAGTGTCTCCTCCAGTGTCCGATTAAGAGCCACTGCCGCTGCCAAGTTGTCGGGGTCATAGACGTCAATCTCTTCGACTTCCTGATAGATTTGCTCCTGGACGTGAGGCGCACGTGACAAATGTGATATGGCCCAACTGGCAAATGACGTTGTGGCTTCCATGGCGCCCGCGAGAAATACGCGAATATTGCCTCGGAGCGCCTCATCAGTCGCATCAGACTTGAAGTGGCCCCACAAACCTAATCCTTTCTCGCGCCCAGAAAGAGCGATATCGGTCAGCGTCTCATAATCTGCTCTGTCATGTCTTAGAACCGCGTTGCGCCGGTTAATTACTCTATGCATCGCCATGATCCTTGGAGCTACTGTGTCACTGATCATGTGGTTGATCAGCCTTTCCAGGGCGGGAACAAAACGATTGCGCAATTCCGTATCAGAAACCTGACCTCCGAAAAAATTGTTCACCAGCATTTCCAACATCACCACTTTGATTTCGGGCTCGAGTTGAAGTCGGGTCACTTTCTGGCCACTGGCCTTTTGATGAGCGCGTAACATTTCAAGTCTTTGCGCCACCGTCTTCCGAAAGGTTTGTTCAAACGCTTGAAATTTTTGAGGCTGGAATAGGTTGGAACGGCTGAACGGATCCCCGACCAGCCGTTTCTGCGTTCGCCAGAACAGCCCATTCGAATACAACAGGGAATCCTCGCCGGTTTCGCGCGCAATGCCTGCCATAGGGCTCTGATCTCTGTCAAACTGCCCGGGCTTCTCGCCAGTGGTGCCAAGCACGGCTTTGATAACAGCCGGTTCGCGGGTTAGTAAGACAGGCGGCAATCCCGCCACATAAAGATAGCGGTTATGTTTTCCCGATCCGGTTTCTTTCTCAGCGCCCCAATAAAAGGTCTCAAAGATCTTAATTGGATTTTTATAGTTCCACAAATGAGGAAACGGCAGCGTCGGCCTTCCAAAACCAAAAAAGGATACCGGCGTCGGAAGGCAGTCTCCGTCAAACGGGTTTACTCCCCTGACCTGTTGCAGGACGTGTGTTGACCATGTTTGGAATGACATCTAAAGGGTCTCCGCTTAATTCCGCGAAGTTTGGAAGCGAGGATCTTGAATTGTCAATAACAAAACGGCTCGAGACCGATGAGCGCGCAATCCTTACGAACACGGGAACGGGTTGCGCTCGGCAAAGCCCATTTGGTGCCAGTACGGGTAGATGGCGGGAGTAGCGCTGACGGTGTCGAGGCGTTTCATTTGGTCGGCGGTCAGGTTCCAGCCGATGGCACCCAGGTTGTCGCGTAATTGGGCTTCGTTGCGAGCGCCGATCACGAGGGTGGAAACCGTGGGCCGCTGCAGGAGCCAATTCAGGGCGATTTGTGGGACCGTCTTGCCGGTTTCCTTGACGATTTCATCGAGGACATCGATCACGGCGTAAAGGTAATCGTCGGGAACTTTCGGGCCGACGTCGTTATTCAACTTGGATTGCAGGCGCGAGACGGCGGGCGGCGGCTGGCTCCGTCCAATTTTGCCGGTGAGACGCGCCCAACCGAGCGGACTCCACACCACCGCGCCAACTTTCTGATCAAGGCCGAGGGGCATGAGTTCCCATTCATAATGACGCCCAATCAGAGAGTAATAGGCCTGGTGGGCAATGTAGCGCGGATAGCCATAGCGCTCCGCGACCGCCAAAGATTTCATCAGGTGCCAGCCGGAAAAATTGGAGCAGCCGACATAGCGGATTTTGCCGGCGCGCACCAGCGTATCGAGGGTGTTCAACGTCTCCTCGATCGGCGTCACGGCGTCGAACGCGTGCAGTTGGAAGAGGTCGATGTAATCCGTTCCGAGGCGTCTGAGCGCGCTATCGACGGCGCGGATAAGGTGGAAACGAGAGGAACCAACGTCGTTCGCTGCGTCGCCCGAGCGAAAAGTGGCCTTGGTGGAAATGAGGACTTGATCACGCCGCCCCGAAATGGCCTGGCCCAAAATTTCTTCAGCCATGCCGCCGGAATAAACGTCGGCACTGTCAAACATGGTGAGGCCCGCTTCGAGGCAGATGTCGATCAGACGTTTGGCCTCGGCGACGTCGCTATTGCCCCAAGCCGAGAATAATTCGCCTTTGCCGCCGAACGTGCCGGTGCCGAAAGTCAACACCGGGACTCTAAAGCCCGAACCGCCCAAAGTTCTATATTCCATAAGAGGTCAAATTAGAGGAGGGCGGCGTTTTGTCAAAGAAGTTGCCGCCAAGGGTCGTCCTGCCGCCGCCATATTTCGAGGAGTAGTGCGGCGCAACTGGATTTCCTGTCGTCCAATTTTCACGGTTCGGGATGGCCCATCCGTAAAGAATACGACTTTAGCTGGCACTTGCTCGGATAATCCCAGCAGGTTTGTTGCGTAGGCTCCGGCCGGTTACAGCCGAATCCGATCTTTCCCGGCCAATGCTCCGGCCACTTCCCCAATTTCCGGCGAGAGCTTCCCGAATTCTGGATGTTCCCTTGGATACTCATACAGCCCTCTCGCTAGCCGCCGAATCGTACCCTTGGCCACCAGACGCGATAGCGCCACGTCCACGGCACCCCCTTGCCGCCAATATCAAAA
>Ga0302326_10017975_pt1 | contig 14693 bp, 10 predicted proteins | sample Palsa_T0_3_FD_202264 | JGI IMG/M metagenome (GOLD analysis project Ga0302326, IMG submission 202264) | Peat permafrost microbial communities from Stordalen Mire near Abisko, Sweden - Palsa_T0_3 | ecosystem: Environmental > Terrestrial > Soil > Palsa > Peat permafrost | place: Sweden: Abisko... | reverse complement strand
GATGCCGTGGATTTTGCCCTACAACCGAAATAGTCCACATGCTCGTCACACCACCCGGTTCGGATGCGTCAGCCAGAAGCCGCGTGCCGTCAGGAAACCACGAATCAACTTGCCAGTAAGTGTTGGTCGGCACAGCGAGTGGTCGTGGAACCAGCCGCTCATCCCCGCTGGAGAGCAGCCTGAGATGAATGCCAGCCGAATCGGAGTAAGCAAGGTACTGCCCGTCCGGCGAAATCGCTTCGCTCCGGACCGGGTTATCGCTCGAATTGAAGGTTAACCGTTTCTGCGTCGGTTCCGCGGTCGGTTTGGGAGTGCGACGTAGAAGCGGCCAAGCCAGGGCAAGCAGCGCAGCCACCACGGTGATGCTCGCCAGAAGCACCGTAGCGCCCCGCGACCACGGTCGCGCATGGTGCGATGCCTCGATGGCGATGCGTGCTTCGCCGATTGCTTGCAGCCTTTGCTTGCGGTCGCGTTCCAGGCACCTGTGCAGGAGCTTGCGGATTCCAAGTGCCGTGGCTGGCGGCAGAGCACTCCAGTCCGGCTCGCCGCGCAGGACGCCAGCCAAGATATCGGTTATTGAATTGCCTGGGAACGCGCGCTTTCCTGTCAACGTCTCGTACAGCACTGCACCAAACGACCAGATGTCGGTGCGCTTATCCAGGGTTTCGCCCCGCGCTTGCTCGGGGCTCATATACGCAGCCGTTCCCAGTATGATGCCTGCTCGGGTGGGCGATAACGTGGTGCCCGTCGAAACCGCGGGGCCGCCTGCTGCGAGGGGCGCTTCGGCTTTCGCCAGGCCGAAGTCCAGTACCTTCAAGACACCCGCTGGCGTCACCATGATGTTGGCCGGCTTCAGGTCGCGATGGATGATTCCTTTTTCGTGGGCTGCTTCCAGCGCTTCGGCAATCTGCCGGGCGTAGTTGAGGGCGGTTTCCATCGGCAGCGGGCCTTTCAGAGTTTTCCCCTCCACCAACTCCATCACGAGCGCTTGCGATTCCACTCCGTAGATTTGCCCGATGTTCGGATGATTCAGTGACGCCAGTACCTTGGCTTCCCGATTGAAGCGGGCGAGTCTGTCTGGATCCTGCGCGAGAGAGTCCGGCAAGACTTTGATCGCGACCTCGCGGCCGAGCTTGGTATCTTTGGCGCGGTACACTACGCCCATTCCGCCACGGCCCAGCATCGCCACAATCTGGTAGTGCCCCAACCGAGTCCCGGCAGCCAACTGGATTACGCTGGATTCGCCCAGCAGATCCTCGGCAGGTTGGTCGAGCAAGGCGCCGCCACTGGGTTGCGCCAGCAAAACCTCCACCTCTGCCCGGATGTCCGGATCGGCCCGGGCCAACAACGCGGCGCGGCCGGCTGGTGGGAGATCCATTGCCGAGTTGTACAGCTCCTCGATCTGGCGCCAGCGTACGCGGTCCATTAGGTCCCCAGTCTCAACAATCTTACTGCACGTGATTGCTGGCCAACAGCCAACGGGCTTGACGGGCGTCCAAACCGCGCTGAATCAGATCGACGTCTTCATCCGTGAAAGGGAGCGGCTTCCAGGTCATTTGTGCGAAGTCATTCGAATTCCACTGCGCTTTCATGACGCCGCTTTCCGAGTGCCGGGGGATTCCTTGCAGGATGTGAGTTACCTCGTGGACCAAGACGTGCGCCAGGACTGACGGCACTTGGTTGGGAGCCATTTTGCTTACTCTATCGTGGAAGATCACGATATGCGTCCCCTCGTAGGGCAGAGCATAGGCCAGCTCGCCAGGCTTACGGTTTTCGGGAGCGCGGGCGGCAAGACTAATCACAATGGCCTCTTGCGAACCGGACTTGGAACACCGCCAGTCGAGCTTGACGCCAATGGCAGCGAACATCTGGGAAGCTTGGGCCTGGGCCCGGACCACTTCCGAGGCCGGCGTCGTATCCATGCAAGCAGTGACTTTCCTTTGCGCGTCACCGGCAGCGCAAGTTGCTGCCGCCAGAATCGCCAGCGTCGTGATCGTCGTCTTGATGTCCATGGTTCCCTCCCGTCGGTCGCTCCTGAGGCGCGAACGGGAGAGAAAAACTTGAACGGGGCATCAAATTTTTTTGGTGGGGTATAATTCTCGGGGAATCCGGATCCATGGCTGACGCCCAGGTCTCTGAAACTACGCAACTTCTGAGGGCTTGGGCGAACGGCGATGCGGCAGCCCTAGAGCAACTTACGCCGCGGGTCTACCAAGAGCTGCGCCGCATCGCCGGGCATTTCATGCAGAACGAGCGCCCCGGCCGAACGCTGCAGACCACGGCTTTGGTACACGAGGCGTACTTGCGGCTGATCGACGTTACAAATGTGGATTGGCAGCATCGGGCTCACTTCTTCGCGGTTTCCGCTACGATGATGCGGCGGATTCTGCTGGATCGCGCGCGGAAGCGCGGGGCGGGCAAGCGAGGCGGCAAATCACCGCACCTGAATCTGGACGATGTCCCGGACCTCGGCTCAGGACGAGCCCGCGAACTGGTTTCGCTCGACGATGCCCTGAATGCTTTAGCAGAGGTGGACGCGCGCAAGGCTCGTGTGATCGAACTCCGTTTCTTTGGTGGCTTGAGCGTGGAAGAGACCGCTGAGGTTTTGAAGGTTTCCCCGGATACCATCCTGCGTGACTGGCGGCTTGCCAGAGTGTGGCTCTTAGCCGAGGTAAGCCGCAAAGGTTGAACCACCACGAAGGTTGGACTGAAAAAACGACGAGCACTCGCTTCCAGCTGTTTCGAATCGAGATGGCATCGTGGGACCAATACGAGTTATGATCTTCGAGATGCAGAGTAAAGCGTCCAACGTTGAAGCCTATTTGCATCGGTTGCCCGCAGACCGCCGCGGGGCTCTGAGCTCGGTTCGCAGCGTGATTCTAGAGAATCTGGATCCTGGCTATGCAGAGGGCATGCAGTACGGGATGATCGGCTACTACGTTCCGCTCGCGATATACGCGCAAGGACATCCTTGCGATCCTAAGCAGCCACTGCCATTCGCAGCTCTTGCCTCACAGAAGAACTACATGTCGCTCTACCTGATGTCGGTCTACTCCGGAGGCTCAGATCACACGCGTGCCGCAAAGCATGCCGAGTGGTTCCGGCAAGCGTGGGCGAAAACCGGAAAGAAATTGAACATGGGCAAAGCCTGCATCCGTTTCAAGAAGCCTGAGGACCTTGCGTTGGATGTCATCGGCGAAGCTATAAGCCGGGTTCCAGTTGCCGCTTATATCGGCTTCTGTGAAGCCAGTCTGGCGGATTCCAAAAAGCGGAAGCCCGCGAAAGGCAATGCCTGAAATCAATCGGCGTGTCGCCACGAAAAGCGCGCTTGTCCAAAATCAGAAAGGTGAGCGGCGCTGCGGGAGGAGTGAGGCACGCTCCGCTTTGGCTTGCATAAGAACCGGAATGTCGGGGTCCGCGTCCTTCCAGATGCCCAGGAAATCGTCGTAGGATTTTGTCGCCCTCGTCTGGTCGCCGGCCAGCGCCAGTGCTCTGGCTAGCTGCAAGTAAGAAAGCGCTCCGATAGGATCGCTGATTAGGATGCTGCGATGATCGAGAATTTTCTGGAATTCCGCGGCGGCTTCCTTGCCCTGCTTTGTGGCGAGATACGCGAGACCACGCACATAGATCGGATACAAGGTTCCGTAGGACCCCTCCAGTCCACTATGTGGCAGGCCCAATTCGTTGGGCGCGGCGTTCTGCAGCAGTTGGATGGCTCGGGCAGGCTCTTTCTGATTGAGCGCGATCAGGGCGCGCAACACCGGAAGATAATTGAATCTCACGGAAGTGTCTTCCGGAAAGCGCTGTTCCAGATCGTTCGCGATCGCTTGCACCTGGCCTGTTTCGCCGGAGAGAGCCAACGCCAAAGCAACGCCATATTGAACATCCGGTTCGTTCGAAAGCTGCGCCACTTCGTGCGCTCTTCGTGCCGCTTCCGGCGTCTTCCCAAAAAGAGCTTGCCAGACCGCCGGTTCGGTTGCGAACAACACGGCCCGTTGTCGAAGAGATGCCTGGCGGGCCAGGTCCACCGCCTGCTCCGAAGTCTTCTGTGCTTCGAGTAAGCGGCCGGAATAAGCCTGAGCCAGGGCGACACGGTTGGTAACCCAGTTTTCCGTGATCGGCTCTGCTTTACCACGGGCAACCGCCCTTTGCATTCCAGCCTGGTCGCCTCTGAGATATGCGATGTCGTATTCGGATACCACGAAATCGGGGAGATCCAAGTTGCGCTTGTACGCTTCTTGCAAGGCCGTTTCGGCTTCTCCCAATCGGTTCAACAGAGTGTAGTGCATTGCGAGAAGTGCGTACCCGATGCCGAAATCCGGAGCAAGTCCGACGGCCTTCTTGGCCTCTTCCACGCCCTGTTGGTACTTGCCGAAGGTTGTGTAAATGGTGTTCAGATAGTCGTGCGGTATCGGCTCGCGCGGATAAGTTTGCGCCCACATTTCACAGGTCTCGCGAGCCGCGTCGAGGTTTCCTGTCACCCGGCGATAGTAGGACGCTGTGATAAAGAATCTCTCTCTGTCACTGGCCCGGTCGCGCAGTTGATAAGCCTTGGTGGTGCTTTCCGCGGAGAGGTCGGACTCGCCCAACCTGCCGCCGTACACGAGCCCGAGCCAGGCATGCGCCATCGCGAACTTGGGGTCAATCTCGATGGCGCGTTTGAAATAGAAGATAGAGGAATCGCCCTTCGCGTGGGTTTTCCAGCCCAGGCTGTATGCTTTTAATGCCTCGAGCGACGGCGTGGTCGCCTCAGCCAAGGGGGTGTCGTGCTCTTTTATGGTGGCTAGCGATTCGCCGATTCGCGTGCGGAATTTGCTGGCGATTTTACTGAGGGCCGCCAGGACGTCTTCTTTCTTTGCGGCTTGCACCTGCTCGTCGTCCAAAATGTCTCCAGTACGGCAACTCTTGGCGGTTAGACCGAGTACGTATTGGCTCCCAAGCGTCGCGATGGATCCCTCCAGCACCGCGGCGCTGCCGGTACGCTCGCAGACCTCTCGCGCGATGACTGGAGTCAACGCGCTATTCGTAGGCTGCACCATGAGCCGCAACTCTTTCTGGATGCGTTCGTCGGAGATCAGGCTGAGAAACGGCGATTGCTCCAATTGGATCGACAGTCCCTGGCGGAGGGTTGCGTCGAAGACTGGATCGCTGGTCTTGTTGGTGAAATCCGCCAGAACGATGGTGTCCTTGTCGGTTAGTTTGGGTCGGCCGCGAAAATAGAAGTAACCTATTGCTACGAGCGCCAGTACTGCGGCAACGGTGGGAAGAGCCAGGTTCCGCCGCTTAACGGCAATTGTGGTTCCAACTGCCCCACGGCCAGAATCGGTATCGCGCTTCAGGCGCTTGAGATCGGTTCGAATTTCCGAGGCATGCTGGTAGCGCAGGTCGCGATCCTTCTCCAGACATTTGTCGATGATGCGCTCTAACTCCGCGGGCAGATCCGGATTCAGGCGGATGGGAGGCACCGGCTCCGAGTTCAGAATGGAATCGAAAATGGCGCCGGCGCTATCCCCACGGAATGGCAGCTTGCCGGTGACCATTTCATAAAGGACCACTCCGAACGAGAATAAATCCGTGCGTGTGTCCAAAGGTTTGGCACGAACCTGTTCGGGCGACATGTATGAGACGGTGCCCGGGGCGCTGCCCTCGCCGGTTAGTTCGGGTTCGAACGTGACTGTCAGGCGCGCGGTTGCGTCCGGGTTGGGGGAAGCATAGGTCTTCGCGAGTCCAAAATCGAGAATCTTCGCGTGCTCTCGATTGGTAACGAAAATGTTCGCAGGCTTGATGTCGCGATGGATGATCCCGGCGGCATGCGCGGCATCCAAACCGTCGGCGATCTCGATCGCGAGCGGAACGACATCTTCGATCGGCGGCAGACGCCCACCGGCCCGGCCGACAACGTAGTGCTTCAGGGTAGCTCCATCCAGGAACTCCATGACGATGAAAGCGCGCCCCGAGTGCTCGCCGATGTCGTAAATGGTGCAGATGTTCGAATGATTCAGGGCGGAAGCGGCACGGGCTTCGCGCCGGAAACGGTTCAGGGCGTCCGGGTCCCGGGCGAGATCATCCGACAAAAATTTGAGCGCGACGAAACGGCGCAAGCGCGGATCTTCCGCCTTATAAACCACGCCCATTCCTCCGCCGCCCAGCTTTCCCACAATGCGGTAGTGGGAAACCGTAGCACCGATTTCGATGTCGCCGCTCTGTCCGTGAGCCATGGCGCGCGCGGCGATATCGATCGCCGGGGTGTCCATGAAGTATCCCGCAGGCTGGTCAGCCGCCAAGAGGGATCTGACTTCGTGCTCCAGAGCCCGATCTCCGGCGCAGGCCTGCCGTAGAAACGCTTCGCGCTCTTCGGCCGCCAGGTCCAGCGCCGACTGCAGGATGCCGTCAACTTGTTTCCAGCGTTCGGGGAGCATCAGCAGTACTCGCACCAGTCAGTTCGCGGAACAGCCAGGTCCTGGCGGCCCTCCAGTCGCGCTTCACCGTCACTGTGGATATTTTTAAGACCTCGGCGGTTTCTTCCACGCTTAAGCCGCCAAAGAAGCGCATTTCGACCACCTGCACTTTACGGGGATCCAACCGCGCCAGGCTGTTCATGGCGTCGTCGAGTGCGACCAGATCCATGTCTTCGCCCCCGACCACGGATGCCTCATCGAGGGGGACGTGCTGCACGCCGCCGCCTCGTTTCAGGTTGTGACGCCGGGCATGATCCACCAGGATGCGCCGCATCAATTGAGCGGAAACCGCAAAGAAGTGGGCGCGATTCTGCCACTGCATGCGCTTATAATCCACCAGACGCGTGTAGGCTTCGTTCACCAAAGCCGTGGTTTGGAGGCTGTGGCCGGGGCGCTCGCGTTTCATATAGCGGCGCGCCAGCCGGTGCAGTTCCTCATAAACAATGGGGGTCAATTTTTCCAGGGCGTTATGGTCGCCACCGCTCCAGGCGCGCAGCAGCGTGCTGACGTCTTGCGTATCCGATTCAGCATGTTGTGACGACCGTTGCATCGCCTATGGATTGTTATTATACCGTCCGGTCTATTGAAAAAACCGACCGGTTGCCTGCGGTCCCGGATGATCCGCCTGAGGCGCGCCTTCCGCCTATTCCAAGTGAAGGAGCAAACAATATGAAATCCATCCTGACTTCGATGGCCGTGGGCGGCTTGTTCGGCATTCTCGCAATAGCTCAGACGGCAAGTTATACCCTTACCGACCTCGGCCCGGCGGGCAATCCATTTAGCCAGGCGAGCTACGTGACCAATCGGGGCGTAGTGACTGGCGTCTACACCGCCCCCGACGGCACACAACATGCGGCTGTATGGCAAGGCGGACGCATTTTTGACATCGCTAAACCTGGACTCGGTGGGCCTAACAGTTTAGCGGGCGGCTTGAACGATCTTGGCCAGATTGTGATCCAGGGCGAGAGTTCCGCGAAAGATCCAAATAATGAGAACTTTTGCGGTTACGGCGATGGCTTGGCATGCTTGCCGTACGTCTGGCAATTCGGGACGATAACTCCGCTTCCGACCCTAGGCGGCAACAACGGAAGCTGGGCGCAAATCAACAATCGAGGCGAGGTGGCCGGTTTTGCGGAAAATAGCACGCGAGACTCGAACTGCCCAGCCGTACCGGCGGTCAACGGCATCGGACCGCAAGTTCTGGATGTTGAAGCCGTGATCTGGGGACCCGGGCCGGGCGCGATCCGGGAACTCAAGCCGCTTCCCGGAGACACGGTGGGGGCCGCGCTCTGGCTGAACGACAAAGGCCAGGCGGTTGGTACATCAGGCCTGTGCTCGAACGTTGTGCTTCCTCCGATCGCATTCGGACCGCACGCGGTGCTGTGGGACACCGACGGCACGCCCACCGACCTTGGCAACCTGGGCGGAACGGGCAATCCCGCGATATTGGGGCGCGGAAATATTGGTCTTGGAATTAATAACCATAGCGAGGTGGTTGGTACTGCGTCCTTGACGGGCAACAAAGCGCAACACGCCTTCCTGTGGACCAAGCAGACGGGCATCGAGGACCTGGGAGTGCTGCAGGGAGATGTCAATAGCGCCGCCACGAGCATTAATGATAGAGCCCAGGTAGTTGGCCAGTCATATGGCGAGGGCGGTCCCATGATGGGGAACCCGCGGGCATTTCTGTGGGAGAACGGAGTCATGACGGACCTCAACACCCTGGTTCCCGCCAATTCACCGTTGTATCTGTTGATAGGATTTTCGATCAACTCGCGCGGGGAAATCGCGGGCTTTGGCGTAACGAACGACGGCGAAATTCATGCTTTCCTGGCTAGCCCCAACTACCTGTCATCGGCTCCGTCGGCCGGCGGCGCGACGACTGCTGTCGTAACCCCGGTCAGTTTGACAACGAATCAGTCCTCAGTAGTCCTGGATGGCAGCGGCTCCACCAGCGCCTCGGGCGACTTGCAGTATCAATTCGCAGTGGTCTCGGGCGGTCTGAAACCGGCTTTGCTCGAAACACCCAACGATCCAAAGGCCACCGTCGACTTTGTCAGCGGACCCGGGCTTTACTTGGTTCAACTCACTGTGACGGATTCCAAGGGCGACACCGCGAAGAGTCCGGTGGTGATGCTGAATTATCAGCCTTCTGCTTCAAGCGTGGCAAAGCATTGAGCTGATTCCGGGCCGCGATTGCGAGGGTTGTTAATTCGACACGCTCCCTTGCGGTCGCGGTCCGGTTACTGGCCGAGAATATCGTAGGTGGTGGTGCCTTCGACGTGAACTTTGTCGTAGGTTTCGGTCCAGGTTTTGTGGTATGGATCGTCCGCGTAGGCCTTACGAGCGGCCGCGTTATCCATTTCCATGCAAACACCGAATGTGCGTTTGCCGCTGTTCTGGTTTAGCGGGCTGGCCAGCTTGCCGTACCAGACATGGCTGACACCCTTGATCTTCTTGGGCAGCTCGTCCGTGGCTTTGTAGAAAGCATCCCAATCGGCTTTGGTGGCGCCTCCCAGTTCCGTGAAGGCGAAACAATGCATCAACTTCTTTTCCCCGGCGCCCGCAGTACCTGCAGCCAGGAGTCCAGCGGCCAAACACAACCATATTTTTTTCATTCGTTCGATTGTATCAACACTCGTTAGGTCAATTCCATGTTCCGTGTTTCCGGCAGCGTGAAAATGAGCCCGGACCCGATCAAAAAGAACGCCGAATTCAGAGCCAGCGCCGCCCCGATGCCCTGCCGGTCCGCAATGGCGCCTACTGCGAAAGGCGCGAGTGCACTGATTGCGCGGCCCACATTGTAGACGAAGCCTTGCCCGGCGCCGCGGATGGAAGTGGGGTAGAGTTCGGCCAGCATGGCGCCGAAGAGCGCAAAGAATCCGGTGCCGCAGAAACCGATGAAGGGACCCAGCACCAGCAGCCAGGTCTGGGAGTGGACACCTGCCCAACGCGGAGTGAGTCCATAAATTGGCGTTAGAATGGCAGCCGCAAGAACGTAAGCGAAGAACGTGGGGCGGCGGCCGAAACGGTCGGCCATCCAGCCAAAGCTGATGTATCCCAAAAATGCGCCAAACTGCATGGTGAAGATCCAGGCACTGGTGCGGAGGATGTTGAGACCGGCGCCGCCCTGGGATTTGGGAGCCGCGAGAAATCCGGGAAGCCAGGTGGCGAGCCCCCAGTAGGCAAACAGAACGGAGGTGGCCAAAGCTGTCGCGAAAAATGTACGGCGAGCCAGCGGCGCGCGAAACAGGTCCGTGATGGGGCTCAGGTGCGTACGCTTGATCCAGATTTCGGGCTCCTTCACTTTGCGCTGAATCCAGATGGTGAGGAACGCAGGCAGGATTCCAACCAGGAAGAGCACGCGCCAGCCGAAGCGCGGCAGGATGAACGCAGTGGTTGCGGCGGCCAGCATGTAACCGATGGCCCAGCCGGATTGCATCAGGCCGATCGCTTTTGCGCGATGCTGAGGCGGCCAGCTTTCTGAGACCAGCACGGCGCCGGCCGACCAGGCGCCGCCGAGCCCCAGCCCCACCACGGCGCGCCACGCAATCAACGATAGAAGACCTACGGAAGTCGCAGAACCTGCGGAGCCAATGGAGTAAAGCAGAATGGTGTAAATCAGCGTGCGGGTTCGGCCGATGCGGTCAGAGACAACACCGGCCACGATTCCGCCGGCGGCCGAAGTGATCAGCGTGGCCGAGCTGACCAGGCCCGCCGTGCTGGCCGACCAATGGAATTGATCACGCAGCGTCTGCACCGCGAAGACGTACAGCAGCACGTCCAGCGCATCCAACATGTAGCCGAGCATGGCCGCCCAGAGTGCAAGCCAGCGCTGGGTGGCGAAGCGGAGCATGGATCAGATGGTAACGGAAAAACGTTTCTGGTTTCTGGTTTCTCGTTCGTGCTATGGGGCGGTCGCGATTTGGACCAGGTGTTGGCCGCGAGGCAACATAACTACGAAGTTCGGGCCGGACTCCAGGATTGTTTGTTGGGTGGGAGCGCCATCTACTTCCAGTTTGCGCGGGCGTGTGTTCAGCACTGCTACGGAGCGGGCGTTGCTTTGGTAGGTGAACTCAAGGCCGGCCGCGGAAGTGTTCGCCGACCGCAGGTTGCCATTGAAATCGAGCATGCGCACTGCCGGATCTTTCTGCGCGGGCTCGATAACGTTCGGGCCGGCGGGTATCCACAATGTAGTCTGATCCTGCACCGGCCAAAGACGACCGTTTACGAGCGCAGGACCTTGCCATGGAACACCCACGCCATAGCGGGAATCGATGATGAGCCGGGGACCATTCTGCTGCACCTTGTCCACGCAGGCCGCGGCTGAGGGGAGCAGCGGAAGATCGGGCGCGAGGATGGAATTCTCGAAGTACAATGCGACTTGAGGAAACGCCTTGGCGGCCACATGCACCAGCTGGAACAGCTCCGTGCCGGTTTGCTGCTTCGTGGGGTACACATCCTGATACCTTTGAACGATGTTGATGTCGATGGCCAGCTTGCCGGTGTGTTCGGTGAGCGGCCGATATTGTTCCGCGATTTTGGTATAGCGTTCGGGGCCGAGGTTCCAGATGGTGGCGGGATCTTCAATCAGGAAGGTAAAATCGTGTTGCTCCAGCAATGGCAGCACACGCGCGGCGTCCGCACCGATTAGATCGCGCATGCGGTTATCGAAGCGATCGTCCACATGCGTGAGCACAAAATCCAGATTCGGCTTGGATTCGCGGATGGCTTCGATCTTTGCGATCCATTCTTCCTGCTGGCGGCGGGCCAGATCCGCACGATAGTCGAGAAACGCACGGAGGCGGGCGGCGTCGGCCTGGCGCGGCTGAAAGAGTTCCAATGGATCGAATCCATGCAGACGTCGGAACTCCTCGCGAACATCTTGGTTCATGGGAGTGAAGCGCGCAGGATTGCCGGCGCCCTCGAGCGATTCAAAGTACAATTCGGCAAGGTTAACGCCGTCCCAGTCGAAACGCGACAGCAGTCCTGCAATGCCGGTGGAAACGGCGGCGAAAGACTCGCGATTGGTCAGGTTCATCAGCTTGCGCCAATCCAGTTGGGCGTCCTGCAGGATTGCGGTTTTTTCGCGCCACTCCGGATGCTCCGCCCAGAATTTCTCGCTGACGTGCGGCAGCTCCAGCCAAACGTACACCAGGATGGCCTTGCGGTGGCAGGCTTGGATCAAACGGCGCAGGTATTCGTCGTTGGCTGGATCGGACTCGTAATAATGCCATCCAGCCACGTGCAGCGCGCTGATTCCGGCTTTGCGCCAACGATCCGCGAAATAGTCCAAGTCCACTCGCGATCGATAGGCGCCGTCAAAGAAAGCCCACAATCGCTGGCTGCGGAACGGCGCGTTCATGCCCAGATCGCTGAGCGCTTGCAACAAGTAAGGAAAACGTTCGTAGCCTTGCTGGCCTGGCGATACGGCGATCCACAGCACGGCGCCTGCGCCCCGGCGGATGGATGCTTCAAGCGGCGCGCCCTCCCAGCGTTCCGTCGCGAATATCCGCGCACCTTCCGGCAGTTCAAAGACAGGAATGGCGGCGGCGGTCTGCCACACGATAGGCAACTTCGGCGCGTGCTCATCCACGATGCTCCGAACGGCCACGCGTTTCTTACCAGGCACAAAACCCAGCGCTTGGGCCAATTCGCTTTCGCCCTCCAGCACTACCAGTTCACCTTGCTCGATGCGCTGCATCCATTGAGAAACAGAACCGGGAGCGACATTGCGGACCACCACCAGATTCGCGGGTCCTCCGGCGGCCGCGGTAAGTCCGATGGAGCCGAGAATCTGCGGCCAGGAACCGGAGTCATCTCCGGCGATGTGATACGTGAAGGTAGCGGCGGGAGTGGCAGTGGCCAGCCATAACAGCAGCACCACGGTGACCGAGCGCTGTCTAATGCGTGAAGGCATACCAGAATCCAGCTCGAAGATCGAAGAAATTAGGGCGGCGCGGGTTACCTTCGTTCACCGTGTAAACACCGCGCAAGAAGTTCACCGAAAACGACATGCCCTTGGGCATACTGCGGACGCGGAATTTTACGCCTGGCCCGGATTCCACATAGTTGGCCCAGTATTGGCGCAAACGGTCGGCTGTGCCGTTGAAGTTGAAAAAGATCTGCGCTTGCAGCAACGCGGAGGTCTCCATTTGGGCGAAGGTGTAGCCCGCGCGGTTCTGCGAGTAGGCCAACATGTCGTTCTGGAAGCGACTCACGAACACACCGTCCTCGTTGTTCTCGAAGAAAAAGCCGCGGGAGCCGCCCATCAGATGGCCGAATCCCTTGGCGTAGGCGATACCGCCGCGATAATCGGGGATCATGGCGCCCACGTCATTGCGGCTACCCAGATATTTGACGGCTTCGCCGGCCTCAAACCACCCCACCACGCCGTGCTGGGGTAACGTGGTAACTCCCACTCCGAAAATGAACGAGGTTTCCGAAAGATATTGCGGCGTGGGATTGCTGAGCGTGGAACCGGCGGTCCCGCGAATGTCGCCTACGAATCGCCCGGAGAGGTATGGCCGAATGGGAAGTTTGCCCAACTTGATTTCCGTCTTGATCTGCGCGTAGCCGAAAGCATCGTGCCAACGGCTGGAATAAAATGGAAAGGCCCAGAAGGTAGTGTGAAACAGGGCGAATGCGCCCGCCAGATTGTGATAGGCCTGATCGGCTTCCTTGGCAACCGTCGGGTCTGGACTCTTGGCGGCCAGCTTGAACCACTTGATGGCTTCCTTATCCTGGTGCGTGGTGTTGTACAACCAGCCCAGCTTCAGCATCACGGCGAAATCCACAGGATCGTTTTCGTGCGCGATGGCCAGATATTTCAGAGCGTCCTTAAGGTAGCCGGCGCTCAGGCTTTTTTCGGCCATGGACTTGGCTTCCTCAGAGGTGCGCTGGGCGGTGGTTCCGCGATGGCGCATGGTCTGCGGCAGCTTTAGAGCGGAGCGCACCCGGTCGGTCAGCTCATCGTCGCTGCCTTTCAGTACTTGCTCAAGCAAAGGCTGCGCATGAGCGTAGTCACCGCGATTCAAACGCAGGAAGCCAAGCTGGGCGGCCGAGAGCAGATCGTCCGGAGCCATATGATTCAGCTTTTCGAACTGCTGCTCCGCTTCTTCCTTTTTTCCCATTTCGATCAGCAGATATGCGAACTCGCGCCGCAGCTCAAAATTGTTGGGGTCCAGTTCCAAGGCTTTCTGGAATTCGTAGACGTAGGGATAACGGCCGGGCAACAATTCGCGCGCCCTTTCCGCCACCCTGGCCGGTTCGCCGCGTGAAGCGGCCAGCAGCACGGAGTTGGCTTCTTCCACCTGACCTTCCAGCTGCCAAACACGGCCCAAATCCAGCAAGAGTTCCCGTTCGGCGGGCTTGAGACGCCAGGCTTTCTCGTAGTGTTCGGCCGCCAGGGGAAGCTCGTCACGCTGCTCGGCGAGCGAGGCCAACTCCTGATGTGCGCTGAAATTGTCCGGGGATGACTCCAAGGCTTTTGTCCAACGCGCGATCCCATCCGCCAATGGCCGGTCGATATTTTGGAAAGCCTGTTCCGCCGTAGTGTCGCCGGTTTTGCGAATCCGGTCGAAAATCCGGCGGGCGATGGCTTGCTGCTTGGTTTCATAGCATAAGAATGCGTATTCCAGCGCCACATGCTGATCGGAAGGATCCAGGTTCATGGCTTCTGCAAACTGATCGCGTGCGCCTTCGTTGTCGCCCACTTTGAGCAGTGCATAGGCCAGATCTTTGCGAATGGGCGCCCGATCGGGCGCCAGCGCAATGGCCTGCCGGAATCCGGCGATAGCCTGATCGTAATTTTTCTCACGCAGCGCGGCGTAGGCCTGCTCCAGCGGCGCATAGGCAGCGTCCGCAATCTGGCTGATCCCGTAAGCCGGCGCCAGCACCAGAACTAGAATTATTCGTAACACCTGTGTACCCACACGGAATACAGATAGTGGGGTAGCGGCGGAAGTTATCTCAACATTTCAACACTAGGATTGAATCCGATTCGCCGGCCGGGTGGAACCGGCTTGGGCTCAATGAGCTGACGAATGGCATCGAAGACCTCTTCAATCTGGGAATCGTGCTCTCGAAATCTCCGTTCGAGATTCGCAATTTTTGTGCCAACTCCTTGTGCGTCGAGATGACCTCGCGTAGCTTCACAAAGGCTCGCATGATGGCGATGTTCACTTGGACTGCGCGTTCACTGTTTAAGACGCTGGATAGCATCGCCACGCCTTG
>Ga0302326_10017974_pt1 | contig 14694 bp, 12 predicted proteins | sample Palsa_T0_3_FD_202264 | JGI IMG/M metagenome (GOLD analysis project Ga0302326, IMG submission 202264) | Peat permafrost microbial communities from Stordalen Mire near Abisko, Sweden - Palsa_T0_3 | ecosystem: Environmental > Terrestrial > Soil > Palsa > Peat permafrost | place: Sweden: Abisko... | reverse complement strand
CCGATCGAAGATAACGGTATCAAATTCTTCGGGCCCGACGGCTTCAAGCTGCGTGACGATCAGGAGCACGCGATCGAGCGGCTTCTCGCGGACGATGCGAGCATCGCGCGCGCGACGCATCAGAACGTCGGCGTGGCGCAAAGCTCGCACGAGCTGGTCGCTCACTACGCGAACGCCCTGATCGCGGGCGGCGCGGATCTCTCGGGGCTGACCATCGTCGTCGACGCGGCGTACGGTGCGGGGTACCTCGTCGGCCCGCAAGCGCTCGCGCGACTCGGCGCTACCGTCGAACCCCTGCACGCAAGCGACGACGGGTCGCAGATCAACGTTGCCTGCGGCTCGACCGACCTCTCGCGGCTCGTGCAGCGGGTCGCCGAACTGCGGGAGCGGCGTCCGGGAACGCAAGTCGTCGGCGTCGCCTTCGACGGTGACGCGGATCGAGCGCTCTTCGTCGACGAAACCGGCGCGACGATCGACGGCGACCGCGTCATGCTCGTGCTCGCGCGCGACAAGAAGAAGCGCGGCGCGTTGCAAGGCGACGCCGTCGTCGGCACGGTGATGAGCAACATCGGTCTCGAACGCGCGCTCAATGCGGAGGGCATCGCACTCGAACGGGCGGCCGTCGGCGACCGCTACGTGCTGGAACTGATGCGCGCAAAGCGGCTGCGGTTCGGCGGCGAGCAGTCCGGCCACCTCATCGACCTCGACCGCAACACCACCGGTGACGGGCCGGGCACGGCGGTCGCATTGTTCTCGGTCGTCGCGCGCAGCGGCACGACGCTGCACGAACTCGCAGCGGGGCTGGTCGTCGCTCCCCAGATTTTGCTCAACGTGCGGACCCCGAAGAAGGACGTGCTCGAGGACCGCGGCGTGCGCGCCGCGATCGAACGCGCAGAACGGGAACTCGGCACGGGCGGCCGGATTCTGGTGCGGCCTTCCGGGACCGAGCCGTTGATCCGCGTGATGATCGAAGGCGACGATCGCGCCAGCATCAACCGGCTGGCAAACGACGTGGCGGAAAAGGTTCGAGCGGCGGCGCAATAGGCTCGCCATGAAGAGTGGGGGGGATCGGGGGGCTTCGCCGCCCCGATCTTATTGGAAACGCGCCGCCGTAGCGGCTGCCTTTGTTGCGTCCGCGTGCGCCGCCGCGCCTTGCGCGGCGCGGGCCGACGCTCCGGTGCGCATCTCGGTCGACGCGACCGGTGCGGCGCAAAAAATCTACCACGTCAAGGCCGTCTTACCGGCCGCGCCCGGAGCCTTTGCATTCGTCTATCCGCATTGGATCCCGGGCTATCACGCGCCCGTCGGACCGATCGAAGAGATGGTGAGCGTCAAGGTGCTTGCGAACGGACAACCGATCGACTGGCGCCGGGATCTCGTCGACATGTATACGCTCCACACCGACGTGCCGGCCGGAGCGTCGAGCATCGAGGTCGACTACGACGTGGTCGGCGCGGTCTCGCAAAACGGGCAGATTTCTCCGATCAGCACCTCGCAGCTCGTGCTGATCGAGTTCAGCAACTTCGTAGTCTATCCGCAGGGCGCGACCACGCTCGGAACGCAGGTCGACGCGAACTTGACGTTGCCCCACGGCTGGACGTACGGAACGGCCCTGCCGATTGCGTCGCACAGCGGCGATACGATCACGTTCTCGCCCGCGACCCTCTATACCGTGGTCGATTCACCGGTCATCGCAGGCGCTCACGAACGAACCTATCCGCTCGGACCGACCGAGGAACTCGACATCGCTTCCGACAGCGACGCGGGCGCCGACATCACGCCGAAGTTCCTCGCGGGCATGAAGCATCTCGTGCAGGAGGGACCGGCGCTGTACGGCGGCAGGCACTATCGCGACTATCACTTCTTGCTCACGACGAGCGATGCGACCGGCGTCGAGGGCATCGAGCACCACGAGTCGAGCGACGATCGTTCCGTGGAAAAGTATGCGGCCGACGACACGATGTACTTCTTGCTCGCGGATCTGTTGCCGCACGAATACTCCCACTCTTGGAACGGCAAGTATCGTCGCCCGGCCGGGCTCACGCCGCCCGATCTGCAGCAGCCCGAAAAGACCGACTTGCTGTGGGTGTACGAGGGCATGAACCAGTACAACGGCGAGAAGCTTGCCGCGCGCTCCGGGTTGATCGACTTCCACAGCCAGCTCGACAATCTCGCGCTGTCCGCTGCAGAAATGGACATCGAACCGGGTCGCGCCTGGCGCCCGGTCCGCGACCTTGCCGACGGCGCGTCGTTCCTGTATCCCGCGCCCCACGAATACTACGATTTGCGCCGCAACGCCGGCGATTTTTACACCGAGGGGACGCTGATCTGGCTCGATGCCGACGTCACGATCCGGCGCTTGACCCACGACGAAAAATCGCTCGACGACTTCAACAAACTCTGGGGCAACGGCACCAACCAAATAGATCCACCGGTCGTTACGACGTACGATGAAGACACGGTGTTGACGCTGCTGAATCAAGTCGTGCCCTACGACTGGGCCGGCTTCTTCAAAGCACGGATCGCAACGGTCGAACCGCGCGCTCCGCTCGACGGCATCACCGGAGGCGGCTACAAACTGGTGTACATCGATAAAGTGTCGGATCTTCAAAAGGGCCGCGACTTGGAGCAAAAACAAATCGACGAACGCTACTCGATCGGCATGATCATCGGCACCGAAGGCAACGAAGGATGCGGCGGCGAGGGCGGCATTTGCGACGTCTTGACGGACTCGCCGGCATTTCGCGCGGGACTCGCGCCCGGAACGAAGATCGTCGCCGTCGACGGCCGCCGCTACTCCGCAGATACTCTGCACGAGGCGCTGCGCCGGCACAAGGGAGGAACGACGCCGCTCGAGTTGATCGTCGCGAACGGCGACTTTTTCCAAACCGTCCGGGTCGACGCACACGACGGCTTGCGCTATCCGCACTTGGAACGCGACCCTGCGGTGCCCGACGAGCTGGCAAAAATCTACGCGCCGCGAACCTACACGCCCGCGAAGTGACCCGACGCACTTGGCCCGCCCTGGGGCCCGCGCGAATTCTTGCCGATGGTACGCAGGACACCAGTAGTCGGGAGCCAACCGGTCCCCGGACGTACCAGCTCCATCGGGAGCGGTGCGCGTAAAGGTAACCTGACTAGGAGTTCTTACTACGCCAAATCGCCGAATCCGAACGTCAGTTCGGAGCGGGGGACTTCCCAAGTGGGGTGAATGCGCCGGTCGGCGCTAGGGCTAACCTCTCAGCCCGAACCCGTCAACTAACCTCGCAGGCGTCGAAAGAGGAGCAGTTGTTCAGACCGTTGCACGCGGCGCTTTTTACGAGCGTCTTGGCAGTCGCTATATCCGGCGCGGCCGACGCAAAATCTCGTTCGCATACCGTGACGCCGGGCACTCTGCCCGCCGCGGTAACCGCCAACGAGGACGCCGCAACGAGGGGCGCCGGCACGGGCCCGGACGCTGCGGCCGTGCAAACCCCTGAGTTCTCGGTCTCGCCTGCAGCCCGGGTCCGCATGGCCGCCCTGCAAACCGCGGGCAACATGCCGACCGCCAACGCCGACCTCGTCATGTGGGGCGCCGACTCGAGCAAAGCGACGAAGCGCTCCGAGCACGATCAGATCAACCGCTTCGCTCGCGGCATCATCAGCCGCACGTCGACGATCGCGCTCAGCCTCACGCGCAGTGCGATGCGCTTCATCGGAACGCCGTACGTTTTCGGGGGCACGTCGCCGTCGGGCTTCGACTGCTCGGGTTACGTCCAACACGTCTTCGCGATGCTCGGCATCTCGCTTCCGCGCACCGCGGACGCACAGTACTACGCCGGCCATCCCACCACCGGCGGCATGGTAGCGGGCGACCTCGTGTTCTTCCAAACCTACCTGCCGGGCCCGTCGCACGTCGGCATCTACCTCGGCGGCGGCCGCTTCATCTCAGCCTCCGGCCACGGCGTGCGCATCAGCTCCCTCAACGACAGCTACTGGGGCCCACGCTACATCGGCGCAAAGCGAGTCGTCGCACTGCGCTAAGATCGGGGCGGTGTTCTTTGAGATCGGGGCGGTGCACCCCCCGATGCCCCCTTCGCGGCACTCGCCGCTCATCTCCACACGATGGAGCTTCGGCTCGAAGGTCGGGACGGTGGAGGAGATGACTTTTGACTCGGCGAGGAGAGGCTAGATGATAAAAGGCTTTGGCCAATTCCTCATGCGCGGCAACGTCGTCGACCTTGCCGTCGCAGTCGTGATCGGCGGCGCGTTCGGCGCGATCGTCACCGCGCTCGTGAAGGATCTGATCACTCCGCTCATCGCGGCGATCTTCGGCAAGCCGGATTTCGCGGCGATCGCGTTCACGATCAACGGCAGCCATTTCGGCGTCGGCGACTTCATCAATGCCGCCGTCAACTTCGTCTTGGTCGCAGCGGCGATTTACTTTTTCGTCGTCCTCCCAATGGGCCACCTAACGACCCGCTTCGGCCCCAAAGCCGACGAGCCGCTCAAGCTCAAAGAATGCCCCGAATGCCTCAGCGAAATCCCCGACGCCGCCCGCCGCTGCAAATTCTGCACCGCCCAACTCGTCGCCTAAGCGAGACGTCCAAGGGGTTCGCCCCAGGTGCCCGGTAGAGAGGGCTTCGGCCGCGTCACTGGGGTGTCGCCAAGCGGTAAGGCAGGGGCCTTTGAAGCCTCCATTCGTTGGTTCGAATCCAGCCACCCCAGGAAAACGGCCGATAGCACCATTTTTGAGTCGGTGTTGGGTCTGCAACGGTTTTGCATCCGGGGGAGCGGCAAGCGGGCAAGCGGGGGTTTTGTGCGGATTTGACCAAAGGGTCGCGGCATGTCGCAGGATACGCTCAACATCGACGTCAGCACGCTCAAAGACGGGGCGGTGCAGCTTTTTGCGCTGGGTGGCAGCTTAGACATTGCGACGTCGCCGAGTTTACGCGCGGCGTTGATGGAGGCGGCCAACGGCGATAATCACGAGATCATCGTCGACCTCACGCACCTGGAGTTTCTCGATTCGACGGGACTCGGTGCGCTGATCGGTGCGCACAAGAGGGCATCGGAAAAGCACGGCTCGGTTCGCCTCGTGGCGCAGGAAGGGCAGATCTTGCGGCTGTTGCGGATTACCGGGCTGCTCGACGTGTTCGGGGTTTATCCCTCGGTCGAGGCGGCGCTCGGCGACATGACGCGACTCGTCGGCTTGTAAGCGGCGTACGACGCGTCGAGCAACTCGACGACGTGCATGACGGCGATCGCTTCGCCTGCTTCGCGCAGGCCGTTGGTTACTTGGAGCGCACAGCCGGGATTTGCGGTTGCGACGATATCCGGCGCGACCGCGACGATGCGTTCGATCTTGCGGCGGCCCAAGCGCTGCGCCATCTCGGGTTGCGTGATGTTGTAGACGCCCGCGCTACCGCAACATAGCGAACTCTCGCTCATCTCGCGTAGCGTGAGGCCGGGGATCGAGCGCAAGAGGCGGCGCGGCGCTTCCGAGATGCGTTGGGCGTGCGCGAGGTGACACGGCTCCTGGTACGTCACAACCGCATCGATCGCACCGAGTTCGGGCGCGATGCCGATCTCGTCGAGATATTCGGTCACGTCTTTGACGCACTCCGAGAACGCTGCGGCTCGCTCGGCCCAGGCCGGGTCGTCGGCAAAGAGGTGGCCGTATTCTTTGAGCGCCGAGCCGCAGCCCGCGGCGTTGACGATGTACACGTCGGCGACCGACGCTTCGAAGGCGGCGATGTTTCGCTTCGCAAGCGCGCGCCCGCGCTCCATGTCGCCCGCATGGATGGCGATCGCCCCGCAGCAGCCCTGCGCTGCCGGAGCGAGGACGTCGCACCCCGCACGCTGCAGCACGCGCACCGTCGCTTCGTTGACGTCCGCGAACGCGACTTGCATGATGCAGCCCGCGTGCAAGAACGCCGTGGCACGCGGCCGATCGCTCTGCGCCCTCCAGCGCTGCCCGCGCGGTACGAAGAACTCGGCTGAGATCGCCGGGGCCAGCGCTTCGAGCGCGTCGAGGCGCAGCGCGCGCAAGATACCGCTGCCGCGCGCGAAACGCTGTAAACCGCTGCGCTGATAGAAACGCAAAAGCTGCGCGGCCAGCCGCATCGTCCACAGATGGGAGAAGAGGGCGCCGAGCGCGACCGCTCGCCCGAACGTGCGGCCCGGGGAGTGCGTGCCCGCGGTTGCGCGCTCGATCTGCGTGCGCGCCGGCTCGAGCAGCTGCCCGTACGCGACGCCGGAAGGGCACACGGCCTCACAAGCCCGGCAGTCCAAACACTCGGACATCTGGTGGACGAAGCCTGGGCTCGTGACGTCGAGGCGGCCCTCGTCGACCGCCTTGATCAGCGCGATCCGTCCGCGCGGGCTCGACGTTTCGACGAGGGTCTCGAGATAGGTCGGACACGTCGGCAAACACAACCCGCAACGCACGCACTGGTCGTAGACCGCTGCGGGCGGAACGTCGGGCCCGCTAAATCCGGACACGCGCTGCATCGCCGCTTACCGCGTTCCGACCGGCAGGTCGAAGGCGTCGATGCCGCCCGGATCCGGAAAGACCTTGCCCGGATTCATGATCCCGAGCGGATCGACCGCATGTTTGATGCGGCGCATGAGCGCGAGCGCGTCTGCACCGAGATCGAGCTCCATGAATTGTTTCTTCAGCACGCCGATGCCGTGTTCGCCGGAAAGCGTTCCGCCAAGGGCAATCGCGGCCTCGAAGATTTCGCGCGCGGCAACGCGCACGCGTGCGATCTCCTCGGGATCGCGCCGGTCGCACAGGATGTTCGGATGCAGATTACCGTCGCCGGCGTGACCGAAGATGGGAATGAGCAGGCCGTGCCGCGCGGCGATTTCGCGTACGGCGCGGACCATCGCCACGAGTTCCGAGCGTGGAACCGCGATATCTTCGCCGAGTTTGTTCGGCCGCTTGCGCGCGAGCGCAGGCGAGACGGCGCGGCGCGCTTCCCACAGGCGCGCGCTCTCGGCGGCGTCGCGCGCCACCCGGATATCGTGGGCGCCGCAGGTTCGCGCGATGTCCGCAACGCGCGCGAGTTCGTCGTCGACGATGCTCTCGTAGTTGCCGTCGACAGCAAACAGGAGCAGCGCGTCGCTGTCGAGCGGCAACCCGGTTGGATGATTTTCTTCGACACATTCCATCGTGAGCCGATCCATCAACTCGATCGACGTCGGGACGATGCCCGCCCCGAGAATCGCGATCACGGCCCGCGCTGCGTCCTCGATCTGGGCGAACGCGGCGGTGGCGGTTTTCGCGAACTTCGGCAACGGCAGCAGCCGGAGCGTCACCTCGGTGATCGTGCCGAGGGTACCCTCCGCGCCGGTAAACAGCGCGCGCAGATCGTAGCCGGTGACGTTCTTCACGGTCTTGCCGCCCGTCCGCACGATTTCGCCTGCGGGCAACACGACCTCGAGCGCCATCACGTAGTCGGCCGTCACCCCGTATTTGAGGCAGCGCGCGCCGCCCGCGTTTTCGGCGACGTTGCCGCCGATTGCGGACTGCCGTAGGCTCGAGGGATCGGGCGGATAAAAGAGTCCGCGCGCCTCGACCGCACGTTGCAAGTCTCCGGTGATTACGCCCGGCTGCACGACGGCGACGGAATTCACCTCGTCGATCTCGAGGATCGCACCCAGGCGCATGATGTTGAGCACGATGCTGCCGCACAGCGGTACCGCGCCGCCGGAAAGGCCGCTGCCCATGGCGCGCGGCGTCAACGCGAGCCGCTCGCGCGTCGCGAAACGGTGGATCGCGCTCACCTGGGCCGTATCCGCCGGGAGAACGACGCACAGCGGGCGGCTGTCGTACCACGTCCCGTCGTAGCCGTACGCCAGCAGGTCGGTCTCATCCAGCAGAACATTGGAGGGGCCGACGATGGCGGCGAGCTCGGCGGCGAGGCGGGGTTCCAGGGTCACGCCTCTTGTTTAGGATCGAGGCGACGAAGGCCCCCCGGGCCGGCCCTCGCGCGCCGGGCGGTCAAGTGTGATCCGCGACGGAGACCCCGCGCTAATCTCCTGCGCGACCGTGCCGAAATGCCGGGTATATGGCCGTCAGTTCGCTCGGCGCAGCGCGCTCGATCAGCCTGTCCGATTCCCTTTTGGTCGAGGGCTTTCGGCTGATGCGCGAGCGCCTTTCGATCTACTTGATTCTGGCGGGCGTCTGCGCTGCGAGCGCCATCGTTGCATTCCCGCGCGTCGACATCTATGAGGCGCTCAACGAAGCCGCGAACGGACGGCCGCTCAGTCTGTTCACGCAACCGCCGGTGTCCGTCGTGCTCGTGCTCGCGATCGCGGCCGTGCTCTTCATTCTTCCATCCGCTTTGCGCCTGATCGAACCGTCGTTCCGCATGACGCTCGTGCGTTTGGGCATCGCCGTCGCAACGCTCGTACTCGTCGGCGTCATGGTCGACGTGGGCACAGGACTCGCCGTGATCCCCGGCATCGCCGTGGCCGTCTTGCTTTCGCAGGCCCTCGTCGGCGCGCTCTTGCGCGCCCCCGACCGGGCCTCAGTGGGCGGACTGAGCTCCGCCCTCCTCGGCGCCATGCGGGGGTCGTACCATATGACCCGCGGCCACTTCGCGACGACCCTCGGCGTCGTTGCCGCGTCGCTGGCGATGTTCGTCTTTCCGGGCAGCTGTGCGCTGCTCGTGCTGTGGATTCTGGGCGTGAAGATCCCGGCGTCGCTGATCCTCACGTCACCGCTCTTGCTCCTGACGTTCGTCTACTTCGAGTGCGTCCGTTATACGCTGATCGTGCGCTGGTATCGCCGGCTCGCCGAGGACACCCCGCAGCCCTTGCCGTAACTCGCGCCTCCATGGCGGCGGACATGACGGCCAACAGCTCCACCATCACGCAAGGGCGCGACCGCGCGGGCGCGCGCGCCATGTACAAAGCGATCGGTTTTACCGACGAAGATTTGCGCAAGCCGAACATCGGCATCGCAAATACGTGGATCGAGACGATGCCGTGCAACTACAACCTGCGCGGCCTTGCCGAACACGTCAAACGCGGCATTCGCGACGCGGGCGGCACACCGATGGAGTTCAACACGATCGCGATCTCCGACGGTATCACGATGGGCACCGAGGGGATGAAGACCTCGCTGATCTCGCGTGAGGTCATCGCCGACTCGATCGAGCTCGTGGGCCGCGGCCACATGTTCGATGCGATCGTCGCGCTGGTCGGGTGCGATAAGACGACGCCCGGCGCGGCGATGGCGCTCGTGCGCCTGAACGTGCCGTCACTCATTCTCTACGGCGGTTCGATCGCGCCTGGAAAACTCAACGGCCGCGACTTGACGATCGTCGACGTGTACGAAGCGATCGGTGCGCACGCGGCCGGCAAGATCGACGACGCCCAGCTCAAAGCGATCGAGGATCACGCCTGCCCCGGCCCCGGAGCGTGCGGCGGGCAATACACGGCCAACACGATGGCCATGGTCATGGAGTTCTTGGGGCTCTCTCCCGTCGGCAGCGCATCGCCCGGAGCGACCGATCCGCGCAAAGAGCGCAAGGGCTACGAAGCGGGCACGCTCGTTCTGGATTTGTTGCGCCGCGGCGTGCGGCCGCGCGATTTGCTGACGCGCGACGCGTTCGAGAACGCGATCGCGGCGGTCGCCGGAACGGGCGGCTCGACGAACGGCGTGCTGCATCTGCTCGCGCTGGCGCGCGAGGCGGGCGTGCCGCTCTCGATCGACGACTTCGATACGATCAGCCGGCGCACGCCGATCTTGGCGGATCTGCGTCCGGGCGGAAAGTACGTCGCGCTCGACGTCGATCGTGCCGGCGGCATTCAGTTGATTGCCAAGCGTATGGTCGAAGCCAATCTGGTCCACGCGGGGACGCAAACCGTTACCGGCCACACGCTCGGAGAAGAAGCCTCGCAGGCCATCGAGACGCCGGGGCAGGTGGTGATTTCCACGGCGGCCCACCCGTTCAAACCGACGGGCGGCCTCGTGATCTTGCGCGGCAACCTCGCGCCCGAGGGCGCCGTGGTCAAAATCGCGGGCCACGAACGGCCCTACCACCAGGGTCCCGCGAAGATCTACGATCGAGAAGAGGATGCGATGCACGCGATCGAGGCCGGTGCCGTCGTTGCGGGCGATGTGGTCGTGATTCGCTATGAGGGTCCGCGCGGAGGCCCCGGGATGCGCGAGATGCTCGGCATTACGAGCGCGATCGTCGGCGCGGGCTTGGGCGAAACGGTCGCGCTTGTCACCGACGGACGCTTTTCCGGCGGTACGCGCGGCTTGATGCTCGGTCACGTCGCGCCGGAAGCCGCGCTAGGCGGACCTCTCGCGGTCCTGCGCGACGGCGACGTCGTCACGATCGACATCGATGCGCGTCGCATCGATGCGGACGTCCCGGCCGCAGATCTCGCAGAACGGCTCGCACGGTGGCAGGCGCCGAAACCCCGCTACACCTCGGGCGTGATGGCGAAATACGCCGCGCTCGTCTCGTCCGCAGCCGACGGCGCGATCACGCGCGTACCGTAGGCCATAGCCCCGCGGAGCGCCAATACCGCGCGATGCTCTTGGCTTGTAGCGAATGCGGCGCAGCGGCGTCAGAGACGCTGTTTTGCGACGCCTGCGGCGGCCTGCTGGCATTCACCTTAGACCCGGGCGCCTTCGATGCCGCGACCCTGAAGCAGACCTTCGGCGCGCGGCGGACCTCCGAGGATCCGCTGGACCGTAGCGGCGTCTGGCGTTTTCGCGAGCTGCTGCCCGCGATCGCGCGCGAACACGTCGTCACGTTGCGCGAGAACGTCCTGCCGCTCTACGGCGCACATCGCGGCGCCGACTATGCCGGCACCGAGCGACTCGCATACGTGCATCTCGGGATGAATCCGACGGCGTCGTTCAAGGACGCGGGCATGACGGTTGCGATCTCCCACGCACACTCGCGGGGAGCGCGAATCGCCGTGTGCGCGAGTACCGGAAATACGGCCGCGTCGATGGCCGCGTACGCGGCCCGCGCCGGAATCTCCGCGCTGGTACTGGCGCCCGCGGTGGGCGTCAGCGAAGCGAAGATGGCGCAGACCCTCGATTACGGTGCAACGGTTGCCGCGATCGACGGCGATTTCGATCGCGCGCTCGAACTCGTTCGCGGGCTCAATCCCGAGCGCGTCGCAATCGTCAACAGCGTCAACCCGTATCGCATCGAAGGGCAGAAGTGCGCGGCGTTCGCGCTGCTCGAAGCACGGGGTTGGCGCGCACCCGACTGGGTCGTGCTTCCCGGCGGCAACCTCGGCAATACGACCGCGCTCGGCAAAGGCTTTCGAGAAGCGCACGCGCTCGGGCTCATCGATCGCATCCCGCGGCTCGCCGTCGTTCAAGCCTCGGGCGCCGCACCGTTCGCGCGCGTGTTCCGCGACGGCGGCGAACTCGTGCCGGTGCACGCCGAGACGTCGGCGACGGCGATCAAAATCGGCGCACCCGCATCCTGGCGCAAAGCGCTCGCCGAAGTGCTCGCGTCGAACGGCACCGTGCTCGACGTTTCCGACGAAGCGATCGCGGATGCGCGCGCGATCGTCGGACGCGACGGCGTCGGCTGCGAACCGGCATCGGCTGCATCGCTTGCGGGCCTGTGCGCGCTGCGCGATCAGGGAACGATCGAGCGCGACGCGGACGTCGTCCTCATCCTCACCGGGCACGTCCTCAAAGACGGCGCGTACGCCGCCGCGTACCACGCTTCGAAGGCGACGTACGCAAACCCGATCCGCAGCGCCTCGACCGCGCAAGCGCTGCGCGCGCTGATCGATGAGGCCGCCGTCATGGTCGGAAGCGCGCATGTCTAAGTACGAGGGCGCGTTCGTCGTCTCGGTGCCGGCATCGAGCGCCAACCTTGGACCCGGCTTCGATGCGATCGGGCTGGCGCTCGACCTGTGGGTGCGTGCCACCGTGCAGCCCGCGATGCATTTTTCCGTCTCGTTCAAAGCCGGCACGTACGTGCCCACGAACGCCGGGTTTGAGAACGAGATCGTCCGCGGGATGGACCGCGTGCTCGGCGGCGCTCGCCCCGACGTCTCGATCTTGGTCGAGAACAAGATCCCGCTCGGCAAGGGCCTCGGTGCGAGCGCTGCCGGCGCCGTCCTCGGGCTGATGATCGGCGCGGCGCTCGCGCCGGACGAGCCCGGGATTGCAGCACTCGCCCGTCACGCGGCGGAGCTGGAAGGTCATCCCGACAACGCCTTGCCCGCGCTGCTCGGGGGTGTCGTGATCGCAGCGATGCCCGAAGGCGCCCCGCCGGCCTACCTGCGGTTCGCGCCGCCGCCCGGGCTCTCGGCCGTCGTCGTGACGCCGCGCATCGTCCTCCCGACCGCGGCGGCTCGCGCCCTCTTGCCGGCCGCCTACGAGCGCAAAGACGTCGTCTTCAACCTGCAACGAGCCGCGCTGCTCGCCGCGTCGCTCGCGAGCGGCGACCTCTCGCAACTGCGTGTCGCCTCGGCGGACCGCGTTCACCAGCCGTATCGCGCGCCGCTGGTCCCGGGCTTCGAGGAAATGCTCGGGTTCGATATGCCGGGGCTCCTCGCGCTCGCGCTTTCCGGCGCGGGTCCGAGCGTCATCGCGCTCGTCTCGGGCGAAAGCGAGTCGATCGGGGACGCGATGCAGGCGGCGTTCGCGCGCGAAGCGATCGACAGCGACGTGTTCCATCTCGGGATCTCGACGCAAGGAGCAACCGTCGAACCGCTTGCCGCAGCCCTCAAATCCGTCGCCGGGGGCAGCGCATAGTGATCGGCCGAACGCTCCGCGGCGGAGGTAGGGCCGCTTCCTACGCGAACCTCGTTCAAGGATGATTCACGTGAATGTCGGCTCACCGGCTGGAACCTACAGCGTCGGAGGCACGGCATTTTTTCGTTACGTCGTGCGTCTCTCCGACATCGGCCTCGAGATGCACCCGGCAGACCGCGATGCGACCGACGTGCTCAGTGCGATTCCCAACGCCAACGTCGACGAAGACGAGTACTCGGGCAACGGCTGGCGCGTCGTACCGGCGAGCTCGTACGAAGATTGGCCGGTACTCGAGGCCACCCCGCAGCGTTTGCGGATGGCGCTCGAAACCGCGCGCCGCGTGCTGTGGGAAAACGCAGCCCCCGCCGGAATCTCCGCGCGCGAGATTTCCTCGATCGACGACGAGATCGAGAACGTGCTGTCGGTCGTCGCCCGCGCCGAAGCGGCCGGATTCAGCGTCAACGTAAGCTACGTCTCTTAACGCGGCGCCCGTGAGCGTCGAGTCGCCCGCACTGCAATGCGTCACCTTCCGTGCGGGCAAACGCACGGGCACGATCCTGCACGACGTGGACGAGGTCGCCGGCGCCGTCCGGGATCCCGATCACCTCGTCTGGCTCGACCTCGTCGCACCGTCGGCGGCCGACCTCGAGATCTTGCGCAAAACCTTCAATCTGCACCCGCTCGCGATCGAGGACGCGGCGACCGCGCACGAGCGTCCCAAGATCGAGTCCTATCCCGAGTATCTCTTTCTCATCGTTCACCCGCTGACGTGGGTCGACGATCGGATGATCATCCACGAGATGGCGGTCTTCGCGGGCAAGCGATTCCTCATCACGATTCGGCAGAACCCGGCCTACGGAATCGAAGAGATCGAGCGGCGTTGGACCGCCCACGACGGGCAGCTCGGCGAAGATCCGGGGTACTTGCTCTACGCGCTCATCGACTCCGTCGTCGATCATTACTTCGAGATCGGCGATCGCCTCGAAGAATGGATCACGGAGCTCCAAACGCAGCTCTTCGCGCGGCAAGATCCCCGCGCCGACAAAGAAACGCTGCGTGAAATCTTCGACCTGAAGAACGACGTGCACCACGCGCGGCGCGCTGTCGTGCCGATGCGCGACATCTTGCAGCCGCTCGTGCGCGACGAGTTCGCGTTCTTTGCCGGCCACGAGGAACGCTACTACCGCGACGTTTACGACCACGCGATCCGCGTGATGGACCAGCTCGACTCGGCCCGCGACTTGATCAGCAGCGCGCTCGAGATCCACCTCTCGCTCGTCGCCAACCGTCAGAACGAGATCAGCAAACAGCTTACGATCATCGCGACGATCTTCTTGCCGCTTACCTACATCACGGGATTTTTCGGTCAGAACTTCGGCTGGATGGTGAACTCGATCGTCTCGCCCCAAATTTTCTGGGGCCTCGGCGTCGGCTCACAACTCGCGGGTTTAGTGCTCCTCTTGGCATACTTCAAGTCCAAGAAGTGGTTCTAGCCCCGCATTGTCACGCTGAGCTTGTCGAAGCGCAGACGAGTCGTCGATAACGCCGTAAAACGCCACGACTCGTCTGCGCTTCGACTCCGCACTTCGACTCGCTTCGCTCGCTCAGCGCTTCGCTCAGCGTGACAATGCGCGGCCCTAACCGTTGCCGAAGAGCTGGCCGAGAACGCCGCCGACGTTGCTCGTGCCGCCCGTTTGCTGCGGGCCTTCCGCTGCGGGTGGGTGGTACGTCATCGACTGGAGACCCACGCGGCCCGGGCCGACGAAGCGGTTGAGCGTCAAGGCCGATCCGCCGACGAACGCGCCGAGCGCCCCGAGCAGACCGCCGCCGCCCTGCGATTGGAGAACGGAGATCGTGTTCATCTGCACGTTCGAGTCTTTCCAGAGCCACGCGCCCGGTTCGACGTCGAGCATCTCGCCCGGGCCGAGCGTCTTCTCGAAGACGTTGCCGTAGCC
>Ga0302326_10017972_pt1 | contig 14695 bp, 12 predicted proteins | sample Palsa_T0_3_FD_202264 | JGI IMG/M metagenome (GOLD analysis project Ga0302326, IMG submission 202264) | Peat permafrost microbial communities from Stordalen Mire near Abisko, Sweden - Palsa_T0_3 | ecosystem: Environmental > Terrestrial > Soil > Palsa > Peat permafrost | place: Sweden: Abisko... | reverse complement strand
GGTAGGTGGGTATGCCAGGCCTTCAAGGGCACGAAGTGGCAATCCGTGAATGACGAGTCTAGGCGCCTTTACCTCAAGAATGCCTATCGGGTAATTTTGACGCGAGCTCGGCAGGGGATGATCCTCTTTGTTCCGAGAGGTGACGCATTGGACCGTACGCGTCCTTCGTCTTTCTACGACGGCACGTTCGAGTACCTACAGGCGTGCGGGATTCGGTCGCTCGGCTGACTGTGAGAGATGCATCTTGGATTATCCGGGCAGGGCAGCGTCGGCCGAGAGGGTGCTGGGGCTAAAGCCCGCTTGCATTGTGGAGTTTTACGCGGCGCTGAAGCGCCGCTCTTCCACGGCGGTGCATGCATGGGAGGTGGGAGGGGAATCGTGACGGGCTGGATCAAAATCAAAGTCAAAGTCAAAGGCGTCGGACAGGAGTGTCCGACCCACACAATCAAAATCAACGTCAACGGCGAGCGGGCAGTAGTGTCCGGTGCACCCGTGCAAAGTCAGGCATAATACCTGCACATGAAATCGTCGGATGACCGATTGTTACGGCTGATTGCGGTATTCAAGTTCTTTAAGGCGGCGTTGCTGATTGCGCTGGGCGTGGGACTGTTTCGGGCGCTGCACAAAGATATTGGGAGCGTACTCGAGCATTGGGCTGAGGCGTTGCGGCTTGATCCGGGAAGCCACTTTCTGAATGAGGTTTTGGCAAGGGCGGCCCGGGTGAGTCCGGGCCAGGTGAAGCAACTTGGCGTTGGCAGCTTTCTTTATGCGGGATTGTTTCTGGCCGAAGGCACGGGCTTGTGGCTGCGCAAGCGCTGGGGAGAGTGGCTGACTATCATTATTACGGGCTCGCTGGTGCCGGTGGAGATTTTTGAAATTCACCGGCATCCGAGTTGGGTGAAGGTTGGGGTGCTGGTGGTGAATGTGGGGATTGTCGTGTACTTGATTTATCACATTCGTAAGAGAACAGACTAGCTTTGTGCAGTTGCGGTTCCCACGTCTCGAAGAAGAAGCGAGAAGCGAGAAGTGGGGCACCATCGCGTGGCGAGCGGCTCCACTTCCCTCAGACGACAAGTCAAAATCAAGGTCAAAGCAAGCGGGCAAGAGTGCCCGCTCTACACGGTCGTCGGCGCTGCCGGGGATAAGCAGGTTCCTCACCGGGCTTGGCGCCCGGTTCGGAATGACATCCTTGATCAGGATCGGGGGATAGTTTTGTGCATGTTGTAGGCATGTTCTTGCGCATCGCGGCGTGGATGCAATCGGCGCGGGGCGCGGAAAGGCATGGAAAGGCTGCAAATCGCTGGGGAATGCGCGAGAACACGACGCTGGCACGCGACCTGCTGCGGTAATGGCAAATGATTTCCCGGGAGGTTGGTATGCGTGGATTTATGGTTGGATTGGCGGTGGTGGTTTTCTCGGCGATGGCGTTTGGCCAGGGCGGAGAGCGAGGGATTCCAGAGTATTGCCTGTATGGATGTGGGCCGTTCATTCCGCTGGTGACTACACCCAGCGTGAGGTTTGAGACGGTTTCGTCGTCGCCGGTGGGCGCGACCAATGCGACGGGCGGGCTGCAGGCAGGGGCGCGCGATGCGACCTTGTCGATGAACGACTCGAACACCGACGCGGTGCACACTGAGGTGGTCTGGTATTCGGGTGGAGGAAGTCCGGCGGTTGCGCGGCCGGTGTGGTTGCCGCATGCTGAGGCGATTCATCCTGAGGGCGTTCGTCTTGAGGGCGTTCATCCGGAAGGGATGGGTATGCGCGACGGACACGGCGAGCGCGGTGCCGGGGAAGAAGCGCATCCCCACTGGACCTATTATGTGGGCGCGGCTGGAAGCGCCAGCCCGGTAGATGCGTCCATGGCGGCGAAGAGCGGAAAGCACGCGGTGCGGACCTATACGAACGCAGATGTAGAACGCGTAGCCGCGAAGAGCGAACCGTTTACCAAGAAATAGCTCACGAAACTCGTTGCCACGGATTTACACGGATTGGCACGGATAGAACCGGAAGACAACAATAATTAAGGCCGCGGCTAGAGTCGCGGCCTTCTTTATTGGAGCGAACTAGTTTTGTATGCGTTCGGCGAAGGTGATGATCCATCCGTCTGGATCTTGCATGGCGAATTCGCGCATGCCGTAGAACTGGTCTTTCAGCGGCATGGTGATCTTTACTTTATGCTGCTGGACGGTCTTGAATAGATCCTCAATCCCTTCCACTTCGATGAAGAGCGTGAGGCTGCCGCCAATGGGCTTGGCGCCGAGGGCTGGATATTCTTCCGCGACGGCCTTCTGGTCGTTGAAAAAAATCTCAACTCCACCCGAGGTTACCGATGCGAATACGTAGGGAGGCTGATCGGGGACGGTCATGCCCGGCTGAAAGCCAAGGACGGTGCGGTAGAAGTTAAGGCTGGCTTCGACGTTGGGAACGACAAGGTTGGGCGTGAGCTTCTTGAAATTCATTTTGTCTCCTCGTGATTCAGGTTGAATCTTGTTTCGGATTGAATGCTGCCGGTTAACCCGGTGGGCGTCAGCGATATGGAGACTGCACGCACACCTAGGGTGTGCTCGCAACTCCTCCATCCGCGATCCTTGCGAGGATTAGGGAACGCAGGTAGGGCCGCCTCATTGTCGGTGGCGGCATGCGAGATGCCGCGCGGGGCCCGCGAGGTACGGGGTAGAGAATAACACGAAGAGCTGAATTTGTTGCCACGGATTTGCAGGGATTAAGACCGATTAAGCGGAGACGCCGCGGTGCGGTTGGTGTGCGGAGGATATAATGCAGCGTTCATCCCGGAACTTTAATCTGAGTACCCCCTGAACATGAATTCGAAGCCTCTTACGTTTTTTCTGGCGGCGGCGATCCTGATTCTGGTTCGGATCCTGATGGCAGCGGCAAAACGGCGAAGGCGGCCTTTTTTTGCAGCGGAGGCGGGCGGAGTTCAGAGCTGGAGCGTGGGACAGCTTTTGCTGGCCAGCTTTCTGACGCTGTTTGCGGAACTCGCTTTTATACGCTGGATTGCAGTGGAGGTGCGGGTCTTCGCTTATTTCAAGAATCTGGCGCTGCTGCTGTGCTTTGTGGGTTTTGGATTGGGTTGTGCGCTGGCTGCGGAGAAGAAACGGTGGGCGCCGGCGCTGACGGCGTTTCTGGGGTTGCTGGTGATCGTGCGGATGCCGTGGCGCGGCGCACAATTTCTGGAAGGGCTGTCGGAAAATCTGGGGGGCGCGAGAGATGTGGCGATCTGGGCCACCAGAGAAAAGATCGATTGGACGGAGTACGGGATTGCGGCGCTGATTGCGGCGGCATTGTTCCTGCTGATCGTTTCGGTGTTTGTGCCTCTGGGACAAACTGTGAGCGGCGAGATGGACCGGGCTCCGAGCGCGCTGCGGGCGTACTCCTGGAATCTGGTGGGCAGTTTGTTGGGGGTTCTCGCGTTTTTCGCAGTGAGCCTGTTGATGCTGCCGCCGGCGGTCTGGCTGGGCGCAGTGCTGTTGGGCTTCGCCTTTCTGCAGGCCTCGCGACGGGACGTTGTGTTGGTTGCAAGCCTTATCGTTCCGCTTCTGCTGTTGCTGCACGGGGAAGTGGCTCCGGGCACGCAGGTTTTGTGGACTCCGTATCAGCAAGTGCAGTACACGCCGCTGCAGACGCCAAATGGTGAGGTTTATGGCGGAACGATGCGGGTGAACCACACCTTCTACCAAAGGATCGTTGATTTGTCGGATGACTTTCTGGCGCGGCATCCGGGAGTGATGGCGGAAGCGCCCGATGAAAATCCTTACAACCTGCCGTTTCGATTTGCCGCGCCGAAGCCGTCGGTGATGATCGTGGGCTCGGGCACGGGGAACGATGTGGCGGCGGCGTTGCGCCACGGCAGCCGCTCGGTGGATGCGGTGGAAATCGACCGGGCAATTCTGGAGCTGGGAAAACGAAAACATCCGGAGCATCCTTATGATTCGCCGCTGGTGACGATCCATGTGGATGATGCGCGCTCATTTCTTAAGCGCACGAAGCAGAGTTACGATCTGATTCTGTTCGGGCTGCTCGATTCGCACGGGCAATTTTCCGACTATGCCAACATGCGAATCGATAACTTCGTTTATACGGAGGAATCGTTCCGCGAGGCGAGCCGGCATTTGAATCCGAATGGCGTGATCTTTATAAAGTTCCAGGTTGACCACCCGTGGCTGGCAGTGCGGCTGGCGGAGATGTTGCAGCGAACCTTTGGGAAGCTACCGCTGATATTCGAGGCGCAGTCGCATTACAGCGTGTCGGCAATGTGCTTTGTGATCTCGCCGGGGAACCGGGTGGAAGCGGCGATGGAAGCCGATCCGCGGCTGGCGGAATTCGTGCGCAAGAACACGGTGCCGTTCGCGGGGAAAGCGGTTCCGGTCACGACGGACGACTGGCCGTATCTGTATCAGGAGGGGCGCTGGATTCCGCGCACATATTATTCCATTGGCATGCTGGTGATTTTGATTGCGCTTGGGTTATATGCGCAAATTGGAGGAGTCCGGCGGCATGCGCCGTCGTTATTTTTCTTCAGCATGGGCGCGGGCTTTCTGCTGCTGGAGACGCAGGTGATCAGCCGGCTCGCTTTGTTCTTCGGGACGGTATGGCAAGTGAATGGCATTGTAATTTCAGCGCTGCTGGTGGCTTTGTTGCTAGCCAATGCCGTGGTCGAACGTGCGGAGAAGCCGATGTCGCGGTTGTGGACGCTGGGGGCGTTATTGGCGGGACTCGGGATCGCCTACTGGTTTCCATACGAGCGGACCGGAGGATCGCCGGCGATCGCGGGAACGATCGCGGTTGTAGTTTTCTCGGTTTCCGTGGTGTTCGCGGGTATTCTGTTCGCGTCCGAATTCCGGGCGGCGAGATCACCGAGCGCGGCGTTGGGGGCGAACATGATCGGTGCAGTCGCGGGTGGACTACTGGAAAACCTGTCACTACTATTTGGCATGCGTGCGCTGCTGCTGGTGGCGATGGCGGTTTACGGTCTGGCCGGTGTAGGGCTTTGGAGACTGAGGCGCAACGATGTAACGTAATCAGCGAATGCAGGGATGGCGGAATTGGCAGACGCAGCAGGACTTAAAATGCCGATAGATGTGCTCTACTATTGATGGAAATAGCGGAGTAAGCCGCGCGCGGGCGTGGCGGAATGGCATACGCAGCGGACTTAAAATCCGCAGGGCTTAAACGGCCCATGAGGGTTCAAGTCCCTCCGCCCGCACCACGTTTTGCGGCTGCCCGCTGCTGCCGGAGAAGAGACAGACGCACTTCGCGCGCGAGAACGATCAATGCCACCGCCCGCGCCGGCATAGGCGCCTGCCTCGCACTTGTTTTCCACGGCTTCTCGATGCAGGCGATCTAAGGTGTTGAATGGTCGGGGCGATAGGATTTGAACCTACGACCCCCTGCGCCCAAGGCAGGTGCGCTACCAGGCTGCGCTACGCCCCGACAGGTTAAGACTTTTGGTGAATCAACGCCTGAACCGATTATAAACGACAGAACGCGCTATAATTTTTTACTGGATATGCAGAGCCTGCGGTATGCGTTGGTCGCGTATGTGAAAAGTCCAGTGGGAGAGTTCGTCGAGAACCTCCGGCGGGAGCTGCATGTAGACCTGCCGTACCACCCCGCCCACATCACTTTTCTGCCGCCGCGGCTCTTGCAGGGAACGGAAAGCGCCGCGTTGCAGACGCTGGCTGGAATCTGCGGTCAGGCCGAACCCTTTGAGATTTCCCTGGGCGACATGGAAAGCTTTGTGCCTACCACGCCGACGGTTTACATTCGGGTGGCTCAGGGTGCATCGCGTCTGGAAGAGTTGCACGACCGGCTGAACACGCAGGCGCTGAGGTTCGCGGAGGAGTGGCCCTATATCCCTCACCTGACCATTGTGAAGATGGCGCACGAACCGGCCGCTGAACAAGCTCTGCAAATCGCTCGCCAACGCTGGCAGCAGTATTCCGGAAGCCGGCGCGTGCTGCTTGACCGCCTAACGTTTGTGCGGGAAGACGGGCAGAACTGCTGGGTCGACCTGGCCCCGGTTCCGCTGGGCGGAAGTTTGGTTTCGCCGTAGGGATGCGCGATCTCCAGTCTGCTTGTGGCCCTGCGCGTTGATCTGTGGAATGCGGGCTCGCTTCGTTGACGACCTCGCTCTCTGTGGTCGCTCCCCGCGGTTACCCCGACTGGTTACCCGCCTGTTACGTTACCGTCGCGCGGTTTTGATGGCCCCTAGTACATTTCCCTCCCGTGTGTTGCGAAGGCTCTGGCCGCACTGTAAACAAAAGACAGGGAATGAGTTGAAATCCCGCGCCGGAAGCCGCTTGGGGCGTGGACTTCAGCAAGCCGGAGGGCTAAGCATGCAGATCGGGGTCTACGGTTCGGGTTATCTGGGGACGGTCATTTCGGCATGTTTGGCGGATTTTGGCACTCCGGTTTCCTGCTGTCATCCCGACCGAACACGCATGGTCGAAATGGCCCAGGGCAACATCCCATTCTTCGAAAAGAATCTGAAAGAGATCATCCGGCGTAACGTGCGTGCGGGGCGGCTGGCGTATTCCACCGACATCGAATCCTTTGCACGCAAGACGCAGGTTATTTTCCTGGCGGAAGACAGCGCGGAGAATCTGGCCGATGTGGTGATGCGGATCGCAAAGCTGGCGTCCAAGCCTCCGATTTTGACGATTGTCACTCCGGTGGCGGTGGGAACGGCGGCGGCGCTGGAGAAATCCTTACAAGATGCGGGCTTGCATGGGACGATCGTTTCGCAGCCCATGTTTTTCACCGACGGTTGTGCGGTGGAAGACTTTAACTGGCCTGACCGGCTGATTCTGGGGTCGACCTCGAACGAGGCGGTGCAGGTTCTGAAACAGATTTTTCATCCGCTGGTGATGCGGGGTGTGCCGGTGATTGTAACCAACCAGGCCACGGCGGAACTGGTGCGGGAGTCGGCGACGGCGTTTGTGGCGACCAAGATTTCGTTCATCAATGAAGTTGCGGCGCTGTGCGAGCGCGTAGGAGCGGACGCGGTGAGCCTTGCGCTGGCGCTCGGTCTCGACAAGAAAATCGCTCCGCGCTGCCTGCAGCCGGGAGCGGGCATGGGTGGCGTATTCGCCGAGTCAGACATGGATTCGCTGGCGCAATTGGCTTCGGCCAATGGCGTGCCGCTGAAAGTGCTGAGTGCGGCGCGCGACGTCAACCATAACCTTGCCGACCGCCTGGTCGACAAAATTGCACTGGCGTTGAATTCGGTGGAGAACAAAGACGTGGGAATTCTGGGCTTGGCTTTCAAGCCGAATACGAATTCGGTGGCGGGCTCTTCCGCGATACGGTTAGCTGAATCGCTGGTCGCGAAAGGGGCGCGGGTGAGGGCTTATGATCCGGTTGCACTTACCGAAGCCAAGACGCGTTTGAACGGGTCGGTGCGCTATTGCGATTCGGCTTATGCCGCGGCCGAAGGCATGGACGCGCTGGTAGTGGGCACGGGCTGGCCGGAGTTCCGCGTGCTCGACTTTGACCGCATCAAGCACCTGCTCAAGAAACCGATCATTGTAGATACGAAGAACCTGCTGGATGCGGCCCGGTTGCGCGCCATGGGGTTTGAATACGTTGGCGTGGGGCGGGGATAAGGGCAGGTTCGGCAAAAAGCATTCGCCAGCCAAAGACAGAGTTCTCCTCAGGACTGTGAACGAAGAGATTCCACATTCCGCAGCGCAGTATGAGCGGGTGACGCGGTTATCACGCTTTTCAGTTTTTCTCTCCGGGTTTCTCGATGGTCTTTCCTTTCTTCTGTTCTGCGTTTCCTTCTCCATGCTGACTCATGTTTTGAGTTCCTGGTGGACCCGTTTATTAGCGGAAGAGTAGCTGCTCCCGTCACGGGAAAGGCGAAGTTGCGAGAGCGGTCCGCTGGGACGTCAGTTCAGACATCTGCTTAGCGCGGTTGTATAATCAAGCTGGCGGTGGGAATAGCTCAACTGGCAGAGCACCGGACTGTGGCTCCGACGGTTGCGGGTTCGATTCCCGTTTCCCACCCCAGAATTTTCTGCCCGCCGATGAGTTGTTCTCGTTCCTGCATCTTGACTGCGCGTACCATTTTGGGACTCCTGCTTGGCACGCGACCTTTTCCTGCGTCCAGGCGTTGACCCGCCAGCCATGTGGGTCTACAATCCGCAACGAATGTTCCCGCCAGCGCGCTTCGCGCCTAGCAAGGCCTGTCGGATCGGCAGAGCGGTAGCAGATTCACGGGTCCATGTTTAAGGGTTCAGCTTTAAGAGGTCAGCTTTAACGGGTTCCAGGCTCCTTGAAGTCTTTAGTCAGGAGGAGCTCCATGAGGAGTTCGCCACGCAAGGAAGTTAAGTCAACTCGCAAAGCCAGCGAAACGGAGATCGCGCCGGCGTCGTCCCGATTGTTCCCCGTCGTGGGGATTGGCGCTTCGGCTGGCGGGTTGGAGGCATTTTCCGAACTGTTGCGTCACTTGCCCGAAAAAACCGGCATGGCCTTTGTGCTGGTGCAGCACCTCGACCCCAAACACGGTAGCTCTCTGCAGGAAATCCTGGCCCGGACAACCAGGATGCCGGTCATGGAGGTCACCCAGGGCGTGGTGGTGAAGCCGGACCACGCGTATGTGATTCCCGCCAACACGAACTTGACCATCCGGCAGGGAATGCTGCAACTGGGCTCGCGTGTGCTGACCCGTGGCCAGCACATGCCGATCGATAATTTCTTTCGCTCCCTGGCGGAGAGTGCCGGACAGCAGGCCATCGGCGTCATCTTGTCGGGCACGGCCTCCGACGGTACCGAAGGATGCCGCGCGATCAAGGCGGCGGGAGGAATCACTTTTGCCCAGGATGAGGAGTCGGCGAAGTTCAGTGACATGCCGCGCAACGCGGTGAATGCGGGATCGATCGATTTCGTCCTGTCGCCCAAGGACATCGCCCGGGAGTTGGGCGGAATCAGCCAGCATCCTTACGTGGCGCGAGTGGTGTCGCCTGAAATGGAGGGGTTTGAAGGAATGATGGGAAGCGATTTGAACGCGCTCTTCGGGCTACTGCGGGAATCGAGCGGAGTGGATTTCACGAACTACAAGCACACCACCTTGCAGCGCCGCATCCGGCGGCGCATGGTTGTACACAAGATTGAAAAGCTCAAAGACTACCTGATCTTCATCGGAAAAAAGCCGGAAGAACTGGACGAGCTTTACCGGGACTTGCTCATCCACGTGACGGGATTCTTTCGCGAGCCGGAGGCCTTTGTGGCCCTGCGCAAGCATGTTTATCCCACGCTGTTTGAGGGACGCAAACCGGATAATCCCATCCGCATTTGGGTGGCCGGATGTTCCACCGGCGAGGAGGTATATTCCATTGCGATTACGCTGCTGGAATACATGTGGGTGCATAGCCGCAATATTTCGCAAGCCGCTACCGCGATCCAGATTTTCGCCACCGATATCAGCGACACTGCGCTCGACCGCGCCCGCACTGGGCTTTACACGGAGGCGGCAGTTTCCGAGATCTCGGCGGAGCGGCTGAAGCGATTCTTCGTCCGGCTGGACGGGGGATTTCAAATCAACAAGTCGGTCCGCGACATGTGCATCTTTGCCAAGCAGAACCTGGTGAAGGATCCGCCGTTCTCAAACCTGGACCTGGTGAGCTGCCGCAATCTGCTGATTTATCTGGGGCCGGTGTTGCAGCGACGGGTCATTCCGGCTTTGCATTACGCTTTGAAGCCGGGCGGTTTTCTGATGCTGGGATCGTCGGAGAACCTGGGCGGATTTGCCGAACACTTCGCGCTGGTCGCGAAGAAAGACAAGATTTATCAGAAGAGAAAAACCGCGGCGCGGCTGACTACTTATTTCGCCAATGCGGATTACCTTCCGGGCCGCACGCCCGATGTGAGAACTTCCCGTGTGGCGCCAGCGCCTTTTACGATTGAGCGGGAGGTGGAACGCCTGCTGGTGAGCCGGTTTGTTCCGGCCAGCATTGTGGTGAACGATCAACTGGAAATCGTACAGTTCCATGGGAAGACGGGAGCCTATCTTGAGCCACCCGCTGGACAACCCAGCTTCAGCGTGGCAAAAATGGCGCGCGAGGGTTTGCTGGTTGACCTGCGTACGGCCCTGGACGCGGCCAAGAAAACCAACGCAATCGTGCGGAGGCAAGGCCTGCAAGTTGAATCCGAAACCGGGATGCGAGAGGTAAACCTCGAGGTGATGCCTTTGCGCGGGCCGACGGCGCAGGAGCGCTTTTATGTGGTTGTGTTTCAGGATGGAGTGCGCCAGCCTGCGGTTTTGGAGGCCGATGGCAAACACGGCAAAAGGGTGAAATCGGGGCGTGTCACGGCGCGCGATACCGATCTGATGAAACGTGAGACGGAGCAGTTGCGCAAGCAATTGCGTTTGCTCATCCAGGAGCACGAATCCACGGCGGAAGAGTTCAAGGCGGCGCACGAAGAAGTATTGTCGGCCAACGAAGAATTACAGAGCACCAACGAAGAACTGGAGACGGCGAAGGAAGAGCTGCAATCGACCAATGAGGAACTAACGACCCTGAACGAAGAAATGCAGAACCGGAATGCGGAATTGGGCTCGGCCAACAACGATCTGCTCAACCTGCTCGGCCACGTCGATATTCCGGTGGTCATGGTGAGCAATGACTTGCGTATTCGCCGCTTCACCCCGCCCGCGCAAAAGCTACTGAACCTGTTGCCTGGGGACATTGGCCGGAGGCTGGGCGAGATCAGGCCCAACCTTGATGTTGAAGACCTGGAAGGATTGGCTCGCGAAGCCATTCGGCGGGCCGCCTCGCAGGAGCGCCAGGTGCGGACCAGCGACGGAGAATGGCAGATCCTGCACGTACGGCCCTACAAGACCTGGGATAATCGAATCGAAGGTGCAGTCATCAGCTTGCAGGATGTCGACGCCCTCAAGCGCACACTCGACCAGACCCGCGAATACGCGGATACGATCGTAGAAAGCGCCCGGGAACCCATCCTGGTATTGGACTCCAGACTACAAGTTACCGCGGCGAACCCGGCGTTTTACCGGGCCTTTAATGTGGCCACTGCAGACACTGAAGGCCGCTTGATTTATGAGCTGGGAAACCGGCAGTGGGATATTCCAAAGTTGCGTGAACTGCTCGAGGAGATCATTCCGGGAAATTCCCGCGTGGATGATTTCGAGATGAGGCATGATTTTCCAGGCATTGGGGCGAGAGAGATGCTGCTCAATGCCCGCCGGATCGAATTGCAGGCGGGTCGTCCCTTCATCCTGCTGGCCATCGAAGATGTGACGAAGAAGAACCGGCAGGGAGCCGCGTGAGGTAGAATGCCTGTGATTCGATGGGCGAACGAGTGAACCGTTTTTTTCATCCATTTCGGAATTCTTCGCGGCAGCTTGGACCGCTGGAGCAGCGGATGCTCGACGGACTGTGGGCCCGAGGCAGCGCGACCGTCCGCGAACTGGTCGAGCAGGACTACCACGATTTGGCGTACACCACGGTGATGACCACGCTGGATCGTCTTTACAAGAAGAATGTTCTAACGCGCGAAGCGGAAGGCCGGGCGTTCCGCTATGCTCCGCGGTTTAGCCGTGAAGAGTTGCGTCGCGAAGCTGCCGGTCTTGCCTTTCGCGAACTGCTGGATGCCAGTCCAGCCTCGTCTTTACCGCTTTCATTCCTGGTGGAGATTCTGGGCGAGCGGGATGCACAATTACTTGACGATCTGCGGAAACTGGTGGAAAGAAAACGCCGAGAGCTGAGTCAACGGGAATCGGGCCTGCGAGAAATCGGTCAACGCGAAAGTGGCCGAAAGGAGACAGAGTGATGTTCGCGGTGCGCGGGATTGCGGTTTCTTTCTCCGTCTTCGTGTTGATCTATGGCGCGCTATCGATGCTGGTTTGCGGCTTGTGGCGCAGGGTTTGGCTTGGCAGCCGGCAGCATGCTGCGAGACGATGGGCTGACCTGCTTTTTGCCTTGCGAATAGCGCCGTTCCTGGTTGCTTCCGGAGTTACGCTTGCGTTTGCCGTGCCTTCATTCCTGCTACTCGAGCCCCGTGCCGTCGATGAGCCGATGAGCGCGGTACCCGTGGCGTTGGGATTATGCGGGATGGTTGTGCTGCTGGCGGGACTGTGGAAGGCGGGCGCGGCGTGGGTGCGGGCCTTGCAGACTGTTTCGCGATGGTCGAGCGAGGCGTGCGTAACTGGATCCAGCGCGTTGGGTTCCATTAATTCGGTTTCCGTAATGCGCATTTCCGGCACTGCACCGCCGCTGACCGCGGCTGGCATTCTGCGCCCGAGCGTCTGGCTATCGCAGGCGGCAGAGGGTGTGCTGACCGAGCGAGAATTGCGGAGCGCGCTGTCTCACGAGGTAGTGCACGTGCGCCGCTGGGATAACCTGCGAAAGCTGGTTCTGCGGCTGGTCGCGTTCCCCGGAATGGCGGACATCGAGAGGGCATGGAGCCAGGCCACGGAAATGGCCGCTGACGATGCCGCGGTGTCGAATGCCTCCGAAGCTCTCGATCTGGCTGCGGCGCTGATTAAATTGTCGCGGCTTGCTCCGCTGCTGCCTGCGGCAGAGCTGACTACGGCTTTAATTAACAGTCCCGCAGAATCCGTGAATGCGCGCGTGGAGCGCCTGATCGCGTGGACGGAGCCGGAGCAGACTTCTCCTCGGGGATATTCGTTCCTATATGCGTTCTGCGCGTCGGCAGCGATGGTGGTGACCCTGGCCGTGACCTATAGCGAAGTGCTGGTCCGAGTGCATGCGGCGACCGAGTGGCTGGTGCGGTAGAAGATATTTCCCACTCTATTTCGGCGTCACCACGATATCGTCCTTCGGCATGGCGTCGAGTGTCGTCTGATCGATGCCCAGGTGGGCCTTCACGAGTTCCGGTGGCGTGTGCGTGAGCCACTCCGAGAGCGCGAGATCCTGATAGAAGCTGCTTTTGAACATTTCCAAAAACTTCAGGTCAGTGTCGCCCGTATTCTGAACGTAGTGAGGCAGCGTCTTGAGGACATAGCCAACATCTCCGGCCTGAAAGTCCATGGTGCGGGCACGACCGCCGGTGGCGAACACAGTCATTCTTCCCGTGCCGCTGATGAAGAACTGCCACTCGTCGGCATTGGGATGCCAGTGCAGTTCGCGCATTCCACCCGGATGCACGGTGACAATTGCCGCCGCAATGGTGGTGGAGACTTTGAACTTGCTGGAATCGACGATCCGCACTTCTCCGCCCTTTGTGCGCTTCGAAATCGCCTCTTGGGTCGTGCGAAAAGCAAAATCCTGCTGCGATAGGCCCAATGAGCCCGCCGATCTCTTCCGATCTTCCGCCAGCGGACCGGGGACCGCCGCCTGGAAGATGAATTTCTCCCGCCGCGGCATTTTCTCCAGCGCCTGCTCGCTCACGCCGAAGTTTTTCGCCAGCACGTCGTGGGGCGTGTGGGCCATCCAGTCGGTGAGGAGCACGGTCTCGTACTCCGAGAAATTGCCGTCGTCGAACACCAGCAGAAACTCGGCGCCATCGGGATTCAGGCCTTGTATAGAATGTGGGATTCCGGTTGGAAAATACCAGAGATCGCCTTCCGTTACGTCGGCGACGAAGCTCTTGCCCTCGGCGTCGAGCCCCGTGATGCGCGCGTTCCCGTATAACATGAAGGCCCACTCAGCAGCCGTGTGCCAATGGAGTTCTCGTATGCCTCCGGCAGTCAGTCTCATGTCCACGCCGGCAATTGATTTGGAAACTGCAAGCTCGCGCACCGTAACCTCGCGTGACCACCCGCCTTCCTGCATCCGTTTGTGAGCGAGTCCGAACGGGTATTTGAAGGTCTGCACGCCGCCCGCGTCGGAGGGAGGCGGCAGGAAAGAATCCGGGTTCTGGGCATCCAGCGCGGAATTGCCTGGGCCAGGGGCGCTGGCGCTTCGATCGTTCTTGTTCGGGTATGGTTTCTGATCCTGGGCCGCGGCCGGTGCTGCCGATAGTGCGCCCGCGGCGGCCAAGGCGGCCGATCCTATTTCCAGGAATCCGCGCCGCGAAAGCAAGTCCTTTTTGGCGTCGTTGCTCATGAGACCCTTCCTCGGGGAACACCGCTCACAAAGATTTTCCGATTCCGGCTTTTCGGTCCCGCAAACGATAAGGCAGTCATTGTGCGGTGTCAACCCTCCGCGTGGCCGCTGCGATAGAGAGCGGCAGGGGATCGAGGGCAACTTAGCGGATTGCTTCCTGTTCCCCGAGACGACATCAGTGAGTCGCTACAGTGCGGCTTGCAGCGGTTCACTGTCTGCTGAATGGGTTTCCTTGGGCGTTGGGATGCTTACAATCACAGAGGTCCCGGAACCATTCGATTCGATTTTCATTTCTCCGTGGAATTGACGTATACGCTCTCGGATTCCCCTGATCCCAACGCCGGAGCCGTGGGACTGAACGTCCAATAAGCGCTCGGGCGATATGCCCTTTCCGTGATCCCGCACCTCTGTTCGGACACTTTCTCCTTCACGATCTACACGGATAAGGGCGGTCTCGCTGCCGGAGTGCCGGTGGATATTTGTCAAGCATTCCTGCACCGACCGGAAGATGGCAAGCTCCATATCGCTTGGCAGTCTTCCAACATCGGCGGCAACATCCAGGGTGATGGCTATGTGAGTGCGTTCTGCCAGCCCCTCTACGTACATGGTGAGCGCGGAGGCGAGACCGCATTCGTCCAGTAACG
>Ga0302326_10017970_pt1 | contig 14697 bp, 12 predicted proteins | sample Palsa_T0_3_FD_202264 | JGI IMG/M metagenome (GOLD analysis project Ga0302326, IMG submission 202264) | Peat permafrost microbial communities from Stordalen Mire near Abisko, Sweden - Palsa_T0_3 | ecosystem: Environmental > Terrestrial > Soil > Palsa > Peat permafrost | place: Sweden: Abisko... | reverse complement strand
AGCCTTCGCGGCCCGTTCGATTTGCGAGAGATCGGCGGGCGTGAAGCGATGATGATCGCGAAACGCGCGCGTTCCAGCCACAGAAACTCCCCAGCGGCCAAGGTCGCCGAAAAACGCCGCGGAATTTCCGATGCCCGCGAAGGCGAAAAAACGGCCGCGGCCCCAATCCGACTCCGGCAGGCCAATCGCGCGCTGCGGCGCCCGATACAAACCTTCCAGATGCGTGTGCGCGTAGAAGATCGGCGCCTGCGTGTAACGCTTCACCATGGCCTCAATTGCCGGCGCGCGATCGCTGCGCGTGATCAAAATAATATCGGCTCGGCGCAGCGCCGAACGCGGTTCGCGCAGCGATCCGGCCGGCAAAAGACGCCCATTGCCGAAAGGACGCGTGGCGTCCAGCAGCACAACATCCACGTCGCGCCGCAAGCTGAGATGCTGAAAACCATCGTCGAGCACAAACCACCCGACGCCGTGGCGCGCCAGTGTCTGGGTGGATTCGTAGCGATCGGCGCCGATGCCGAGTTGCGCGCGACCGCCCAGGCGATCTCGCAACAGTGCGGCCTCGTCGCTGCGCAGGTGGCCGCTGGCATCGGCTTCGCCGCGACTTCCATAGCCGCGCAGCAAGATCGCCGCGCGCTGACCTTCGTCGGCCGCGCGCAGCGCAAGCCAGAGCGCCGTCGGCGTCTTACCGGTTCCGCCCGTGGTCAAATTGCCGACGCTAATCACAATTCCCTCCGCGCGTTTCGATTCGATGAATCCGCGGCGGTAAACCCACGCGTGCAGAATCATCCACGCGCCGTAAATCAGACTGAGCGGCCAAAGAAGCCACGAAATAATCATCGGCGGATTCACGGCGCACTCGGCGTAGAAGCAAGAAGTCCGCGTAAGCGCTCAACTGCGTCATCCGTCGCCCCGCGATAACGTCCGACCAACGCGCGCGCTGCGGCGCCGCGGCGAGCCCGCTCGGCGGGATCGCGCAGAAGCGCGGCCCAAGCCACGGCCAATTCCTGGGCATTCGCGATTTCGATGCCCGCACCCGCTTCCTGATACCGTTCGGCGATTTCTTTGAAATTATGCATCGACGGGCCGTACACCGGCACGCGACCGGCAATCGCCGGCTCCAAAATATTGTGCCCGCCATTCGGCACAAGCGAGCCGCCGACGAACACGGCGTCGGCCAGTGCGTAAAGACTGGCCAATTCTCCGACGCTATCGAGAAGAAGCACGGAGCCTGGCGTGCTCAACGCCGCGCTTCCGCCGCCATCTGGCGCAAGATCGAGCGCGCTGCGACGAATCACCGCGCGGCCGTGCACCTCAATTTCGCGCGACGCGGAATCGAAATGCTGTGGCTTACGCGGCGCCAAAATCAGCAGCGCGGCGGGCCATTCGCGTTCGATCGCGGCGAATGCCTCGAGTATCGGCCGCTCTTCTCCCTCTGCCACGCTGCCTGCCACTAAAACTGGGCCGCGCGGCGCACTGGGTATTTCGCACGACAACCAAGCAGCCAGCGGCCCGGGCTGTGCCTCGCTCAGATCGTACTTCAAATTGCCCGCCGCCACGACGCGCTCGCGCGGCGCGCCAAGATCGACGATCCGCTGCGCATCGGCGTCCGATTGCATCATGTAGAGCGAAGCGCAGGATAGGACGCGCCGCTCGAATCCTCCGATCACCGCCGGGGAGATCCTCGCCGCGCGACGTTGCCGTTTGTAAGAGCGCTCTGAGAGCCGCCCGTTTACGAAGGCCACCGGCACGCCACGCTCGCTCGCGAGGCGCAGAAAATTCGGCCAAATCTCGGTCTCCGCGATCACCACCATCGCCGGACGAGCCGCCGCCAGCGCGCGCCGCACCGGCCCGGACCAATCGAGCGGAAAATAAAACACCGCGCAGGATGCCGGTAAGCGCTCGCGCGCCAAGCGCTGTCCTGTCGCCGTGGTCGTCGAAATCACCAGGCGGTTCTGTGGAAATTCCTCCTTGAGGCGCTTAAGCAAAGGCAGCACCGCAAGCAGCTCGCCGACGGAAACGGCATGCACCCAGATCGCCAGGCCTTCGCCTGCCCGAAGCTCCGGCGGGTAGCCCCAGCCAAAACGCTGCCTGAGCGAACCGAGCGTTTGCCCGCGACGTAACGCGTGAAATAAAAAGTATGGCGAGGCGATCAAGACGCCCGCGGCGGTTAGGAAACTGTAAAGGAGATACATGCGCGTGGCAGCCGCGGCCGCGTGTGGAATTTACAATCATCCCGCCGCGCCGTTTCCGGGCTCCTTCGGAGCGAGCCGACTGCGGGGTTATTATACGGGTGCGGGCGGGAGTTCAAGCCCGCCAATAACTTGGCGCTTTCATACAATGGCCTGGGGCAACGTTTGGCCCAGTGAAGCATCTGAGATTTCAGGAAGTCGCACCCCTGGGTCGCAGATGATTTAAGCATGATCCGTCCACGAACTTTATTTGCGATTCTCATGTCATTCGCGGCGTGCGCGCTGCTTGGTGCGCCTGCCCGCGCTCGAACTGATCCCGCATCCCTTCCCGCGCACGACGCGCATCAGAAGCTGCTGATCGCCGTGGATCCATGGCTGGACGCCACGCGATATAAAAACTTCGGCAAGAAAAGCCCGTACGATGAGGGCATCGTGGCTCTTGACGTCTATTTCCGCAACGACAATGACTCGCCCATCCGCGTGGACCTGAGTACCATTCGCCTGGTCATCAATCAGGACGACGGCGAACCGCAACGAATCGAGCCGCTCTCGCCCGAAGACGTCGCCGACAGCGTGCTGCTTACCGGCGACGCTTCCGCCGGAGCCCGGCCGCGCCTGCCCAGCGTGGTGCCCAAGGGCGGCCACGACAAGCAATGGACCGCGCTGGACGGTTCTCTGCGCGCCGCCGCGCTTTCGAGCGACATTATTCCGCCGCATGGCACCGTGCATGGCTGCGTCTATTTCGATATGGCGCATCACTTCAATCTGCTGAGTGCTTCGCAACTCTACGTTCCCGATCTGACGTTCATGGTCGACAATCAGGTGTTGCTTTTCTTCGATGTGGATCTCGCGCCGGCGACGAAGAACTGAGCCGCCACTGAAATTCCGCAAGGACTAAGTTTCAATTCACGCGAAATCACATTTGGCGCTTCGCGTAGCCGCCGGAGCGATTTGCCGCGGCGTGAGGCGTCAGCTAGAATCGAGCGCGTCCACGTTTTTCGGCCGATCATGAATCTCCTCGACGATCTGAATCCCAAACAGCGCGAAGCCGCGTTGGCCATCGAAGGCCCCGTGCTGGTTCTGGCCGGCGCGGGGACGGGCAAAACGCGCGTGGTCACCTATCGCATCGCAAATTTGGTGGAAACCGGAGTGCCGGGCGACGCGATCCTCGCCGTTACGTTTACGAATAAGGCCGCGGATGAGATGCGCGAACGCGTCGCGGCGCTTCTGCTGCGCAACGGCAAGGTGTTCACCGAGCCGTGGATTTACACGTTCCACGCATTCTGCGCGCGCCTTCTGCGCCGCGAAGCGCCTCGTCTGGGGCTACCGCGCGATTTCGCGATATACGATGACGACGACCAAATCGCGGCCGTCAAGCGCGCGCTGGAACAACTGGGCATTTCAGATTCCACCGAGCGACCGCGCGCGATTCTCGAACGCATCAGCTCGGCCAAAAATCACAGCGAAACTCCGGAAGCCGCGGCGGAAGCGGCTGGTGACGATCGCGCCCGGGCGTTTGCCCGTGTCTACGCCTCGTATGAAACCGTGCTGCGCCGCGCCGGCGCACTCGATTTCGACGATCTACTGCTGCGCGCCGTGCAAGTGCTCGATAAATTCAGCGAAGCGCGCGAAGCATGGAGCTCGCGTTTCCGCTATTTGATGGTGGACGAATATCAGGACACCAATCGCGCGCAGTTCGATCTACTGCGTTTGCTTCTGAATGCGGATCGCAACATCTGCGTGGTCGGTGACGAAGACCAATCGATCTATCGCTGGCGCGGCGCCGACGTGGGCAACATCCTGCGCTTCGCCGAGAATTTCCCCGGCGCGAAGGTAATCCGCCTGGAACAGAATTATCGCTCGACGCAAAACATCCTGGATGCGGCGGGCGGCGTAGTCGCGAAGAATCAGAAGCGCCTGGGCAAAACGCTGGAGGCCACGCGCGGCGCCGGCAAACTGCTCGCGTTTTACGAAGCGCGCGACGCCAAAGCCGAGGCCGACTTTGTCTCCGAGCGCATCGCCGCGCTTCTCGCGGAAGATTCCGGCGCTCACGCCGCCGTGCTTTACCGCACCAACGCGCAATCGCGCGCCTTTGAAGAGTCTCTTTTGTGGCGCGCGATTCGCTATCGCATGCTGGGCGGGTTTTCGTTCTATCAACGTGCCGAAGTGAAAGACGTGCTGGCCTATGCCCGCCTGGCAATTCGCCCCGATGACGACGTGGCGCTGTTGCGCGTGCTCAACACTCCGCCGCGCGGCATCGGCAAAGTCACGGTCGATGCACTTCGCGGCCTCGCGCACCAGCGCAGCATCTCGCTGTGGGCCGCGTCCGCCGAATTCCTGGAATCCGCGGCTGGCCAGCGCGCCGCCGCGCCATTGCGCGGTTTTCGGGAATTGATCGCGCAGTTGCAAGCCGACGTCATCCCGCTCGCGCCTTCGGATTTTCTGAAGCGCGTGCTAGACCGCAGCGGATATCTCGATATGCTCGCGCAGCGCAATTCCGCCGAAGATGCCACCCGCGCCGACAACGTGCGCGAACTCGTCGCCGCCGTGGCCGAAGGCACCGAGCGCGGCGAATCGCTCACCGATTTCCTGGAGCACGCCGCTCTGGTGAGCGACGCCGACAATTACGACAGCCGCGCCACCGTCACGCTGCTCACCCTGCACAGCGCCAAGGGCCTTGAATTCGATCACGTCTTCCTCACTGGCCTCGAAGAAGGCGTCTTCCCGCACAGCCGCTCCGCGAATCATCCCGACGATATCGAAGAGGAGCGCCGCCTGTGCTACGTCGGAATGACTCGCGCGCGGGACACGCTCACGCTCACGCGCGCCGTCTATCGCCGCGTCTATGGCAATGAGCGCCTCGAAGGTTCCCTGCCCTCGCGCTTCCTCGCCGAAATTCCGGGCGAGCTAATCGAATCCGCCTCCGGCTCTCTGGCCGACGCCGGCGAAACGCGCCGCTACGAGCCCGATCCAGAGTATTCCTATTCTCCGGAAGAGTTCGCGCGGCGCGCGCGCAGAACAGCGCCTGGCTCGAGCCACGGCACCAGGAGCGCCGCGGCGGCGCCGGCATGGCGGCCCCGCCGCGCTTCCGCTTCGGCCGCCGCCACCGCCAGCCCCTTCGTGGGCCGCCGCGTTCGCCACGCGAAATACGGAACCGGAACGATCCTCGCCGTCGAAGGCGAAGACGAAGACCGCAAGCTCACCGTGCGCTTCTCCGACTACGGCGTGAAGAAATTGATCGAGCGCTATGCCCAGCTCGAATGGGCTTGAATCCGAGTGCGCCGGCGTTGCTACCCGCGAACCCGGCGGTTGCGCGCCGCACACAGTGCGGGTAGAGTCATCTTTTCTGAACGCTGGATGGGGCAGCCGGAATCGTTCCGATGAGTGTCAGGTGAGCTTTTGATGAAAACAGTACGCAGCGCATCCCTGCGCGCCACGGTCGTGGCAATCGTCGCGTTGTCTGCGCCAATGCTGGTCCGCGCCTGGGGCACGACGGGCGAGCGCTTGATCGCGAGCAAGGCCGTTGATACGCTGCCCGCGGAAATTCAGCCTTTCTTCGCCTCCAACCGCGATTTCATCGAAAAACACGCCAGCGATCCGCTCGATTGGCTGGCCAAGAATCCGGCCACCGAGCGGCCCAATCAGATTCTACTGCTCGAGCGCTATGGGAAGTTTCCGTTCGACGCCCTGCCGCGAAATTATAAAAATGCCGTCACCAAATATGGCCGGGCCAAAGTCCAGGCCGGCGGCGTGCTGCCCTGGCAGATCGGTGTTTACAGCGCGAAGCTCAGCGACGCGATGCGCTCCGGCAATTGGGAGCAAGCCAAGCTCGCAGCCGCGTGGCTTGCCGCCTACGTGGGCGAAGCGCACGATCCGTTCAACACCACGCTCGATTTCGATGGCACGCTCTCCGGCCAGCCCGGCGTCAACACGCGCTTCGATTCTTCGCTGGTCGACCATTACTCGCTCTTCTTCCCCATGCATCCGAATGACGCTGCATTCATCCCCGATTCCACCGATCACGCGTTCGACGATTGCCTCTCCGCGCATGCGTGGCTTGAAAATATTCTGCTCGCCGACCGCCGCGCCCACGCCGGCCTGACGAATTACGACGATCAATATTACGACCGCCTCTACAACCAAGCCGGCGCGATCGTGATCCGCCAGCTCACCGACGCAGCCACCGACGTCGGCTCCTACTGGCTTACAGCCTGGATCAACGCAGGCCGCCCCGAATTGCCTTCGCGTTAATCGCGCCGCGCCGCCGTGCCCGCAGCCCCAACAATCTCCACTCTGCTCACCGCGCTTCCGAAGGCCGAGCTGCATCTGCATCTCGAAGGGTCGATCGAACCTGCCACCGTCGTCGAGCTCGCCGCGCGCCACGGCGTATCGCTCACCGCGCCGGAGGTAGCCGCGCGCTACGCCCCCGGCGATTTCGCGCAATTCATCGAAGCCTTTAAATGGGTCACCTCATTCCTGCGCGAGCCGGCTGATTACGCGCTGATCTTGGAGCGTCTAGCCGAATCGCTCGTCCACCAGAATGTCGTGTACGCCGAAATCACTCTTTCCGTCGGCGTGATGTTGTTGCGAAAGCAAGATCCCGCCGCGAATCTCGCCGCTCTGCGTCAAGCCGCGCGAAAGTTTCCGGCGGTGCGCGTCGCATGGATTTTCGATTGTGTGCGCCAGTTCGGCCCAGCTGCCGCGATGCAAGTGGCCGAGCATGCTGCGGCCCTCCGCACCGAAGGCGTGATCGCCTTCGGCATGGGCGGCGACGAAAGGTCCCTCCCCGCAACCGAATTTCGCACCGCTTATGATTTCGCCGCCTCAGCCCGCTTGCATCGCTTGGTGCACGCCGGCGAAACCGGCGATCCCGCCGCCATCAGCGACGCCATCGAACTGCTCGGTGCCGAGCGCATCGGCCATGGCATCGCCGCCATGCGCAGCGAGCGCCTAATGAACTCGCTCGCCGAATCCGGCGTGTGCCTTGAGGTGTGCCCCACAAGCAATCTGCGCACCGGAGCTTTGGCTCGTCAGCGCGGCACGCCGTCGGCTACCGAATCCGAGCATCCGCTGCCCCTGTTCCTCCGTCGCGGCCTTCGCGTCGCGCTCGGATCCGACGATCCCGCTATGTTTGAGACCACGCTGAGCGGCGAATACGAGCTAGCAAGCCGCATCGGCCTCAGCACGACCGATCTAGTCCACGTCGCGCGCACCGGCTTTGAATGCGCCTTCGTCGATGCGTCCGAAAAGCAACACCTTTTGGCCATATTTGACAGCAAGCGAAAATCCGCAGGCTTGATATAATCAGAAACGTGAAAGCTCATGTCTGGGTGATGCTCAAAGGCACCGTCCTCGATCCGCAGGGTCAGGCGATCCAGAAGGCGCTGGCGTCGCTCGGCCACCAGGACGTGCAGGACGTGCGCCAAGGCAAATTTTTCGTGATGAATTTGCCGCGTGCCACGCGCGAATCCGCCGCAAAAGAAGTCGAACGCATCGCGCGCGAAGTGCTCAGCAATCCCGTGATCGAAGAATTTCGATTCGAGATCGTCGAGTAGCGGTCGCACGGGAAATCGATAGCGTCAGCGATCGCAGGAATTCACCGGCCCCGCCGCCGGCAGCCGGGCACAGACGCGTGCCGGTCCAGCGAAGGAGACAAATCGCGTGTGCGGAATCGTCGGATATATCGGCCCTAAGAAAGTCGTGCCGGTGATTCTCGACGGTCTGCGCCGTCTCGAATATCGCGGTTACGATTCCGCGGGCATCGCTGTCGTCACGCAAGACGGCAAACTTGAAATTCGCCGCGCCTCCGGCAAACTCCACAATCTCGAAGAATCGCTGCGCCTCTCGCCGATCGACGGCATCTACGGCATCGGCCATACGCGCTGGGCCACGCACGGCCGGCCCACCGAACAGAACGCGCATCCCCATCGCGATTGCACCGGCGAAATCGTGGTGGTGCACAACGGCATCATCGAAAATTACGCCGAGCTCAAGCACAAGCTGATAGCCGAAGGCCACAAATTCGTCACGGAGACCGATACCGAAGTCATCGCCCATCTGGTGGAAAAACATTTCAACGAGAGCGGCGGTCCTCTCGAAGAAGCCGTGCGCCGCACCGTCCGCCAGCTCACCGGCGTTTACGCTCTGGCGATCCTTTCCACCCGCGACCTGAACAAAATCGTCGCCGCGCGCCAAGGCCCGCCCGCCGTGATCGGCCTCGGCCAAAACGAATATTTCGTCGCCAGCGACATTCCCGCGATTCTCTACCACACGCGCGACGTTTTCTTCATGGCCGATGGCGATCTGGCCGTGCTCACGCCGCAAGGCGTGCGCCTGATGGATTTCGATGGCCGCCCCATCGAACGCCCCGTGCAGCACGTCACCTGGGACCCGATCATGGCCGAAAAGGGCGGCTTCAAGCATTTCATGCAAAAAGAAATTTTCGAGCAGCCGCGAGCCGTGCGCGAAACGCTTCTCGGCCGCATGTCCCTCGATAGCGGCCGCGTTTTCCTGGATGAAATGGATATCAGCGAAAAAGAATTCCAGGAATTCCGCAATTTAAAGATCATCGCTTGCGGCACAAGCTGGCACGCGGCCCTTGCCGGAAAATTCATGATCGAACGGCTGGCGCGCGTGCCGGTTGAAGTCGATTACGGCAGCGAATTCCGCTACCGCGATCCGCTGATCGACGCCAATACCCTGGCCATCTGCATCAGCCAATCCGGCGAAACCGCCGATACGCTCGCCGCTCAGCGCGAAGCCAAGCAAAAAGGCGCCAAAACACTGGCGATTTGCAACGTGGTCGGCTCCATGCTCACGCGCGAAGCCACGGGCACGTTGCTCACGCACGCCGGCCCCGAAATTGGCGTGGCCAGCACCAAGGCTTTCACCGCGCAGCTCACGGCTCTGATGCTGGTCGCGCTGTATCTGGGCCAAGTTCGCGGCCGCCTTTCCACCGAGACGTCGAAAAAACTCCTGCTCGAATTGACGCGCATGCCGCACCGCATGGAAACCGTCCTGCGCGGCGACGAAGCCGGCGTATTTGAAGTGCTCGCGCGCGAATTTTTCCGCTACTCCGATTTTCTCTTCCTCGGCCGCGGCATCCATTACCCCATCGCGCTCGAAGGCGCCCTAAAACTGAAGGAAATTTCCTACATCCACGCCGAAGGCTATCCCGCCGGCGAAATGAAGCACGGCCCCAACGCCCTGATCGATCAAAATCTCCCGGTAGTCGTCATCGCCACGCGAGACGAATCGGATCCCGCCTCCATGACGCGCTACGAAAAAAGCGTCTCCAACATCAAAGAAGTCAAAGCCCGCGACGGCATCGTCATCTCCGTGGTCACCGAAGGCGATCAACAGGCCCGCGAAGCCTCCGACCACGTGATCGAAATTCCGTGTGCCCCCGAAGTGATGGTCCCCATCCTTGAAATCATTCCTTTGCAATTGCTCGCCTACCACATCGCCGTCCGTCGCGGCTGCGACGTCGATCAACCCCGTAACCTGGCCAAATCCGTCACCGTCGAGTAGGCCTCTTCGCTACACTCGCCGTCGCCTCCCCCGCCTTGCAATCGGGCGAACTCTCGGGCTTGCTGGGATGTGATTTATAAGTTGCAGTAGTGACTGTGATCGAGGTTCGCCACTACGTAAACCGCGCGGGCAAAGACATCTTCGACGAGTGGTTGGCCGGACTGGCAGACGCCCGAGCGCAGGCGAAAATTGCAGTCCGAATCAACAGGCTCTCCGCCAGGAGCTTCGGCGACTCGAAACCGCTGCGCCAAGGTTTGTGCGAGCTGAGAATCGATTGGGGGCCCGGCTTCCGGCTTTATTTCGCGATGATCGGCAAAGCTTGCGCATTGTTACTGTGTGGCGGCGACTAACACACCCAGTCGGGAGATATAGACCGGGCATTACGATTCCTGAAGGATTACAAGGAAAGGACGCGACCGCAATGAAACGTAAAACCAGTGTCTCGCACGACGAGACCATCATTCGCCGACTTCGCAAGGACCCGAAATTTGCGGCCGAGTATCTCAGAGCCGCACTGGAAGATGACGACGAACCCCGCGTCCTGTTGATTGCTCTACGCCAACTGGCATTGGCGCAGGGCATTGCCACAGTCGCGAAGTCTGCGGGAATCGAGCGCGAGAGTCTTTATCGGGCGCTCTCGCCCAGCGGCAATCCTCGCCTATCGACCTTGGTTGCGGTCACGAAAGCCGTTGGCCTGAAACTCACCGTTGAAGCGGCCTAGCAGTCGCGGCTGCGACGTCGATCAACCTCGTAGCTTGGCCAAATCCGTCCCAATAGAATAGGCCTCTTAGGCCGCTCGAGTGTTTGAACCCGGAGAAGCGTCTGTAGCCTCCGCCCACTTTTGCCCTTGTCGCGACGCGCGTACAATATCCGCCGTGCGATTGCGTGTCATGATCTTCGTTGTTCTTGTCGCGGCTCTGGCTGCGGCGCTGCTGCCGCCTGCGCGGGCGCAGCAGGCTGCCGCGGAGCAAACCTCGAAGCTCCTCAGCATCACCGTCAGCGGCACGAAGCGCTATCCCACCGATCAAATCGCCGCGGCCAGTGGTCTGACTGTTGGGCAGCAAATTGGCCGCAACGAACTGCAAGCCGCCGCCGACCAACTCTCTGAACTCGGAACGTTCTCCCAAGTAAATTACCGCTTTAAAACCAGCCCCGGCGGCGTAGCACTCGAATTTGTGGTGCAGGATGCGCCCTCCGACGCCGTGGAATACGACAACATCCCGTGGTTCACCGACGACGAAATCACCGCCGCGCTGGAAAAATCCGTGCCGCTGTTCGATGGCACGGCGCCGGAGGGCGGCACGATTCTCGATCAATTAAATGCCGCGCTCCAAGCCTTGCTGCCCACACGCGGCGTGCAAGCGGCGGTCGAGCACGATCTTGCCAGCGACCCGCTCACCGACACGAAGATCGTGGAATTCCATATCGACGGCGCGGACCTGAAAGTGGCCTCGCTGTTATTCGGCGATCCCGCGGCGTCGGCCGACGCGCACGTGCATCAGAGCATGTCCGACATCGTCGGCAAGCCGTACTCGCGGATGACCGCCGAGTTGTTCGAGCTCGAACAAGTGCGCCCCGTGTATCTCGCCACGGGTCATCTGCGCGTGAAATTCGCTGCGCCAGTGGTGAAATTCCAGGGCGATCCCAACGGCCCCGCGCCGACCAGCCTCATCGTAACTTTGCCCATCGATCCCGGCGCCGTATACCACTTCTCCGGTGTGCAGTGGAACGGCAACACTATGATGGACGCAATCGCGCTCAACGCGCTGATCGGCATCAAATCGGGAGACGTCGCTGACGGCATGCAGATCGCAAACGCCTGGAACAAAATAGAGCGAGCCTACGGCCAGAAAGGCCATTTGGATGCGAAACTGACGCCGCAACAAACAATCGACGACGCGTCCGGCGGCGTGTCTTACGATGTTTCCATCGACGAAGGCCCGCTTTATCGCATGGGAGATTTGGTGATCACCGGCCTATCGCTGGACGGCGAAACCCGCGTGCGCTCCGCATTTCATCTTTCGCCGGCGCAAATTTTCGATCAGGCCTACGTCGATCAGTTCATTGAGAAACTGCAAAAACCTACTGCGGATATTTTTGGCAACCTGCCTATTCACTACACCGCCGTCGGCTCCTGGGTGCGACCCAACTCGGATACCCATCTCGCCGACGTGCTTCTGGATTTCAAATAATTTGACCCGGAAATTAATTCAGGAACTTGACGCAGGCAATTCATAACTCGGAGCCCGCCGCGGCGGGATACAATGTCGAGGCCATGAAAACTACGATTCGAGTGACACCGAAATGTAAGATCGCGTGCGCGCTGCTGATCTCGTGCGCGCTGGCTGCGGCAATCGCAGCGCCCCTGCCGGCCCAACAGCCCGCGCAAAATCCCGCACCGAATACCACGCCGCCCGCGGCAGCGCCGTCCGCAGCCAGTAAGAACGCTCCCTCCGCGGCTCCGCAGAAGACTACGCCGCCCGCGGCCGCCGCGCCCAAGGCCGAATCCGCGCCGAAGGCGCCAGACCCCGACGCCGAACTTCAAGAAGCTGTCCAGAGCGCAAACAACGATAGCGCCGCGCTAGTTAAAAATCTCGAGGCCTACCTCGTAAAATTCCCCGACGCGCCGCGCAAGACCGACATCTACCGCGCTCTCGTGGAGGCTTCGCTGCAGATTCGCGATAACGCCAAGGCCCTCGATTACGCCGAACGCCTGATCGCCATCGATCCGACCGACGCCCAAGTTATGCTGCTGGCCGCGGGCATGCTCGAACAAAAGGGCGATCCCGCCAGTCTCCAGCGCGCCACCGATTATGCTTCGAGCGTCCTCGATCAAATCCAGAAAGCCACGCCCGACCAGCGTTCCGACCAGGAATCCGCCGATGATTGGGAAACCAATCGCAAGAAGGCCGAAATGACGGTACTTCTGCTGCGGGGCCGCCTGGAGATGGACGCCCAGAAATACGATGACGCCAAAAAAGATTTCGAGACCGCCTACACAACCGTCCCCGATCCCACCGCCGCCATGCATCTTGGCGAAGTCGCCGAAATCCAGCAGCATCCCGACGAAGCCCTGCGCCAATACGCCCTGGCCTTCATCCTGCCCGACCAGGACGACTCCACCGTGGATCGCACCGTGCTTCGTCAGAAGCTTGCGAATCTCTGGCGTCTCCAGCACGGCAGCGACGCCGGGCTAGGCGAGCGCCTGCTCCAGGCCTACGACGAATATGCGGCCGCGACAGGCAAACCCGCAGTGCCCGCTCCGCCGGAACCGAACCAAGGGATCAAGGATCCGCTGGCATTTGTTTTGAGCCGGCCGGACGGCTCCGCACCATTCCAGATGCAAAGCGCGAAGGGCAAAATCGTCGTGCTCTCCTTCTGGGCCACATGGTGCACACCCTGCCGCGAACTTGAGCCGCAGCTAGCAAAATTACAGCAGGAGTACGCCGGCCGGGCCGACGTCACTTTTGTTGCCGTGAACACCGATGAAGATTCCACACGAGTGGCGCCGTTCCTGGAGCAAGTCCACTTTCTGGGCACGGTGGCGTTTGCCGATGGTTTGGACACCCTTCTCGGCGTGAACGACCTGCCCACGCTGATGATCCTCGATCGCACCGGCAAAATCGCTTATCGCGCAGAGGGCTACGATCCTGACACTTCGGCCGCACTGCTAAAAACCGCGATCGATAAAACCGCAGCCGCAACGCCGTAACAGTCGCCGCGCCAAGCTTTATCCTGGTTGAGTGGACCTGTTCGGTTGTTCTAGACAAGCGTGGAGCGTACATCGCCGCGTGCGATTTCCGCTGCAACGCGTATCGCGTTCACGTGAATGCGCACGGTATCTTGCACTCGCCGCGCGTAGCCGCCGGCCAGCGTCATCGCAATCGGCACGCCACGCCGCCGCAACTGCTCAAACACCAGACGATCGCGCGCCTCAAGTCCCGCAATCGTCAGCGACAAGCCTCCCAGCTGATCTTCGCGGTAGGGATCGGCGCCGCCGACATAGAACGCGATATCCGGCTGAAACTTTTCCAGTGATTCGACGAGTCCTTTTTCCAGGCGCGCCAGATACTTTTCGTCGCCGATTCGATTTTCAAGACCGATATCGAGATCGGAAAGTTCTTTGGGCACGGGATAATTATTTTCCTGATGAATCGAAAGCGTGAAGACGCTGCGATCACTGGAGAAAATTGCGGCAGTGCCGTTGCCCTGATGCACGTCGGTATCGACCACCATCGCCGTGCGAATCGCACCGTCCGCCTGCAAGCGGCGAATTGCAATGGCGACGTCGTGAATCATGCAAAATCCTTCGCCGTGGCCGGCGTAGGCGTGATGGAATCCTCCGGTTAAATTCGCCGCGAATCCGTCTTCTAGTGCGCGCTGTCCCGCCAGAATCGAACCGCCCGCGGCCAGCCAGAACGCGCGAAACGTTTCGGGCGAATACGGAATCTCCAGTCGCATCCGCTCCGTGAGCGATAATTTATCGTGGCGCAATTTATCCACCCAGGCCGCGGTGTGCGCACGCAAGACGTCGGCATCATCGGCTTCGTCGGGAACGATAAAATCTTCGGGGCCAGCGACGCCGTCGGCCAGCAGCGCATCGCGAATCAGGCGGAATTTCTGCGACGGAAAAACGTGCGCGCCCAAATGCAGATCGTAATCCTCGTGGTAGATGACGCGAAACGGAAGCATCGAAAACCGGGGGGACTAATTGTCGCGATCGAGAATAAAGTCCGGCACGGCCAGGAGCGCGCGGCCGAAATCGCCGGTGGCATTTCCATTCAAGCAAGCCTTGGCGCGCGCCGCGTAATCGCCGGCCATTCGCCGCGCGCGATCCAGCGCGCCGGAATCGCGCACCAGCGCGGTGATTTCTTCCGGGCGCACGCTGGTGAATCCGCCTTCTTCCAGTACCTTGGCGACGAGCCGGCGGCCTTCGGAGTGTCCATTATCCATCGCGAAAATCAGCGGCAACGTG
>Ga0302326_10017969_pt1 | contig 14697 bp, 18 predicted proteins | sample Palsa_T0_3_FD_202264 | JGI IMG/M metagenome (GOLD analysis project Ga0302326, IMG submission 202264) | Peat permafrost microbial communities from Stordalen Mire near Abisko, Sweden - Palsa_T0_3 | ecosystem: Environmental > Terrestrial > Soil > Palsa > Peat permafrost | place: Sweden: Abisko... | reverse complement strand
TTGGCGAAGGTCTGAGCCGCGATCGCGATCATGAAAGGGATCAGCGTGGCTGGATCGGCGTGCAGGTAGAGACTGACTATCCAGGTGCCGCCGCGCCGTTGGATCGCGTGCAACAACGATGAGTGCCCGGCACGGCGGCCAACGAATGCGCGCTGCAGCGGTATCATCCCGCCAAAGCGATCGTGGAGCACTGCCAGTAGCGTGCCCAAATGATCGAGGTTGAGCCGGTTTAGCCCGAGCGCGGCGATGGAGGTTCGATCCACCTCGGCGAGAGCCTCTCTGCCTTGACAGAAGGTCGCCCAACTCGATTCGATATCCCGCGCGCATGCGGCCAGCACCGCGTCGAGCTCCGCGCGCGACAGCGCCTGGCGCGGACGCGCCACGGCGTTCTTGCGCGGAAAGGGATTGAAGGGAAGCTCGAGTTCGGGATGTACCAGCTCCGGCCGGTGGCGCTGAAGCCAGACGAGCAACTGCTTGAACGCCGACCAGCGCGAGTAACGCGTTCCCACTCGATGCGGGGGGCGGTCGAGCCACGCGATAAACTCGCACAGCAACGCGCGATTGACCTCGCACAGCGACTCAATCCGCGCCGCCCAGACCTCACGTTCCGAAAGAAAACGCAGCCAGTAGCGAATGCCAGAACCGAAGGTCGCAGTCCACACCGAGGGACTCTTGTCCGCGAGCTGACCGCGGAATGCGAGTACCAATTCCCTCGCCATGACCGGCGACGCGCCCAGCGCGCCGAAGTCGTAGCGCCGGACCAGATCACCCCGCTCATCGAAACACTCTGCGATTAACTCCGACTCCGGCGATAAGGACGCCAGCTTTGGTGGCGCGATCCGGTAATCCTTGCGCGGTCGAGCATCGGCGCTCACGCCAATGCCTCATACAAACCGCCGAGAGCGTTCTCGATCGCGGTCAGGTCGGTCGCGAGCATCCGTAGATAGATCATCGTGGTCGATGGATCGGCGTGGCCCAGAATGACCTGCAGCGTGAGCAGCGGGTTGAGCTCCGGAAAGCGCTGGGTCTGCCGCTGCAGGAACGCCAGCATCGCACCCGCGAACGTGTGGCGGAGAGCGTGGAACGTGCCGGCCACTCCCGCGCGCTTGCATGCCTCAGCGAAAATCGCGCCAATGCGTCTCGCGGTGAGCGCGCAGCCATCATCGGTGAGAAACAGCGCAGACTCGTCGGCATCATCGTGATGACGCGACCCGTGCAGTGCGACTGCGCGTTCCTCACGCACGTACGCACGAGTTCGATCGATCAGCGCGAGCGGCGGATAGATGTGGCGCGTCTTCGCACCCTTGGCGGTCTCGAGCCGAATCGGAACCACCGGATGATCGTGGCTCCGCAACGAGTCCGTAGCCGGAAGCTGTACGAGCTTAAGGCCTGCGATCTCCATTCGTCGCGCGCCGGTCATCAGTGCCCATTCCACGATTAACCGATCCCGCGCGCCCATTCCCGTCATCACCCGCCGGATCTCCACGATCGGTAACGCGCGCGGCAACGGCCGCGTGTGACGCACGGTCAACTCATTGACCTTCCACCGGCCACCGCGCGCATCGATGTGTGCGAGCATCTGCGGCGCTCGCGCACGACCCACTGCAAGCTCTCCAGTCGTGAAAGGCACGATGGCGATCAATCCGCGCTGCGCGCACCAGCCGTAGAACAGCGCGAGAATGCGCAAACGTCCATTGATAGTGCTGCGCGCATACGAACGTCCGGTGAGATCGCTCACGGCACTCAGCATCCGGTTCCGGTACGCTGCGACTTCCTCGTAACCGACTTGATCCCACTTCCAGCCGTTTGCTTCGCAGGTCTGCCACCAGTCGTAGAGCGCCTCGGCATAAGTCCGCCATGTCGCCGGACTGCGCGTGCGGCCCTGAACCAGCGCCAGATGCAGGAACCACGCGCATGCAGGTTCGATCAACCGCATTTGCGCGTCGAGCAGTATCGGGACATCCGGAGCAGCTAGTCCAAGAGGACAAAATGAAGGAGTAGAGAAAACCAACTCAGCCACCACCACACCTCCCACCAACACACGCGCGAGCTACCGCGTCAGCACTACACGGACTGGCGAGGGGGTAGGTCCCCCTCGCGCTCCCCCTGCTCAGACAGCGGCTTGACGCATCAGTCTACACGTTCCAAGCCACCGCTGAATCAGGACACAAAGTACACATCTGAGACGAAACCTAACATGAGACCGTCCACAGCACCGGTCATCAGAAGCGTCTTGCGCGAGAAGGCATTTGCGAAGTCGCTCCGTTCGGTTCCGCCGTCTACTCAAAAGAAGAATTGTGCGCTGAAATGGGAGCCGCCTACCTTTGCGCGGAAGTCGGCATTATAGCCGCAGTCATCGAGAATCAGGCCGCTTACGTGGCCGGCTGGCTCAAGAAGCTTCGCGACGATCGCAAGCTCCTGATCCACGCAGCCGCGCAGGCGCAGCACGCCGCGGACTATATCCTCCGGGCCCCGCACGCAGTATGAAAATCAGCGGCGCCCGCGCGATGCGCGGGCGCCGCTGTCTCGTCAATCACATTCTCACCGCTGGCACCAGATTCTCGGATAGTAGTCTCTCGATCTCCGTCTTCAGAATTCGAATCGAACGGCGAGCACGAGCGCCCCGCGCCAGCCTGCGTGGATAGCCGGATTTGCTGGCGTTTCCGAGTGCCCCCTTCGAGCGTACAATCCAGCGACATCGGCATTTCGGTCGCACGTTCAAGCCCGAATCTGAGAAGGCTGAAGCGCGAAACCTTTTCGCGTCTGGAGATTAGCTGGTTTGGCTAAAGACTCGTCAATTGACGCAGACCGCATCCGAGCGGCGATAGAGAAGCTTGGCCGACAACGCGCGGTGGACAAGCTGTTGGAACTCAGGAAGGTCAGGTCGAATCCTGCTCTCGCAACAGATCCTGATTACCGACGAACCTTCAACGGATATTACCGAATGCGGCAAAAGAGCTCCGAGTTCTACCAACATTTTTTTTCCATGCTTCAAAATGCCGCTTCCGCCGATTTCCCTCCGACCTTAGGGACGATCCTGCAAGAACTATTCAACAAGACCGGACAGAAGCACCTGTCTTTCGGCTCGAAAATGCTCGCGACGATCACGGACGACGCTGTTCTTTTCGACCGGAATTTGGGGGCCTTTTTCGGAGTGCGGTCGAGTCCCTTGATCCGGCGAGACTGGTTGGGCGAGGCACTTCAACGGTATGAGCAGGTTCGAGGAGGTATTCAGAGGTTCACGCAAAGGCCCGATTGGCCAGAAATGCGAGCGCTCTTTGACCAAGCATTCCCGAACGCCGCACATCTGCCGGAGTCCAGAAAAGCCGACCTTATCATCTGGGCCGCACACGATGAGCTGTGACTTTGCAACCTTCCCCGACGAGAACAAGACCACCTCGATTGAAGGGCGTTCGGTGAGCGCGCTCGCGGGTCAAGCGATAATCGGGCGACTATTACCGATCCGCGCGCGAGGCGCTTGGCGTGAGCGACAATCACACGCGAGTATTTTGTGCACGGATTGGACTGTGAAAAATTCACTGTTTGTCGCTCGCGCGCCTGTCTGCTAACTCAAACGGCGATGAACCCCCGCCACGCCGCCGCGCTCGCGCTTGTAGCCTGTCATCTCTCGAACCGATGAGCCGAGACGACGCATACACGACTGCCGTCGAGATGTTCAAACGCGAACATGATCGCTGGATTCAAAACGCTCTCGTCCTATTTGGTGTCCTCGTTGCAGTCCTGTTGGCCGACAAAACCTCGTTCCTACCACGATGGCTAGTCTTGCTGGTCGCGACATTGATTTCGGCAATGACGGTCTTCGTTTCTCTCACCATCCGTGGCTCGACCGATGCTTGGCGGGAAACTGTGCGCCACATTGAAGAACAGTGCCGCGCAGGCAACGATGTGCGACCTTTCCAGATCTTCGATGAGTACCTTCGATGGTATACGGAGAGCCATGGGCATTGGCGCGACTTCGTCGAAATCGTGTGCGGCTGGCGATCGGCGACGCGCTTCAGGGCGCGGGGAAATATTGGACGGCTCGGATGCCGCGAATGGAAGCGCAAAGTCCTTCTCAGCGTGACTCGGCTGTACACTCTGATGGCTCTCGTCGCGACATTACTCTTTGCAATTTTATTGGTATATCACGGCCTCGCGTGGCTCACGCAGACTCATTGTCTGAGCGTATTCGCCAGACGATGTGATCGATTCGACATATTCAATTGATTCAGCATCGGCCCTGCGCAGTGCTGACTGTATTCGAGCCCGGCGCGACCCATATTGTCACATCCGCCAAATCGAACCGTGCTCCGCGCGGCACTGCGAAATCGTTATCGAGCGCGAGCGAGTTCGCGTGCTGAGATCTGCGATCGGCGGAACGAATAAGCGTCTGCGTCGATCCCGAGCCGTGCGATCACATCGATCGCGTTCGGCAACGAGGTGACGCGCAATCGCGCTGGGCTGTTCACTTCCGGGTGATCTGCGGTGTAGACTCCGACTCGACCAAGAGGTACTCACCCATGCCGCTAAAGAAGACTGAGAAAGCCACCAAGACGACAGTCAAATTTCCCCGAGTCACCCTGGAAGAGGCTATGAAGGTGCCGCTCGCAATTAAGGAAAAGAACGGCGGCAACCCTTGGGCTACGGAGGAAGTCGCCAAAGCTGTCGAGATGAGCCGGAAGACGAACCCCTTTTTCTATCTGGTGGCGGGAGCAAGAGATTATGGTCTAACGACGGGAAGCCGTGATAGCGAGAGAATCGAACTCACCCCGCAGGGAAGAGATATTGTGTACGCGCCTAACCCTCAGACGGAGCTTCAAAAGAAGCGAGAGGCATTCCTACGAGTAGAGCCATTTCGAAAAGTCTTGGAGCACTACAAGGGCAGCGATCTTCCGGAGATGAAGTATCTACGGAATACGCTAGAACGCGAATTCAAAATCGAGCCCGAAGACCACGAGGAGTTTTCTCGACTCTTTCGCGAAAATTGCGCGTATTTGGGTATTCAATCGGGCGGCTCTGCGGCTGCGTCTAATGCGAAGCCTGGCGGCGAGACTGGTGCGACCGGCGATGGTTCCGTGCGCCCTGCAACCGTCACCCTGGCGGAGCCAGAGAAAGGCAAGGGAGGACCGATTGCGTTCATAATCATGCCGTTCCAGGAGCGTGACGATTCGCACCCCAAAGGATTTTTTCAGGAAGTTCTCCGGAGTTTACTGACTCCAGCTGCGAGCGCGGCCGGATTTACGGTGAGAACCGCGAATCGACAGGGAAGTGACCTAATACAATCGACGATCGTTAGAGACCTGCTGGATGCGGACCTTGTGATCGCGGACCTCACGGAGCACAACCCGAACGTCTTGTTTGAACTGGGCGTGCGAATCGCGAAGGAAAAACCTGTGGTGCTGGTCAAGGCCGAGGGCACCGGTAGAATTTTCGACGTTGACAATCTGTTGCGCGTATATGAATACAAAGCACAGCTCTGGCGGACAACAACCGAAAAGGACCTGCCGGCATTAACTGAATTCGTTACTGGAGCGTGGGATGCGCGTGACAGTGAACAGACCTACATGAAGATTCTTCGCCCGGAAGTGGGCGGCGCTACCTCTCAGAATGCAAATGGCGGCGCAGCGAAGGGTCTAAACCCGCGCGCGACGAACGGTCGTGGAACCGCCGAGAAGTGATCGCGGCGAGCGGCGTGGCCCGCGACTGGTTCGGCTGGGGGAAAAGGCTGCGACACGATGGCCCGCTCGGTTGTTTTCGATGCCCCGATTTCAGAATGGCATGAGGCCGCCCCCTTCGAGACTTTGGCCGAATGTGTAGCGGCTCGCGAGACATTGCGCAAAGATGGTGAATCAGCGACTCCTTCCTACAACGCGGAATGTATTGCAGCCGACGATCCGCGCCTCAAATGAGTTTCTTCTTGTTGCGTTCTTCTGCTTTACGCTCATAGGGCCACGGTCCCCATTTGTTCAGGTCGCGAATTTCCTTAGTCAATTTGAAATTGTGTTCAAGGTCAGCGACCGTATAGTCTTTCTCAGCCCCTCGAACCGCCGACAATGCTTTCCAGCTTGGATGCTCGTAGCTGCGGCCTTCGGAAAGCATCTGTCTCTCTTTTCGTGCATGCCAAGCATAAAAGTCAGCGGCCTGAAGCGGTAACACTCTTTTGTCGTCCCTGAAGACCGGGGGATTGCCCATTAGAGCCTGCCGCTCTTTCATCCATTCATTTCTTTTCCAAAAATGCCATGCCTGAATAACAGCATGCTGTTCGCGTTCGCTCGCAGTATCAAAGATAAAATCTATCGGCTCGCGGAATCCATGCGCTGTCAGAAATCGCGTGCTTTCGAGCATCGCAGAGGCGTGCGCCAGCATGTAAGGAAAGTCCGCCTCTGGGCCAATCTTTCCCTTAAACGTTTTCTCATACCCAGCATTGGGTACCGTAATGCGAATCCGAAATGGAACCAGCGTGCAGATTCCTTCAGTCAGGCAGGCGATCAGTTCATCAATATCTTCGCGAGGCCATCCGTAGTACTGGCTTCTATGGTTTTCGGATGTCCTTGGGTTCATCGCTTCTTTCGTTTTGAAGTAGTCCACTTCGCAGCCGTCGAGTAATTCTTTCCATTTCTGGGAAAAGCCCAACCAGGTTTTGGCAGAACCGAGAAATCCGGCAATGACGTAAGTCGGCCCCGATGCACGCCCGCTGTCGTCAAGGTAAGCCTGATACATTCCTTAACCACCGCTGCTAACCGGCCCCATTAACGACTACAACTATTTCGTGTTCGGAGTCCAAGCGGCCCGCGACAGACGCCCCCGACTTGGGCTACGCTCGCAACCCGATGGGCGCAGTCTTCGATAATGCCCCGATTGAGCCGACTGCGGTTGCTGTTCAAGTCGCGAAGATTTACTTCCACGCTCCCTGCAAATTCTGCCGAGACGGAAGGCCCGCAGTCACGAACATTCGACCGGTCGATTCGATCGGGCGGCCAATGGGCGACGTGAATGTTTGCGAGCCTCACGCGAAACGGCTTGTAGAGCGTGCGCACGCAAAGCGTCTGGCGGTAGAGACGCGCGACTGAAACCGGAAAACCAACGCTACTCGAATCGTTCCGAGGAGAAAAATACCAAAATGTGGGCAGAAGTAGTCACGGCGGGATCTAGCATCGCAATCGCATTCGCAACGGTCGGAACCCTAAGCGTATATCGGCGCATGTCGAAGCAGATCGAAGCGCAGATCAATTTGACCCGCGATACGTTTCTCGAATCCCATGCTCCCGCATTGTCTGTAACTTTTGAGAAGTGCGCGTACTCGAAGGACGACGAGCAGCTTGTCGGAGTAATAATAATCAATAATCACGGAAGTGTTGCTGCAAATGAGATCGATCTGACAATCCAATTTGGAGGAACCAACGCTGTCAAATCGGTGACCCACGTAGCGATTCAACCGAGTACCAAGCTAACGTATCCGTTTGCGCTTGGGATGAACGCGGCAAGATATGAAAATAGCCAGACCCAAGGGAATCGCCTCAACTCCTACGTCTATGGTTCCTACAAGGGACTCGGCGGTTCCAAATACAAATATAGCGAAAGGGCGGAGTTCTATTCCGAATTTCGCAGCTTCGTTCCCTTCTGGACGGGGACAGAGTAGAGATTGGTGTTTCAGTGCTCTTCCGCTTCGCGAGTCGTTCCTGCGTATTCTTGCACGAGCCCAATGATTCGTCGTGCTCGTCGTCGAGAGGCTGGTCAGCCGGACTGCGTCGTCGCCGTAGCGAAAGCGCTCTGCACTCAGTAGAATGGGCAAAGACCGTTGAGGTGAGCAGGATGATGCGGAGAAATAAAGTACCCAAGCAGCGAAGAGCCGAGACAGTCGAGTCGATGCTCGCCGAAGAGAGGCGGCTTCGTTCCATGCCGACAAAAGCTGAAGGTGACTTCGATCTATTCCCTTCGGCGCAATCTGACGACGACTTCGATCGGCTCGCGCCAAAAGCTGACGGCGACTTTCGATCCGCTGGGGTCGCTCGATTAACCTCTCACCAGAACTGGGTGGGACTTTCGATTATGGACCTGGAAGCACCGAGCAAATGGATCGTCGTCGATCTGAAGCGCAAGCTGGCAGCAGAGATTGATCCGGACGCGGAGGTCCGTCGAACGGAACACGGACTCTTGATTCGACTCTCGAAGCGAATCGACTATCAGCAGCGCACCCAGATTTCGAGTTGGATCAGGCCGTCCGGGTTTACGATTGCGATGCCGCTACAGTAAGGCTTCCCTCGCAGCAGCCCACATTTCGCACACGGGGACTCGCGTCTCGCTCGTCTGGCCGCTTTCGTCGTCGAGTCGAAGTTGTCGCTCGCGCAGCGGTTTGATAACTCATGGACTCAGCGTGGCTTCTGAAGCGGGAGGGCGTGTTGGATGGCAAACAATAAAGTGATCTCTGAAGCGCTGGGCTTGATCTTTCAGGGCATAGAGCGTCTGAAAGATGCCTTCCCAAATCGAAAGTTCACAATCGACGGGCGCTTAGTGGGCGATATCGGAGAAGTCATCGCGGAACTAGAATACGACGTTACTTTAGACACCGTTCAGCGGCCGCATTACGATGCGCGCACCTCAGACGGTCGCAGCGTTCAGATCAAGGCAACCTTCAAGGATTCTTTAACGTTTGTGACCGAGCCGGACTACTATCTCGGATTCAAGCTCTACGCAGACGGCAAGTATGAGGAAGTCTTCAACGGCCCCGGCAGCGTTCTTTATGCTCGATTTCAAGGCCTGAAAGACATCGGCACAAAGTTGAAATCCTTCCCGATACGCGAGATGCGCAGGCTCTCCGAACTGGTTGAACAAGACAAACGTATTCCGAAACGCCAAGTCTCCAAGAGTTGATCGGGTTTGTGTCCGAGCGACTTGCGGTCGTCGTCTGAGTGGAGACGAAACGCCAGCCCTGGGAGAGCGCGTACACTGGACGCGCTGCAAGTTCGGATAATCGGTCCTATACTCCAATGAACCTGAGCAAATCGTAAGGCCCAATGAATCAAAGCAATCGCGAGCTTGAAAAGCTGGACCGCATCCGAAAGATACTGAGTCAAATCCGCAGTCATACAGACAAGATTGTCAAGGGCTCTGTCAGCGTCGGTCAACACGATAACGGCGGAACCTTCAGGCCATTCGACGACGAGACCCTTCACAAGAAGATCGAGCGGTTTCGTGAGCAAAACTACCTTTGGATGGTCAGACTTCAGGAACTCGCCGAAGAGGCCGCCGAAGCCCTGCGGGCGCTGGAATAGGAATCATGCAGCCGTACCCGACTGTTGTCACAGTAACAAAACTCCAAGCCGCCAGCAGCCAACTTGAAACCGCGATCAAGCTCTATTTCGAGTACGGCGACCCCGTGTCGATCCACGCGCTGTGCTCCAACGCCTACGATGTGATCCACGCGCTGAATAAGAAGCGTAACGATCCGCTGGAAGCGAACGATATGATGCTGAAAGACTTCGACCGATTTCTCAGCAGTAAGGCGGACAAGAAGCTCTTTCACGCTTCGCTCAACGCGGCGCAGAACTTCTTCAAGCATGGGAACAGTGACGTGAACAGCACCGTAACGCTCGATACGAGGTATACCGAGGTACATATGTACGAGGCCGTTCACAAATACGGACGGCTAGTCGGGCAGTGTCCGGCGACGATGGCGATCTATATGGTTTGGTTCGCGACTCTGTATCCGGGTCTGCTTGAAAGCATCGAAATACCGGATTCAGTTCGCGAGAACATGAAGCGAACCATACCCTCAGATCGCACGCGATTTTATGCCGAGTTTTTGCCAACGGCGAAACCGTTTTCGGTGCGGTGAACCGACGGTATGAAGAAAACTGGCAAATGCCGCCTCTGCCTTGAGGAGCGTGAATTGTCTTTCGAGCACGTTCCGCCCAAGAGCGCATTCAACGAAACGCGCGTGCGGCAACATACGATGGATCAATGGCTCAAGAGCGACGGTCATCTACAAGGTGGGGGGCGGGTAAGTCAAAGAGGCATCGGGGCGTATACCCTCTGCGACCCTTGCAACAACAAGACTGGTGGTTGGTATGCGGGAGAGTATGTGCGGTGGGCGAAAGCAGCTCTTTACATTGTTGCTCGCGTACCGTCCGGCTCCCAGTTGCAACTGCACGTCCCTAGAAGTTATCCGCTACGGTTTCTCAAGCAGGCCGTCGCGATGTTTTTTTCGGCAAACTCTATCGAGGCTGCGGAGTTTAACAGGGACTTAGCTTCCTTCGTTCTAGACAAGCATTCCAAATCGCTGCCCCGGGGCTTCAACGTTTTTTTGCGCCTGTACAAAGGGCCGCTGGCGCGCAGTCTCGGAGTCACGGGTGTCTTGATGGTCGGACGCGGACACCGAATGGAAAGCGAGATTGCTTACCCGCCGTTCTCACTCGCATTCTCACCCGATTCCGATAGTGAGTCGGGTATTGGATGCATCTCCCATTTTGCTCGGTATGGCTACGACGAACGCCACGACATGACAGTAACAACCATGTGCGGAGAAGGTCATACCCCGTTCCCGAGCGACTTTCGCACCAAGGCACAGGTCGACGAAGAGGTTCGCCAGTCGAGAGCAGAAGAAGGTTAGCCCACCGAAAAATTAATGGCGGCGGCTCGTCGAGCGCGTATCTCGGCGTGTTGGTCGTGACCTGCGGACTCGACTTGCCCCTTGTCCTTGTCCCGAACGATCAAGGCGTACAAAAAAACAGTCGTCGTCGAAAGCCCTTCTGCCCTTGTTCCACTCAGTCTGAGTCCGAGCGGGATACTCGGGCGGAACGTGCCGCCACCATTGTTTCGGCTCGGGGTGGCTGTAGCAGGTGATTTCCTCGTGATCGTCCGGCTCGTCGGGCATGACCGGACCAGATCGGACCCTGGCTTGCGGATTGCCGCACTCAGGGCAGACACCGAATCGTGTCCTGATATAAACGGGGCCACTCATGGTCAGCGTGCAAGCGCGCGCGACTCCCGCCACTTTTCGACTTCATGGTCTACGTATCGGTCCAAAGTGTGAGAATCCAGTTCGGGAATCTCACTTCTGATGATAGCGCGCATTTCGGCTCGGACGGTCGCTTCGTCCACGTCCGCTATCGGCGGGAGGTCCATTGTGAGTTTTGCCACTTCGTTACACTCCTTCTTAAAGCTGACCGATTGTACCAACGGCCACGAATGATTCACAGCTCCCTCCATGGGCCCGCCAAATCCAACGCGAGTGGGTCCGCCCGAACCGCCTCCAACAATTCCGCCCCAAGCGACGGCAGCGTAAATTCAATCGCAGAGATGAAATCGCGCGACGTTTTTGCCCAGCTCGCGAAACAACTTGCTGCGCCGAAGCCTAGACCGGGGCGCGGCAAGTCCGTCCGTCCTGCGTGCGTCGAATGTTGCAAAAAAGAAATCGCATGGGCGGCGAAGCGTTGCCGACCCTGTAGTAAAAAACGGCAGCGCGGCGATTCTACCTTCACCTCGCCTACGACGCACCTACCCGTTGAAACGACGCTCGACTTCGTCGATAGCCGCGTCGGAGGCGCGCGGCATGATCGCCGACTTCTTTCGTGGCAAAAACTTCGCGTGGCGGGACTCGACTGCCGCCGTTGGGCGCAGGCGCGACACGCGATCGGGGATAGCAGAGGCGGGCGGACGAGCCCGCTGAACCGCCGCGTGGCGGCAAGGAACCGGCGACGTGAAGCCGCGCTTAGCGCGATCTGGGGGCGACCTCGGCCTGACTAAGTACGAACAGGCGGGACTTCAGTATTCTCAGACAGAGGCCGCGCCATCACGCTAGCCCGTTTCGGCCGTTGCGGTGCGTGCGGCCGTTGGAATGACCATTTGTCTCGTGCACGCCGTAGCGTTCGGGTTGCTTATATAGAGTACGCCGCCCGACGCCAAGGATCTGCGCGGCCCGAGACTTGTTCCCACCGGCAAACGATATCGTTCGGGCAATCAACTCGTTTTCGACCTCCTCCAACGTGGAGCCAAGCCGAACCATGAAGCCGAGTTCCGGCCCCGTTTGAGAGGCGACAGCTTTCGACAAGTCACCAGCCGACAGCATTGGCGACCTGCACACGATGACGGCGCGCTCGATCGCGTTGCGCAACTCGCGCACGTTGCCCGGCCAGTGATGGGCATTGAGAGCGTCCAGGCAATCCGGAGCGATCCCCTGAACTGCCTTGCCATGCTCCCGGTTAAATGCGCGGATGAACTCTTCGGCCAGTATCGGCACATCATCGAGCCGGTCCCGCAGCGGGGGGAGTTCAATTGGAAACACGCACAACCGGTAGTACAAATCTTCGCGTAGCCGCCCCTCGCGGATGGCGCGCTCGAGCGGACGATTGGAGGCGGCCAGAATCCGCACATCGACCGCAACCTCCCCGGAGCCTCCAAGCCGCGAAATTTTCTTATCTTCGAGAACGCGAAGCAGTTTGGCCTGCATCTCCGGCCGCATCTCTGTGATCTCGTCGAGCAGAAGGGTGCCGCCGTTCGCCCGTTCGAAACAGCCTTCGCGACGGCGGTCCGCGCCTGTGAACGCGCCGCGCTCGTGGCCAAACAGTTCGCTTTCGATCAGGGTCTCAGGAATGGCAGCGCAATTGATGGGGACGAAGGGCCGGTTACGGCGCGGCGATCTGTCGTGGATTGCGCGTGCGGCCAGCTCCTTCCCCGTACCGCTCTCGCCAGTAATGATCACCGGCGCGCTCGTAGGAGCGGCTTCTTCGATCAGGCGTATGGCCCGGCGTATCGCTAGCGACCGACCAACCAATTTTCGCTCGCGAGTAAAAAATCAAACCCCGCCCCCGCACAGCCGAAGCGTACAGATAGTAGGACTGTGGATAACCTGTCAACAGATCGATTCTTGTTTTTGCCCTGCTGTTAACAAAACCTTAATGACCTTCCGGAAGGACGTTCGCATGGTTCTGCCGAATTCGCATGATCCCAGGCGCCGAATGAAGAAGGGCGATTGTGCGCTGGCGAGAGCGACCGAGGAGGCGGCTCGCCCCTCGACCAACGGCGGGCGTTCGTCTGTGAGTCCTCCAAGCCGCAGTGTGCCGATTTTGCACACTGCATCGGCGAAATCGCCGAATCAGCCAAGTTCCTCGGCAGCTTTTGACCGAGTGTGCAAAAACTGCACAGGCACACTTTCGCTTCCGCCAAATGATCGCCAAATTCCTGTGCCCGAGCGACGCTTCCGGAACAGCGTCGCCTCTGGTTGGTCAGCGCTCAGGCCAGATCGAGCAGCGGCATTGTCGTTGCTCAACAGAACATCGGATGAGTGTGGGGTTGCGGGGATCTTCCGACGTCGGGGGTCTTCTATGTCGTATCAAGCGCCGCACCAAGTCACGTCGCGGGCGACACTGTCGCCCGCAACCGTCGAGGAACTCCTCGCAGATCCATCGCGCGCAAAAGGTCTGGTTCTCGAATCCGTTCCAGAACTCTTGACCCAGGTCGCGTCGCGCGTCGCCGCGCTCAAGACGCTCGAAGGCGCGCTGCTCTCCCTCATGCTGAGCCAGCGTATCGCGGCTCGAAGCTTCAGCAACACGAGTGCACTGTTGGCTGCGCCCGAACTCGCCAAGCTCTTCGGCGTCCCGGAATCGTGGGTTAGAGAACAGGCTCGCCTCGGCAACCTTCCATCGCTCAAACTCGGCCACTACGTTCGGTTCCGGATAGAAGAAGTCGAGCGCTTTCTTGCCCAACGCGCCAACCAAGCCGCTTGACTTTCGTGCCCGTTGTCTATACGCTGCGTATAGTATGACCGGTGTGGAAATTCGTGCGCTCAGAGAGAAATTGGGCTGGACGCAGATGGCCTTGGCCGAGGCCGTAGGAGTAACCTCGAACACCGTGGCCCGCTGGGAGCGCGGCGAAATGGCGATCTCCGAACCGGCCGCCAGACTCCTCCAAAAAATCGCCGCCGAGCAACGGTCGCGGACAGGGAAGAGGTGAGGGCACTATGGCTTCTATAAAGCGGTTCCATCAGAACGGATGTAACGGCCAGAATTGCGAGTGCGCGTGGCGGCTTGATTACCGGCCGCAAGGACTCGCGGGACCTCGGAAGCGGATTGAGTTCCCGACCAAGAAGGCAGCCGAAAAACATCTCGCAGCAACGGCGACCAAAGTCACGCGTGGCGAGTACATCTCGCCCGAGAAAATTCCGACGTTCGCGAAGGCCGGCGAGGAATGGTTACGCGATAAGGCCGATCGCCATCCAGCAACCGTACAAGGATGGCGCGTTCATCTCAAACATCTAGTCAAGCTAGACAACGTTCGGCTCGATCGGATCGACGTAGCCGCAGTCGAGCGCGTGCGCGATGAACTGCGGGCGAACTTGGGCGCCAAAACGATAAGCACGGTCTTGACCACCTGCGCCGCGGTATTCAAACTCGCACAACGCCGCGGGTGGGCCGCCAACAATCCGGCGGCAATTGCGGAACGGCCCCGCAGGGCGGTTGCGGAATTAACTCTCGCCGACCAAACCGACGAAGGCGAGAAAGGATTGCGTGCCGTCCGGCCCGATGAGGTTTTGAGCGTCAACGAGATCAAGAAGCTGCTCGATCACGCCGCACCCGGCCTTTACCGGACTCTATTTGCGACGGTCGCGGCAACGGGCATGCGGCCGGAGGAAGTCTATGCCTTAAAGTGGACCGACGTCTCGCTCGATGCCGCTCAAATCTCCGTACGACGTTCGCTTTC
>Ga0302326_10017968_pt1 | contig 14697 bp, 17 predicted proteins | sample Palsa_T0_3_FD_202264 | JGI IMG/M metagenome (GOLD analysis project Ga0302326, IMG submission 202264) | Peat permafrost microbial communities from Stordalen Mire near Abisko, Sweden - Palsa_T0_3 | ecosystem: Environmental > Terrestrial > Soil > Palsa > Peat permafrost | place: Sweden: Abisko... | reverse complement strand
TCTTCAGACATTCAGAAGCCTCTTTTGTTGCTGCAAACAGGTCTAGTCAACATGTTTGTAACAGAGGAGGCTTTTGTTGTCTCTCAAATTCGAGAATTATCCGGGTTAGCAACGTTACATTCATACGACATTGCCCCGTGGTTGCCATTGCTGTAATAATTCACGTGTAAAGACCCCGTGTCACGATTGAGTTCTAGATGGGTGTGCATAGTATCACCCGCTACTTTGCGATATGAATCCCATACTACTTGTGAAGCAGTGAAAGACGCTGGTCTGTCATCTTCCCCAGCATAGGAAGCTGTGCCTGCGCTCTCATCCAGAACGACCCGCGTCGATGTCGGCGCACAAACTAAGGTCACTGGTTGTGCCACAGCCCCAACGGCCAAGGTAAAGACAACGAGCAGCGAACTGGCAATTCGATTCATCTTAGCCTCCTGCGGTCAGCAGCGAAGATACTCCAGCCCAGACAATCACCATAGTTACCAAGGGTTCGCTGCGTGTTGCGAGTCAGAGCGACCACCCTTCAACAGCCAGTGGGCGTTACGGTGGTTCAGGGGAGATCGTTGGTCGTCTCCTATGCGGAGCCTCGAGTTGTGCGTGGCGTGTCACCGTGGGTCTGGCTCAACAAGGTATACCCGGGGACTAGCGGGCGAATCGGCGAAACAGGGGGCGAAAGGCCGCATAAAATGAAGCTGCGGATTGCACCCTTTTGAGACCGTGGATTGGCGAGGGCTTGGGATAGCCTGAAGTCGCTGGATTTCCGCTTCCTGCGTGTATCGCTGCGCTCCTCGTTGACTCGACCCCGTCACATCCCTAACATTGCACCCTGAGTCCCAGCGCCCGCTCATGATCGGCCAAACCATCTCGCACTACCGCATCGTCGAGAAACTCGGCGGTGGTGGGATGGGTGTGGTTTACAAGGCTGAGGATGTGAAGCTCGGTCGCTTCGTTGCTCTCAAGTTCCTGCCCGACGACGTAGCCAAAGACCCGCAAGCCCTCAGCCGCTTTCAGCGCGAAGCCAAGGCTGCCTCTGCACTAAACCATCCGAACATCTGCACCATCTACGAAATTGACGACCAGCATGGCGAAGCGTTTATCGCCATGGGAGTTTCTGGACGGGCTGACGCTGAAGCACCGCATCGGCGGCCGACCGATGGAAACCGAGTTGATATTGTCGCTCGCCATCGAGATTGCGGATGCACTGGATGCTGCTCACTCCGAGGGCATTGTCCACCGAGACATCAAACCCGCGAACCTCTTTGTGACCAAGCGCGGACACGCGAAGATTCTGGATTTTGGGTGGCGAAGGTCAGTACCGCGGCCAGTTCTTCGAGCAACATCGCGTCTCTTGACACGCAAACGGGTTCGGAGGATGCCGAGCATCTGACCAGTCCGGGAACGATGGTGGGAACGGTGGCTTATATGTCGCCGGAGCAGGTGCGGGCGAAAGAATTGGATGCGCGGAGTGATCTGTTCTCTTTTGGTGCTGTGCTGTACGCGATGGCGACGGGCAATTTGCCGTTTCACGGAGAGAGTTCAGCGGTGATTTGCGAAGCCATCATGAACCTCAAGATTGCGGGGTCGAGACAGGTGGGGTCGTTGGCGGTAGCAACCACGATCACCCCGTCCTGCGACCCTACCCCGTCGAGGCAACTCAGCAATGTTTGGAAACTCACGGTACGTTCCTGCGTGCGCTTGCCCTCAGTCGGGAAGGCGCGGTCAAGGTCTTCGAGGATCACCAGCGCCGGAGTATTCTCGGCAGCTTTTTCAAACAGACGGAGAACATCGGCGCTCTCCTCTTCTGAATCGCCGAGGTCAAGTGTAGATAAGCCGACCTGAAATCGGCTGTTCAATCTGCTGCACGAACTGCTGCACAATCGCTCCCCAGAACGCCCTGAAACGCACCAAAACCACTCTGAACCGCTTATATCTCACAACAACATACGCAAGGTTGGGTCATTTCGTAATCGGCAGGTCAGCGGTTCAAGTCCGCTCGTCGGCTCCATCCTTTCAAATACTTACAAGCCATTTCATTGCACGCCTCAATTCATTGTGACGTGGTTTGTAACGTAGATTTCTCTGGTCGTGGATTACGCCCTCCCATCGCACGTGCGCTCGCACGCACGAACGCATGCAGAGCGATCCCGCCGCGCACGAGCGCATGGGCGGGCTCTGGAGGAGATCTCCCCACCGCCAACCGGGCGTCCCATTCGAAGGGAAGTTGCACGACAGTCGCCGCGGAAAAACTCAATATGCATCCGCCGGAAGGTCGCCCCAGACACGCCCCTACGCCGTGCCCATGCTCGCGGTCTTCTGCCCATGATCTCTCGCACCAGACTCGCGTAGTCGCTATCGCGCTCGTCCGTCGATAGTCTTACCAATCGCTCAAGTTCGTCTGCTGTCTTATATGAAGGGATAGACACGAGCGGCAACGCCGTTGTTCCCGGAGGGGCTTCGTGGTGGCCGGGTTGCGTGCGCCACTGCTTGTTTGCGCCAGCCATCGACCGCAACGGAAATTGAAGGTACATTCTTACAGGATTGAGGGAGCCTCGGCGATGCGAGTCTTTGTTGCCGCAGTAGTGGTTGCGGCTATGTTCGTCGTTGTTGTGCTGTTAATCTCCCGATTATTCCCTTATGGGGCCGGTTGGGCTGGCGTCTGCGTCGCGCTTACGTGCCTGTACGCAAGCACATTTGGCGTGTGGGCGTTGCTCGGAGACAAAACTGACAAAAATGCTCGCGCAATACAGGGCGACATCGTGCAACAGCATTCTCTAAGGGACAACCTTCTCTATTTCGCAGTCGCAATGGCGGCGGTCACGATAGCTATCGCTGTGACGATACAGGACACCGAAAGAGGGATGCATCGCAATCTTAGGAACGATTGGTTTGTTGGATTCGGGAGTGCATGCTAGGCATTAGGCTACGCTACCAAAGCGTTCTGGATTTCCCGCACGAACTGGCGTCTGTGGGTATCCAGCGAGCCAGGATGAAACCATCCTGGCATATTTTGGGGCCGGAACCGGCCCACTCCGGCCCGGCACGGCCAAACGATTGCATACGAAAGTAGGCTGCGCTTCGATGAACGCGCAGAAGAAGGCGCAGCATTGACCGAACCCGCCTCGTCTCTATTCTGCTCTCAGGTACTCCGATGGCGTGACAATGCGCGTTCTCTTGTACGCGCCAAGAGTCAGTAAATCCTTGTCCCCTGCAACCAGCAAATTCGCTTTCGCAAGGGTGGCGCATTCCAGAAACATATCGTCGTGGGGATCACGGCATACCTTTACCGTTCCTCGAATTTTTATACGGATGCCACGCGCCAGAATCGCTTGCAGCGCCGACGTTGCCCGGTGTTGCTCCCAGGAGAACTTTTCCGTCAGGACTCGCACGATCTCGGCGTCAATTTCGTCACAGGTAGCAATCACGTCTTCGCTCATCGCTTTTTCGAGCGCCAGAGTCGGCGTGCCGCGACGTTTCGCAAACTGAAGTGCGGAAATCCAGACGTTTGTATCGATGACGACGATCACCGTTTAGACCGTACCTTGCGACGGCGCGGCTTTTCAGCACGCTCCTGTTGGATGAGCCGGGGCACATCGGCCTCGGTGTAGCCTTTTGGGTTGCGTCCTTCCGCATATTCGCCCAACTCATCCAGCGTCCTTCGCGCCTGCTGTGCGGAATAGGTGCGGAAGGCTTCACGGAATAGCTCGCTCATAGTGCGGCTGTCCCGCTGAGCCAGCGCCTCAGCCCTTTGTGCAAGTTCGGGCGGCAGGCTGATCGTATAGACCCTCGATTTCCTTGCAGTAGCAGTCGTCATAGTTGAATATTACATCGTAATGGATTCCATTACAACCGATGGGGGGCCCTGCCCGCTCACTTTAAAGGTGCAAATCGAAGTCCGGCAAGAAGAAGGCGCGCCGTCCTCTGTTCCAGACCTCATCCCCGGCTAGCTATGACCAACACGCCGAGACAGTTTTAAATGACACAGATGCCATTGAATTGGGTTTGGGTTTGGGTTCACCCCATCGAATCAGCGAAAGTTTTTGTGACGTATTTGTGACGCAAGCGCTCAACTCGTTTCACCCAAGGCCAACGTAATCAACTTCGACAGAACTCCCTCCCGTGCGGGCTGAAAAGTGTTAAAGTCTTTTGCTGCAATAGATTTAGCTCCTGCAGCGGTAGGATCTGACGATAATTCGTAATCGGCAGGTCAGCGGTTCAAGTCCGCTCGTCGGCTCCATTCTTTTCAAGAACTTGCGGATCGGTTCACCGAGACCTGCTGCACATCTGCTGCACGAGCTATTCTTGCTTCCAGTTGCTTCGTCGCGTTGGTTACGACGTTGGGCACCGTCTTAATGTAGCTCTTCTGCGTCGCGCTGACATCCTCGTGGCGCAGAATTGCTCGCTTCCGTCCGGGTCTTTTGCCCTTGGGGTTGTGGACGCCAGTCATCGGGTTGATCCCGTCGTATACGCCCTCGTTCTTTGCGTGCGTGAAGATGGCGGATATAGAAACCTTGATCCACTTGTACGTTCCATGAGACAAGGTGTTTCCATGCTCGTTTTCAACAGCCTTTATGAGCCTCGATCCGTCTACCGTTCTGAAGTCACGCACTCGCATACCAACGACGCGATGCCTGATATGGCAATGCCAAGCATCCCTTTAGCCCTTGACCGTAGCTGTCGAAACAATCGCCACAGCGCCCGGCGGTCAAAACGTGACGTCGCCTGTTAGCGCCCAAGAGAGTGTGCAAGATTGACCAGCTACTAGAACCGCCCAGCGGGTATTCTGTCGTTAGTTTCAATAAACGGAACAAGGTCATGGGTTAGCGACTGTACGTCATTCGACCCTCACGACCGGTTCACACTCCGGCTGGACTTAACCTATAGATCCGGCCTCTTTTCTGGCCGACGAACACCCGACTGCTCATTCCTCCTGTCAGTTGACGACAAATCGACAACCCTCAAAATCCCCTTGGAAGGGCGAACAGACGGCTCCCGGACTTCTGACATCGCCTGTTAACAAAACTGTCCCGCTGTGCGGCTTCGCCTGCGTCCCGGCAAGTCTAGGCCCGGACTCCTGACTCCTAGCTGGGTGCCACGTCAGGCCGACCTGAGATACCGAACGATCCTTGCCATCTAATTGCACAAGAACTTCTTTGGCATGGTCCGCCTGGGGTGCATGCAATTCTTGCTTAGGTATTTGCGAGCGATTACTCGTACCGCAACGCCACCATCGGATCCACTTTCATCGCGCGCCCCGCCGGGATGTAGCCAGCCAGTAGCGCCACACCGATTAATACGACCGCTACCACGGCAAAGGTAAGCGGATCGGCGGCCTTAACGCCGTACAGCAAATTTGCAAGGAACCTGGTTAGCACGAGCGACAGCACTAAGCCGATGCCCACACCCACTACTGCCAGCTTTATTCCGTACCCGAGAATCATTTTCAAGACATCCGCCCGTTGAGCGCCGAGCGCCATGCGGATGCCGATCTCGCGGATGCGCAGGGTTGTTGAATACGATATGACTCCATAAATTCCCAGGGCAGCCAGCACCAATCCTAATCCGCCGAAAAACCCGAATAACACACTCTCCAAGCGCGGCTGAGTCACCGAATCGGCCCGAATCTGGTCCATGGTATGGATATTGGTCATGGGTAGGTCTTTATTGATCTGTGAAAGTACCGAACGAATGAAGGGGACCGTTGCAATAGGATCGCCTTGCGTGCGCACGGTAACGAAATTGGTGAGCATCGTGTCCCCCTGGGCCATGGAAGCATAGATCTCGGGCGGGGCGTCTTCGGAGAGAGCGCCGTAGCGAACATTGTCCACGATCCCAACGACAGTCTCCCACGGGATGTGATAACCCTTAGGTATCGTTCCGGGCGGCAAGAGACTTTCCGGAGGAACCATCGAGATTACTTTTCCGATCGGGTTCTGATTGGGCCAAAAATGCCTGGCCGCGGCTTTGTTGACGACTGCCACGAGCGGGTTGTACCTGCCGTCGCCTTGGTTGAAGATGCGGCCTTCGAGCAACCTGATTCCCAACGAGCGGAAATAGTCTCCGCTCACCGATCGGTATTGCACGGAAGGCACTTGATCCAAACTTGCAGGCGCGGGGCGATCTGCAAAAGTTATCAGCTTGCTCCAGTTCTCTCCTTGCAGCGGCAGACCCGAGGTTGCCCCAACAGCCTCGACGCCAGGCAGGCTTGCAGTGCGCGCAAGCAGTTGGTCGAAGAAACTCAGTTGGATGGGTGGCGCTCCGTTCTCATAGGGATCTACTCCATCCTGCACAGATTGTGGCAAGTCAATTTCGAAGGTCAACACGTGAGCAGGGTCAAAACCGGCATCTACCTGCATGAGTCGCCGGAAGCTCTGGATCATCAGCGCAGCACCAATGAGCAACACTAGCGACAATCCTACTTCGCTGATAACCAGTACGCTGCGAAGCTTGACACTTCGGCTCCCGGCTCCAGAGGTCCGCCCGCTTTCATTCAAGCTGTCATTCAAACCCACGGCGGAGCATTGCAACGCTGGAGCCAAGCCGAAAAGCGCACCGGTCACGACCGAAAGAGCGAATGTAAAAGCTACGACCCAACAGTCTATCCGTATCTCGTGCGCTCTCGGCAAGCTCTTCGCAACCAACGGCAACAAGCGCAGGCTCCAGTCAGCAACCATCAGTCCCGCCGCACCACCCGCAACCGACAGCAACAGGCTCTCGGAGACGAACTGCCGCACCAGTCGTCCGCGGCTAGCTCCGAGCGCAGCGCGAATGGCGCTTTCCTTCTGCCGACCAGCACCACGTGCCAGCATCAGATTGGCGATATTTACACAGGCGATGAGAAGTACGAATCCAACCGCGCCCAGCAGCACCAGAAGGGCCTGGCGTACATCGCCCACCACGGCATCGCGCAGCGGCTTGAGATCTGCTCCAATTCCCTTATTCTCCGGGGACCGTTCCGCGATCCCTCCCATGATCGAATTCAAGTCTGCAAACGCCTGCTGCGGGTTGACCCCGCTTCTAAGCCGTCCGATCATGGTTAGGAAGTAATTGCTATGACTATTCATTACGTCGCCGGGAGCCCAGGCCATGGGCATCCAGACCTGTTGGTTGTCAAGAAATTGGAATCCTGCTGGAACAACGCCGACCACGGAATACTGTTCACCATTCAGACGCAAAGTCATCTGCGAAAGATTTCGATTGGCCCCATAGTGGCTTCGCCAAAACGGCTCGCTGATCACGACCACGTGATGCGATCCCCACTGCTCTTCGTCTGAGACGAAGGTTCTTCCCAGGACAGGCTTTATTCCCAGAGTCGAGAAAAACTCGGACGAGACGAACTCGCCACTGAGTTGTTCAGCTTCCGGCGCACCTGTGAGATTGATAGGACTGCCGTAAAGGGCTGAGAGACTATCAAAGGAACGATTCCGCTCGCGCAGCGTGCGGAAATCGGGCGGCGACACACCCTGAAAGATCCTTCCTTTGGAAAGCTCGTTACAAAATACCTGCGCGAGCCGTGCCGGATCTCGATATGGCAACGGCCGCAGCAGTACAGCATTCACCACGCTAAAAATCGCGGTATTCGCCCCGATACCCAGGGCCAGCGTCACCACGGCTACGGCCGTGAATCCTGGACTTTTCGCCATCATCCGTCCCGCGTGCCGCAAATCCTGCCAAAGATTGGTCATTGATGATCTCCCACTCGCACGACAGCGCCACAGTGCACAGGCGAAAAGCATGGCGAAACGATCACGCCCGCTGTCACATTGGTCCCTCAAGTTGCAAGACTTTTGCCAATCTAGTGAAAAGCGTAATCCTCTGATGACAAAGGATTAAGAGAATGCCGCGGTTTTTCCAAAGTGCTAGAGGGTGTCCGCCGCCGACCCTAGAATGTCCGGAAGCGAACAGGCAACCATCGCTCTGCGGGGTTTATGAGACCGGTTGTAGCCTTATCGTCATGCAAAGTCCAGTTAAAGAACGCATCGCGAAGTTACGAGGGGAAATAGCGGAAATCAGTGAAGCGAACCGCCTGTACTTGCAGAGCTGGAAGAACAACCCCGGCGCGGCGGGGAAAAACGAACGTCGCCTTCAAAGATCGCAGGAACTCTTGGACGAATTGATGGCATTGACCGGCTGGAGCAAACTTTGAACTTGCATCGACCGCAAGACTGACCTAACGACGGCAATTTACGGGTGCAGGTGGATTCGCACTCTAGGCAGGTGGCTCTTACAGCTTAAATAGGGATCGCAAAGAATCGTCATTAATGCGGCTCGCAGGCCCCAGCCAATGGACAAACTCCTTGGCACTGATGTGCGTCGGCCGTTGAACCTCCTTTTTCTCAAGGCCGGATTCAAGGTCTGCTTGTTTGCCCGTGTTGCTAATCACCTTCCATGTCTTCGTCTTCATTGTTTTGCCTCTCTTAACGCACCACCTATCGCTTGATTGATGGCCCTGCCTCAACTTCCTGCTGTTCAACCAAAAAGTCGCACCACTGACCTTCATCACTGAGTTCCGCACGCCACACGCGTCGGTAAGTGAGATCGAAGAGTACTGCCGAGCGAGGTCCGCAGGGCGACTGGATGCGCCGGATTGTGTAATAGGTTTCAGGTGTCATACTGCACTGCCTTCCACTGCTTCTGGCGGAATACCCGCGTTTAACGAGCGTGCCACATCTGCGCATCAAGCGGTGACATGGGTACGGAGCGGGCATGTGCAGCCGTGGCGTGCTCGTTCATTGCCCTCGCTGCTTGGGTGCGAAGGTTGCCGTTCTGGGTGCCGAACTCCTGTGTGGTGACGGAATATCTGCAAAGTGGGCACTTGAACATGCTAAAGCCCTTCATCATTGTGACGGTGTAATGCCTCATAGCTTAAAGTATAGGCGCTTGTTTCAGTATGACTCCGCACTAAAGTTACCCCCACCGCTCGTCACGAATGAATCGCGATGCAGAGTGGTCCGTCGGCGCTTACTTTGTGGAGACTGGATTCCGTTCTAACCGCGCTAGACTTTTCCTCCACACTTTGGGCACCTTAATCTGAAGTCCCCAGTAACTATCTCGTGCTCGGGATGATGTCGAATGTAGGAGGGCGCCCCACAATTGATCGCGACTGCTCGGATCCTGGCCTGGCACGGTAGGGAGAATGTGGTGGTAACTTTTACGCCGCCCTCAGCCCGGGTGGCCCCTCCGAAACCACCGATACATCACGGGCATGAAATAGAACAAGATCATCACGGACGCAAACATTCTTGCTCCGGCTGCCCTGAGTTTGGGAGATCGAATCCTCCGATTCCCGCGGTTCAACCCTCCCACCCCGCAAGGGACGCCGCGCCTCCTGAAACAAATCGAACATGTCTCCCACGTTTCCACCAGGGCCTGCCAGGCCATGGATGCAGTAGTTTCAAGGTCCGCGCAGGACAGACGCGATGCGCAGTGGACTGCGCCGCGTCCAGAGGCCCGTAAACAGACCGAAAGAATTTCCCGAAAAGGAACGTACCCCAGTACTTCGGTGCGGGCTCGCGCCTGAAAAGTCAAGCGATGCGGGGCCGAGCTTCCTATACTTTGGAAACCTGCCGCAAGAAGACGGTTCTGACAATGTTTCCGGAACATTCGCTGCTCGTCGGGTCCTATGACTACCGTTTGGTGGCCCTGTCAGTTGTAATCGCAACTCTTGCTTCCTACGCAGCACTAGACCTCGCGGGTCGGGTGACCATCGCCCGGGGATCGGCTCGGTTTGTTTGGTTGGCGGGCGGAGCCAGTGCGATGGGCCTGGGCATTTGGTCCATGCACTACATTGGAATGTTAGCCTTTAGGCTGCCGATTCCGGTGCGGTACGACTGGCCGATTGTCCTGCTATCTCTGTCGGCAGCTATTTTCGCCTCAGCCGCCGCATTGCATGTCGCAAGCGGGCATGGAATGAGCCTGTGGCGCACGCTGTCAGGAAGCATCGTAATGGGCGGAGGAATCGGTGCCATGCACTACATAGGCATGGACGCCATGCGGATGAGTGCGATGTGCCACTTCGATCCTTTAGTCGTGGTTCTCTCCGTCATTCTCGCGGTTCTGATTTCATTTGTCGCTCTCCGCCTTGTCTTCCTTGCTCGGAATCATAACGAGACTAGACGTCTACGAAAGATCGCTAGCGCAATCGTGATGGGCGCGGCCATCCCCATCATGCATTACACGGGAATGGCAGCGGCCAGCTTCACTCTTTCCGACCAGGCTCCAGATTTGTCGCACGCGGTCACAATTTCTACCCTCGGCATGGTTGGTATTGCGACCGTGACGATCATGGTCCTGGGAATTACTACCCTAACGGCGGCCAACAACCGCCTGATGCGCGAAGCGAGCACGATACGAACCCGTGTGTTAGGCGCCCGAATACGTGCGCTAAGAGCGGCAATGATTACTTTCTGCCTCATGATTGTTTTTGAAGTAGCTAAGCAGGCCCTTCGTCCCAACATTTCGATCTGGACTTCTCATACAGTAACGATTCTCTTTGCAACTTTCGTGGCTTCCATTCTCAGCTTCGCGGTTCTCAGGAAGGAAGAGCAACTTCGTTTTGAGCTAACGCGGAGTGAACTCCAGTATCGGCTTCTCTTCGATAGCAATCCTCTACCGACGTGGGTTTTCGCTCGAAAAACTCTCGAGTTTCTAGCGGTGAATGAAGCGGCGATTCGACACTATGGTTTTTCAAGGCGGGAGTTTCTGGCGATGACAATCGCGGATATTAGACCCGAGGAAGACATTCCTGCCTTATTGGACGCCACAGCCAAACGAATTCACGGACTTCAGGAAGCCGAGACTTGGAGACACCGAAAAAAGGACGGCACGATCATTGATGTCGAGGTTGTCAGTCATGAGCTGGATTTTCAGGGAACCGAAGCAGAGGTGGTGACATCGCATGATGTCAGCGAACGTAAGCGGGCAGAGCGAACAACCAATTTGCTCGCTGCTATCGTGGATTCCTCGGAAGATGCGATCATCAGCAAGAGTCTGGATGGCACTATTAACAGTTGGAACAAGGCTGCAGAACGGTTGTTTGGTCACACCCCCGAAAGCGCGATTGGCCAGCACATTACACTTATAGTTCCGCCCGATCGCCGGGCCGAGGAAGCAACGATTCTGGAGCGCCTCAAGCGAGGCGAGCGGATCGAGCATTTCGAAACTGTCCGCGTTCGCAAAAACGGAACGCTGCTTGACGTTGCTCTTACGATTTCGCCGGTGAAGGACAGCGCAGGCCGAGTTATCGGGGCATCAAAAGTGGTGCGCGACATCTCCGAAAGAAAGCAGGCGGAAGTATCGCTTCGGCAAGCGGAAGAGAAGTACCGGGCGATCTTCGAGGATGCTGTCGTTGGGATTTTTCAGACCACGCCCGAAGGTCGTCCTCTAAGCATCAACCGCGCATTGGCGGAAATGCATGGCTATGACTCCCCAGAACAACTCCTGGCCGAAGTCTCGAACATGCCACAACAGTTACTCGTCGATCCCGGCCGGATGGATAAAGTAAGAGAGGTGCTCGCCGAGAAAGGCACGGTGCGCGGGGCTGAAGTGGAAATCTACTGCAGAGATCGCGCCAAAAAGTGGGTAATGGCGAATATGCGAGCAGTGCGTGACACTGACGGCAAGATTGTGCTCCTAGAAGGCACAGTTGAGGACATCACGGATCGCAAAGTCGCCGAGGAACGGGTCCGATTCCTAGCCTACTACGATGCGCTGACGGGATTACCCAATCGGACACTTCTGCAGGATCGCCTAGCCACAGCACTCGCCGGTGCACGTCGGCGAAAGGACAAAATTGCGCTTCTGTTCCTCGATCTCGACCGGTTCAAAACTATCAACGACTCGCTCGGGCACTCGTGCGGCGACCTTCTTTTGCAGGATGTCGCAGAACGGCTTAAAAGATGGGCACGTCAACAGGACACCGTGGCCCGGTTGGGCGGGGACGAATTCCTCATCGTGTTGACGACTATCAAGGAAGTATCCGACGCAGCTGTTGCCGCGGAACGGCTCATGGATGCGATGGACGCTGAATTCGTTATTCAAGGTCACTCATTAAGTATTAGGTGCAGCCTAGGCATCAGCATTTTCCCTGAGCACGGTACAGACGTTGAGACCCTGATCAAAAACGCCGATGCGGCCATGTATAGCGCCAAAGATAATGGACGTAACAACTTCCGGTTCTTTACGAAAGAGATGAACGTCCAAGTTGAGGAGCGATTGATGCTGGAGAGCAGCTTGCGACGAGCACTCGACAAGAAAGAGCTTTTCCTGATGTATCAACCCCAGATGGATATTGCCACTGGGAGAATCACCGGGCTGGAAGCGCTCCTGCGCTGGAAGCACCCGGAGTTGGGCCTGGTACCGCCCGATAGATTCATACGAATTGCTGAAAACAGCGGCCTGATTTTGCCAATTGGTGAGTGGGTGCTCCGGACCGCCTGCTCTCAGTCCCAGAAATGGCAAGACGAGGGGCTTTCCGCAGTACCGGTAGCTGTGAACGTGTCAGCGGTTCAGTTTCGCCTGGAGGGCTTCTGCGAACTGGTCAGAAGAGTACTCCACGAGACCGGCCTCGCTCCTCAATACCTTGAATTGGAGCTTACAGAAAGCCTCCTACTTTCTAACGCCGACGTGATGTTCTCAGTTTTTCGGGAACTGAAGACCATGGGGTTGAAGCTAGCAATTGACGACTTCGGGACCGGCTATTCTAGCCTTAGCTACTTGAAACAGTTTCCGGTTAGCAAGCTCAAAATCGACCGTTCGTTTGTCCGAGATGTCGCCGTGAATGCCGACGACGCGGCGATCACAACCGCAATCATCAGCATGGCCAAGAGCCTGAATCTCAAAGTCATCGCTGAAGGCGTCGAAAACGAAGCGCAAATGTCATTCCTTCGGGCACATCATTGTGATGAGATTCAAGGATACTACTTCAGCAAGCCCCTATCAGTTGCCGAAGTTGCCGACAAGCTGCGAGGCATCGCGGCTCCACACGCTTTATGTGCAAACCACGGGGCAGGATAAAGACCGCACAAGAGAACTGCTGCATTGGGGCTTCAGCGAATGCTGAAACAGCCTCGCACCGGGGGCCGTCGGCACTCGCGAGAAGTTTCCCACGTCGACTTGTCAGAAGTGACCCACCTTATTGTTTAAGCGGATCGACAGAGCCGGAGAAGCGGTGATGATAAGTCATCCATGTCTGATCTGCGGAAGAAACCCTGCTGTGTCTGCCGTCAATGGTTCCGACCCAATCCGCGCGTAGGAGCGCGGCAGCGGATGTGCGGCAAAGCGGAGTGCCGAGTGTTGCACCGGCAAAAAACCCAAGCCCAGTGGCGGCGCCGGAACCCGGGTTACGCCATCGCCTACCGGATCGATCAGCGGGCGGCACAAACCGAGCCGCCGGAAGTGCTGCGAGTACCCGCCCCGTTGGACCAACTACCGTGGGAGTTCGCGAAAGACGAGTTCGGGTCGCAACACGCAGATTTCATGGGGGTTATGGGGGCCCTCCTGGTACGCACCGCGAAAGACGAGTTCCGGGCCTATCTCGTTGATCCCACGAGAGTTCCTGGCACACTTCCCGGCTGGTCGCGAAAGACGAGATCGGAGGTGGGGCATACAAGCCGCGCTTGCGTTTGCCATGGGGGGCGATACGGCACGAGCCGAATCCTTGGCGCAAGACTTAGGGAAACGCTACCCGCTCGACACGCAGATGCAGTCGCTCTGGCTGCCTGCGATTCAGGCGCCGTTGGCCCTGAACAGGAAGAATCCCGCATCTGCCCTGACTGCCATACAAGCTGCTTCATCCATCGAGTTGGGGGGAATTCCGTTCGTCGTCAATTTTTCCTGTCTCTATCACGTGTATGTGCGCGGAGAAGCATACCTAGCAGCCGGACAAGGCAATGCTGCCGCCGCCGGGTTTCAGAAGATTCTCGACCACAGCGGCATCGTCTGGAACTGCTGGACGGGAGCGTTAGCCCGTCTGGGAGTGGCTCGTGCCAATGCTTTGCAGACGAGAACTTCGCAGGGAGCGGATGCGGATGCCGCTCGCGTCCGGGCGCTCGCCGCTTACAAAGACTTCCTCACGCTCTGGAAAGACGCCGATCCCGACGTTCCCATCCTGAAGGACGCAAAAGCCGAGTACGCGAAGTTGCAATAGCCTGACAGTCTATAAGACCAAGCAATTCTGATAACCCGTCAGGGTTCCTCCGGGCGTCGTAACCGTAATCACGCCCCTTAGTCGCTGGAGCGGAGAGTGTTGTAGGGCAAATTATCTGGCTCCTCAGAGCTTGGGCGATTCGGCGTCCTCGATCACCCGATCTAGCAGAGGCTCGCTCGCGGCCTCATCGGTTTTTGTGAATAGTGCCATCAGGCTTGCGACATCGGGATCAGTAACGGCGCGAGAAGTGAGTCGGCGGTGAACTTCTTCGGGCAAAGGCATGGTTCTATCTCCTGCACCAAGTTTAGGAGGCAGGGACTCAGGAAAGCTGTTTCATAATGCTCACTATGGGAAATTGAAGAGTACCTTAATCTTAGACCCACGCTCGGAGGCAAACTCGTTGTTGTCGTGACCAGACCACGTCGTCGCTCACGAACACCAAAGCGATCAAAAACCATTCGCGTCCAAATTAGCTGTTTGACGACATTCCCGGCATTGAAAACGTTGGGCAAAATCCGACTCTGAGCCTGGACGCGCATCTGCGCTTCGGCCCG
>Ga0302326_10017967_pt1 | contig 14697 bp, 11 predicted proteins | sample Palsa_T0_3_FD_202264 | JGI IMG/M metagenome (GOLD analysis project Ga0302326, IMG submission 202264) | Peat permafrost microbial communities from Stordalen Mire near Abisko, Sweden - Palsa_T0_3 | ecosystem: Environmental > Terrestrial > Soil > Palsa > Peat permafrost | place: Sweden: Abisko... | reverse complement strand
CCGAGCATATGCGCCAGAAATTCATGCGTCAGCGGAAACTCGTCCGAGCCCACGCGTTCGCGGGTCATCAAAAGCCAGCGCGCCAGGCGCGCTTCCGCAGTGTGAAAACGGTTGCACGCCGCAGTCTGCGAAATCTGCGCCATCAATGCATGGGTGTATCGGAACAGTGCTTGCTGCAACGGCTGATTTCGTTCGAACTCGGTCCGAAAGCGCGTCGAACTCACGCATAACGCATGGCCGCCGCCCTGCACGAGCGCGCGCACCCCCGAGACATCGATGCCCAGCACGATGGGCATCCCTGCCATGCCTTCGTTGCCGACCATGCCCACTTCGAGTGTGCGGCGCTTATCGACCGCCGTGAGCAATGAAATGAGGCAGTCGATGGGAAAGTAAACCTGCCGGATGGTTTCGCCGGGCTCGTAGAGTATCTGCCCGAAGGTCAAGATAACTGGTTCGAGCTGCGCTCGAAGGCGCTGATAACTCTTTGCTGGGAGGCTCGCCAATACACGATTGGCGGGCGGCTTTCGATCGGTCATGCATTTACCTCGATTGCAGTCCCGTTGCCGAGACTGATTGGGCGCAATCGAATCGAGGCACGAAGTGCGACGCTAGACCTAATTCGCGCCAATGTATGTGCGGCATCGAACGTACTGACGCATCGCCGCCGCTGGACTTGCGTGCGGCGGCCAACAGACTGCGCGTCCAGGCCGGTCTATGTTGTTTCCGTGGCTGCGGGGAGCGCGAGGCGGCCGGTGCAACCTGAACGAATGGATCCGCCGAGCTGCAGAAGGGCGCGGCACCAAGCCACGAGTTTATATGCAGCATCTTATTGTCGTGGCCCATCCACTCCAAGACAGCATTACCATGAAGCTGGCGCGCGCCTACGCGCTTGAACTGCAACAGCTCGGGCACAGCCAGCGGACCCATGATTTGTACCGCATGGGCTTCAATCCGGTCATGGGCGCACATGAACTGGAGCCGCTGAGCAGCGGCCATGCCGCGGATGCGGACGTGGCGCAGGCACAGCACGACGTGTGCAACGCCGACGTCCTGACCGTCATCTATCCGCTCTGGTGGGCGACGATGCCGGCGATGATGAAAGGCTATATAGACCGGGTCTTCGCGCGCGGCTTCGCCTACGAAGCGCGCGAGGGTGTGACTAAGGGACTCATGGAAGGCAAACGTTGCGTACTGATCACGCTCTCAGGTTCGCCATTGTCGATGCTGCTCGACAACGGTGAATGGAAGGCGATGGATACGCTCCAGGATACGCATATATTCCGCTCCTCAGGGTTCGAGCTGCTCGAGCATCTGCATTTCGACAAAGTTGAGCCGCCCACTCCCGATGAAGCTGTCGAACGCGACCTGGCACGCCTCCGAAGCTGCGTGCGGCGGCATTTTGCCGCGAATGTCGTGGACTTCGGGGTTGTGGGCAACGAGCCTGCAGCGGTGTCGCGCCGAAAGCGCTGAGCCGCGCTAGCGCCCGGTCCCAGGCGCGGCAGACTCGGCAGAGCACGTCCCTGGTGAGCGGCGTTACAGTCCCTTTCAGCGGTGACTAAGAGCCCTCACTCGACGACGCGCAGGGCCCGTGGAGCGCGGCTGATGCCCAGCGCGCCGCTGCGTACCACCTCGAACAGCTCGGCATGTGTCGCCAGGTCGCGCATGAAGCCGTTGATCTCGGCCTCGCTGCCCAGCAGCTCGACGATGAAGCACTCGCTGGAGGGGTCGAGCACCCGCCCGCCGGTGCGGGCGACGTAACCGCGCACGGCATCGCGGCGCGACGGCTCCATGCGCAGCTTCAGCAATACCAGCTCGCGCTCGATGTGCTCGCCGCGCGTCATGTCCTCGACTCTGACGACGTCGATCAGCTTGTTCAACTGATTGGCGATCTGCAGGATCACGGCTTCCGAGCCGCTGGTCACCAGGGTCAGGCGCGACACGGTGGGATCGTCGGTCGGCGCCACCGACAGCGACTCGATGTTGTAGCCGCGGCTGGAGAACATGCCGGCGACGCGGGTCAGGGCGCCGGCCTCGTTCTGCAGCAGAATACCGATGATGTGTCGCATGAGTCCTTGCGGTGGGGTGGCGCCGGCCCGATAGGGTGGCAGCGGCGGTGGATCTGAGAATAGCCAATTGCGGGCCGGCTCGGCTATTCTGGACGCGATATCGCCTATGAAAGACCCAACAGCCATCGCGCTTCACAGCCAACACCCCGTGGGCAAACATCCCCTGGGCAAGCATCCCCTGGCCGGCAAAGCCATGACCGGGGCGGACATGGTCGTCCAGGTGCTGGCAGACGAGGGCGTGGAGGCCATCTTTGGCTACAGCGGCGGGGCCATCCTGCCGACCTACGATGCCGTTTTCACCTTCAACGAGGCACAGAAGACCAGCGGCGGCCGCCAGGTACCGCTGATCGTCCCGGCCAATGAGCAGGGAGCGGGTTTCATGGCGGCCGGCTACGCGCGGGCCAGCGGCCGGGTCGGCGTGTGCCTGGTGACCTCCGGACCGGGCGCGACCAATACCGTCACGCCGGTGCGCGATTGCATGGCCGATTCGGTGCCGATCGTGGTGATCTGCGGCCAGGTTGCCCGGGCCGCGATCGGCACGGATGCGTTCCAGGAAGCGCCGGTGGCGTCCCTGATGGGCTCGGTCGCCAAGCATGTGCTGCTGGTCACCGAACCGGCGCGCCTGGAGGCGACCATGCGCACCGCGTTCGAGATCGCGCGCACCGGCCGGCCGGGTCCAGTGGTGGTGGACCTGCCCAAGGACGTGCAGACCACGGCCGGCGTGTTCCAGGGCGAGGGCGTGCTCGCCATCCCCGGTTACCGCGCGCGGCTGCGCGAGCTGACCGCGAGCACGCTGGGCGAGGCCGCGGCGGGGAATTTTCTGCAGTTGCTGGCGCAATCCAAGCGGCCGTTGATCTATGCCGGCGGCGGGGTCATCAACGGCGGCGCGGCCCCGGCACTGACCGAATTCGCGCACGCGTTCGGTATTCCGGTGGTGACGACGTTGATGGGCATCGGTGCGATCGATACTACGGATGCGTTGTCCATGCGCATGCTTGGTATGCACGGGGCCGCTTTTGCCAACTATGCGGCCGACGACTGCGATTTTCTGATCGCGGTGGGCGCGCGCTTCGATGATCGGGTCGCCGGCGATCCGCGCAAGTTCGCACGCAACGCGCGCCGCATCGCGCACCTCGACGTCGATCAGGCCGAGATCAACAAGGTCAAGTCCACGCACTGGAGCCACGTCGGCTTGCTGCCAGAGGCGCTGCGGGCGTTGATGGCGTACGGCGCGCGCATCGGCTTCAAGGCCGATTTCACCGCCTGGCGCGCCGCACTCGGCGAGCTCAAGCGAGCGCACGCGATGAACTACGACCGCGACAGCGAGCTGGTGCAGCCGCATTACGTGATCGAGGAGATCAACCGCCACACGCGCGGCGAGGCCATCATCGCCACCGGCGTCGGCCAGCATCAGATGTGGGCGGCGCAGATGTTCGATTTCCGCGAGCCCAGGCTGTGGCTGACCTCGGGCAGCATGGGCACGATGGGCTTTGGTTTGCCGGCAGCGATCGGCGCCCAGGTCGCCAATCCCGGGCGACTGGTCATCGATTTCGACGGCGACGCCAGCATCCGCATGAATATCGGCGAGCTCGAGACCGCGACCACGTACGATCTGCCGATCAAGGTCGTGGTGCTGAACAATTTCGGCGACGGCATGGTCAAGCAGTGGCAGAAGCTGTTCTTCAAGGGCCGGCTGTCCGGCAGCGACAAGTCGCTGCACAAGAAGGACTTCATCCGCGCCGCGGGCGCGGACGGCTTTCAGTGGGCGCGGCGCCTGGACCGCAAGCAGGACGTGCCGGCGATGGTCGCGGAGTTCCTGGGCTACAGGGGACCTGCGTTCCTGGAGGTCATCATCGATCCGGACGCGGGTGTGTATCCGATGGTCGGTCCGGGCCTGGGGTATGACGCGATGATCACCGGCGAGTACATCGCGGCGCGAGCGCAGGACGCCGCGCCCGGCGAGATCGACCCGTCGGGCATGTTCTAGAAACTTTGCTGCGTACTGACCAGGAACTGCAGTGCACTGATGCTCGCCGTGCGGTCCAGTGGCACCGCCAGATCGATGTGGAACACGCTGCCGAAGGACGAGCGCTGGTTGCCGAGCCGCAGACCCGCGCCGATGTCCTTGAGCAGGCCGAGCTGCGGGGTCGGCACCAGCGTCGTGCCCCAGGTGCGGCCCATGTCGTAGAACGCCGCGTAGCCCACATTAACCAGGCGAAACAGATAATAGTTGGTGTACAGCCGCTCCTCGACCGTGAACAGCGCGCGCTGATTGCCGTTCTGATAGCGCAGCGGATAGCCGCGCAGCCCGGTATCGCCGCCGAGCTGCAGCGTGTGATCGCCGTCCAGATCGTGGCCCGCGTCGCCGGAGAAGCGCAGCAGCAAGCGCGTGTGCTCGGTGGTGGCGAGGTAATAGCTGGAGGTCCAGGTGATGATCGCGTCATGCAGCGCGCCGTACTCGAAACGCGACGCCAGGCGACTGCTGAGAAACAATAGCTGCGAGTCGCCGAACTGCCAGCCGTAGTTGATCTCGGTATCGGCCAGCACGGAGTGGCGGTCGGAGCCGAACTCTGGGGCGGCCAGACCGAGACCGACACTGGCATCGAGGCCGAAATGCACGTCCTCGGTGCGTGCAATCAGGTCGAGGTCGCGGATCGTGGCGTAGCTATTTTCAAGCCACTGCGCGCGCACGAATGGATAGGATAAATCGCGGTCCTGCGGCAGCGGCGCCAGCAGCGGAATGGTCTGCTCAGGGGAGACGCCGAAGCGGCTGCGATCGACCCGCCAGCCGAGCAGCAGACGCTCGGTCCACAGGTCGGTCACCTTCAGGGCGTTGCCGATGTACAGATCCGCGGTACGCCAGTCATCGTCGTAGGCGTCATAGGCCTGACCAAGACGGTAGCGCGTGAACACGCTGTGATTGTCGCCGATGTCGCCGCCGCCGTCGTTGCGGGCTTCGAGCGAATAGAACGGCAGGCCGGCGCCGACGCCCCACACCGTGCCGTCGGAATTCCGCGAATACAGCAGCCCATCGTTCCAATGGCTGCCCCACACGTTCGGATCGAACCAGGCAAGATAAGTGCTGCTGCGATCGACGTTCTCGCCGTGGCCGATCTCGAGGTACTTGCCGAAGCCGAAGATGTTGGCGTCGGCGATGTCGATGCCGGTGGTGTTGGTACCGCCGCTGCGGCTGAAGGTGACCCCGGGCTGCAGGGTCCACACGTCGTGGGTGATGACCACGAGGTCCACGACGTTGTCGTGGGCGTGGTAGCGGACGGGGCGGATCACCGGTTCGCGCAGGAACGATGAGTGCAGGCGGATGTTGCGCACGGTCTCATCGAGCAGGCGGCGGGAATACAGGTCGCCGCGGCGGAACAGCAGCTGCGCGGCGATGGCCGAGGCCCGGGTGCGCTTGTGCAGATGATCGGCGGTGCGAAACAGCCAGTTGTCGTCTTCGGGGTTGTTGAGGTCGAATACCTGGATGGTATCGATCTCGATGCCGCCGATACGCGTGCCCGCGGCTTCGAGCTCGGCGTCCGATGGCAGCAGCTCGGCGGCCTGCTGCGGCGACGGTGCCCCCGGGGCGATCGGGCCGGACACGGTGCGCTGTGCGGCAACGGGAGCACAGGCGCCGCACAGCAGGATGGCAAACAGCAGCAGGCGCAGGCCGGGCATCGTCGCATCCGAACACCCGCCACCGCATCGCGTCAACCGGAGGACTCCTACGAGCAGCGCTGACACAGCCACAGGGCGCAGAACGGCTTGCATCCACAATTGTGACCGTTGCAAAGTAGCGACTATCTTGCACGCGAGCATCGGGGATACAAATGGCTGCCAAACTGCATCCGGACGTACGCAATGTGATGCCGCCCGTGGAGCTCTCACGGCGCGAGCTGGTCGTCACCGCGCTGGCGTCCGGTTTTGCGCTCGCGGCGCGGCCGATCAATGCGGCGAGCGTGATCACCACCGACAGCACCGGCCTTACGGCCGGCGAAATAAAGATCCCGACCCAGGACGTCGCGCTGCCGGGCTATCGCGCGATGCCTGCCAAGGGCAGCGGCTTTCCGACCGTGCTGGTGGTGCAGGAAGTCTTCGGCGTGCACGAACACATCAAGGACCTGTGCCGGCGGCTGGCGAAGCTCGGGTATTTCGCCATTACCGCCGAGTTGTACGCGCGCCAGGGCGATGTTCACAGCGTTACCGACATCAAGGCGCTGATGCCGATCGTACAGAGCGTGCCGGACGCGCAGGTCATGTCCGATCTGGATGCCTGCGTCGCCTACGTCCACGCCTCCGGCAACGCGAACGCCAGCAAGCTCGCGATCACCGGTTTCTGCTGGGGTGGCCGCATCGTGTGGCTGTACGCCGCGCATAATCCGGAGCTGAAGGCCGGTGCCGCCTGGTACGGCCGGGTCGTCGGCGATCCGACCGAGCTGCAACCGCACTCGCCGCTGGATGTCGCGGGTGAGCTCAAGGCGCCGGTGATCGCGTTCTACGGCGGCAAGGATCGCGGCATCACTCCGGAGAGTGTCGATCAGATGCGCGGCGCGCTCGAGAACTCGAAGCTCAAGTACGAGCTGGTGGTTTTTCCTGATGCGGAACACGGCTTCAATGCCGACTACCGCTCCAGTTACAACGCCGAGGATGCGAAGGCGGCGTGGCAGCAGATGCTGGACTGGTTCAAGCAGTTCGGCGCGGCCTAGCGCGCCCGCGGCACGCGATCCCGTTGCGGGTCTTTGGCCACTACGAGCACCTGTCGCAGCCGCTGCTGCGATGGCCGCGCTTTCTGCGCCGGGTGGCGCTCAGTGCCGCGTTCGCCGCGCTGCTGATCGCGCTCTCGCTGATCCTCGGCATGGCCGGCTACCATTGGCTCGTCGGGCTGATCTGGATCGATGCGTACGAGAATGCGGCCATGATTCTCTCGGGCATGGGGCCCGTTGCCACACCGGCGACCTGGGCCGGCAAGTTCTTTGCCGGGACTTACGCCCTGTATTCCGGTATCGCCGTGCTGGCCACGACCGCGGTGGTATTTGCGCCGATCGTGCATCGGTTCCTGCACTATCTGCACGCCGACCCGGAACAGAAACCCTAGGCGGCGGCCGGCACCGTTATGTCGAGAGCCCGTTATGTTGAGCCCACGCGGGCTACTGTACTGTACTGGGGGCGTGGGCGGCGTGGGCGGCGTGGGCGGTGTGGTGAGCGGCCCTGGGAGGCCCGGTGGGGTGACCTGGCCGCGGCCGGGGGCGAATCGGCGCCCCGGGTGGCGCTTAAGGGGTCCCAAGGGGAGGGCTGGCGGCGGCATCCGGGGGACCTGCGCCCGGTCGGGCAGAACGCAGAAGTTGGGTAGTGTGTCGCATGGTAAGCGGTCCCGTTAAGGAATAATGCTTGCCCATAGTTTCAGAGGGTGGCGGGCCGGAACGGCGCGCCCGCGCCGCACGTGGGTGGCGCATGCCGCACACCAGGGGTGATTCACTGCATGAACAGAGCTCAACGTGCCGTCCTTCCCGCTCCTTCCGAGCCGCGCGTGCGGCGTGCATATTTCGAAGGCCGTTACGGCCAAATTCATGTGCATTACGCCATCCCGGCCGGCGGCGGTTTTGATGAGGCGACCGCATTGCTCTGCATAGCCGGCGCCCCCGGTTCCGGACGGTTCTTTCGCCCGCTGCTCGCCCCATTGGGCCGCGACCGTTGCGTCTATGCCCCGGATCTGCCGGGCTGCGGCGAGTCGGATCCGGCGTCGCCCCATGCCGGCAGCGCCGATCTGGCGGCTGCCATGGGCGACTTGCTCGACTCGATGCATTTGCGGAATATCGATCTGCTGGCGCACGAGAGCGGTGTCGCGATCGCGCTGGCCCTGGCGCAGCAGCGCCCGGGTGATATTGGCCGCATGGTGCTGTCGCCGGATACGGAGACGGTGAGAAGCGAGGCCCGATTGCTGCGCCAGCCGTCGCTGGTGATCGACCTGCGGGCGCCGGATGCGAGCGGGCATGATGGCGCCGAGTTCGAGCGCCAGGCGACGCAGCTGCGAAGTTTTCTGGGATTGGCTTAAGGTTTGCAGGAAAAGTAACTGATGGCTACGCAACACGACACGCCCCCTACGGTTGACTTGGAAGAGACCGCAGAACTGCCGATTCTGCCGGGTGCCTCCAACGTCATTGGTGTCGATGACCCACTGACTGCCACCGACTCGTGGATGGCGCCGGGGGCTGCGCGAGCGACGACAACGGTACGAGGCTCGTCGAGCGCGCGCGCGGCGGATGGAGCGGCCGGTGATGAGCCGACGCTCGAACAGCACCTCGACCAGCAAAGCCTGCGTGACGCGGAAATCGGTGCGCTGCGCTCCGACCTGGCTTCGGTGACCGAAAGTCGCGGCCAGCTGGAACAGAATCTTGGGAATCTGACGACCAACCTGCGTGAGCTGGAGCAGCTGCTCAACCGCAAGAGCGAGCAGCTGTCGATGTTCGAACGTGAGGTCGGGCTGCGGGACCGCCGCATCGCCGAGCTCGAATCGCAGAATGCGACGCTCACGGGCGATTACGCGGCCACGACCGCGGAGCGCGACACGCTGCGCGCGGACCTGAAGGCCGCACGCGAGGAGGCGGCGGCTGCACATGCGACGATTCTGTCGCACGATGCTTCGGCCAGCGCCAGTCTCAAGGAGCGGCAGGCGCAGGCACGGCGGCTGCGCACGCTCGAGGCCGATCTGGCGCAGGCGCGGGCGCAGACTGAGCGTTTCCGCGAGAACCTGCAGACGCTGGAAGGCCGGCGCCACGTCTTCGACTCGATGCTCGGCGACCGCGAGTCGGCGATCAGCGAGCGCGCGCAGCGCCTGGCGGCGCTGGAGCGCGAGATCGCCGAACGCATCAGGCTGCACGCGGCGCGCGAGGAAGACCTGCTCGGGCAGATCAAGAGCGAGAAGGAGCGGGTCGGGAAACTCGAGGCGGACGGGATGGCGCTGCGCGCGGAACAGGAGCAGCAACAGTCCGACGCGGAGTCCGCGGCCAAGGCCGCGCTGGCGCGCCACGTGGCGCTGGAAGCGGAGATTCGTGCGCAGGCTCAGGACATCGGCGATCTGCACGCGCAGCTCGACGTGGTGCGCGAATCGCTCGAACAGCGCAACGCGCTGATCAAGCGGATCGAGACCGAGACCGCGAGCAGCCAGGCCGTGCTCGGCAACATTCAGCAGAACCTCGAGCACCTGGGCGCAGCCGAGCCGACACGCATGCTGGTGCGCACCCATGGCGAGACCGGCATCGTGCAACTGCTGGGGCGGCGCACCACCATCGGCCGTACGCCCGACAACGACATCCGTATCGATGCGGAATTCATCAGCCGCCACCACGCCGTGGTGCTGCTCTATGGTTCGAAGACCGTCATCGAAGATCTCAACAGCACCAACGGCACGTTCGTCAATGCGGAGCGGATTAACCGCCGCACACTCAAGGAAGGCGACATCGTCACCCTGGGCAAGAGCGAGTTCCGTTTCGTGGTCAGGCCGCCGCCGGAGCGCTAGCCTCCGGACCGCGCCGGCTGAGCCAGTCGGGCTGGGGGCGGGCCGATCGTGCGCCCGGCGCCTGTGACGGGGCCGGGGAATGGCTTAAGCTTCGGGCGATGACCGATGATTATCTGCAGCGCGTACTCAAGGCGCGCGTCTACGACGTCGCCATAGAGTCGCCGCTGGATCTGGCGCCCCGGCTGTCGCGCCGACTGGGCAACCGGATCCTGCTCAAGCGCGAAGACCTGCAGCCGGTGTTTTCCTTCAAGCTGCGCGGCGCCTATAACAAGATCGCACATCTGTCGGCGGCGACCGCCGCGCGCGGGGTGATCTGCGCGTCGGCCGGCAATCATGCACAGGGTGTGGCGCTGGCGGCGCGTGAGCGCTCGGTGCCGGCGCTCATCGTGATGCCCCAGACCACGCCGACGATCAAAGTGCAGGCGGTCATGGACCTGGGCGGCGAAGTGGTGCTGCACGGGGACATCTACGACACCGCCTACGAGCATGCGCTGGCGCTGGCGCGCGAGCGTCATATGGTGTTCGTGCATCCGTTCGACGATCCCGACGTGATCGCCGGCCAGGGCACGATCGGCATGGAAATCCTGCGTCAGACCGGGGGCGAACTCGACGCGATCTTCGTGCCGATCGGCGGCGGCGGCCTGATCGCAGGCGTCGCCGCCTACGTCAAACAGCTCTATCCGCGCGTCAGGATCATCGGCGTCGAGCCGGAGGACGCCGCGGCGATGTACGAATCCATCCAGGCCGGCAGGCGCGTGACGCTCGAGCGCGTGGGCATGTTCGCCGACGGCGTCGCCGTGCGCCGGGTCGGCGAGGAGACCTTCGAGCTCGCGCGCCGCTACGTGGACGAGATCCTGCTGGTGGATACCGATGAGATCTGCGCGGCGATCCAGGATATCTTCGAGGACACGCGCGCCGTCCCGGAACCGGCCGGTGCGCTCGCGGTGGCTGGAATCAAGCGCTATGTGGAGCGCGGCGGCAGCGCTGGCGGCATCCGCGACCAGCGCCTGGTGGCCATCAACAGCGGCGCCAACATGAATTTCGACCGGCTACGGCACGTGGCCGAGCGCGCCGACCTGGGCGCCGAGCGCGAGGCACTGCTGGCGGTGGAGATTCCCGAGCGCCCCGGCAGCTTCCTGCAGTTCTGCGAGACGCTCGGCCAGCGCAGCATCACCGAGTTTAATTACCGCTATCACGGCAGCGAGCGCGCCCGCGTGTTCGTCGGCTTTGCGCTGGGGCACGGTCACGAAGAGGCCAGCGCCGTGATTACGCAGCTGCGCGCCGCCGGCTACCAGGTGGTCGACATGAGCGGCAACGAAATGGCGAAGCTGCACGTGCGCTACATGATCGGCGGCCGTGCGCCGCATGCCGCACCATCGCACGGCGATGCGCCGGGGCTCGATGCAGCCGCCGACGAACTGCTGTACCGGTTCGAGTTTCCGGAGCGCCCGGGAGCACTGCTGCGGTTTCTGAAGTCCATCGGGACGGCGTGGAACATCAGCCTGTTTCATTACCGGAACCACGGGTCGGATTACGGCCGCGTGCTGGCGGGCATCCAGGTGCGCAAGGCGGATCGCGCGGAGTTTCTGCGCCACCTCAATGAGTTGCACTACTCGTACGTCGACGAGACCGCGAACGCGGCTTATCGGATGTTCCTGGGCAGCTGAGCGGGCAGGTCGGGCCGCCGAGGCCATTTACAGCACTACTGTATATATATACAGTACGCCCCATGGCGGTTTACAAGGGGCGAGGGGCGCTCGGGAACCCGCAGCCGCGGTTTCTCAAGCCTGCAATCGAGTCGGTGGACGACGGCTGGTATCGCGACGAAGTGCCGGACTCGATCGCGACGCAGGTACGTCCGGAAGCCGCGCGCTCGATCATCACGCGCAACGATTCGCCGGACATTCCGTTCGAGCAGTCGATCAATCCTTATAGGGGATGCGAACATGGATGCCCGTACTGCCTAGGGGGCGACACACCGATCCTGATGGCCGACGGCGCGACGCGGCCGCTGGCGAAGCTGCGAGTTGGCGATGCGATTTATGGGACGGTCCGCAAGGGCTGGTACCGGCGGTATGTACCGACACGGGTCCTCGCCCGCTGGTGTGTGATCAAGCCCGCGTGGCGCGTCACTCTCGAGGACGGCACCGAGATAGTGGCCGGTGCCGACCACCGCTTCCTGACCGAGCGTGGCTGGAAATTCGTCACCGGGACCGAGAACGGCAGAAGCCGCAGGCCGCACCTCACCACCGGCAACAAGCTCATGGGTACCGGCGCATTTGCCGCGACTGCCGAACGAGCGGTGCAAGACCAGGACTATCGAAGGGGTTATCTCTGCGGTCTGATTCGCGGTGATGGGATGCTCTTCGAGCAATCTTATCCACGACCCGGCGACCGGACGTGGACTCGCTACCACTTTCGCTTGGCGCTGTGCGACAAGGAGGCATTGGATCGTGCCGAGAAGTGGCTGTACTACGCGAGTGTCGAGACCAAGCGCTTTGCGTTTTGTGCGGGGTCGTCAAACCGACGCTCCATGCAGGCGATCCATGCTCAGGCACGTGTAAAATTTCAACGCGTTCGCGAACTGATCGCGTGGCCGGGCGCAGCTTCGCGATCATGGCAGGCTGGATTTCTGGCCGGTATCTTCGATGCCGAAGGCCACTATGGCTCCGGGATCCTGCGCATGTCTAATACCGACCCCGAGATTATCCGCTGGATCAGCGAGTCGCTGCGGGCGCTGGATTTCAAATTCATCATCGAGCACCAGCACCGCGAACCGAACAAACCGATCGACATTGTTCGCCTCCTCGGCGGACTGCGCGAGCACCTGCGCTTCTTCCATAGCGTGGATCCCGCGATCACGCGCAAGCGCGACATCTCGGGCCAAGCCGTGAAGAGCGAGGCACGATTGGCGGTCGCGCGGATCGAGCCGCTGGCTGGAGCGATGCGGCTGTACGACATCACGACCGGGACCGAGGATTTCATCGCCAACGGCGTGGTGAGTCACAACTGTTATGCGCGGCCGAGCCACGCTTACATGGACCTGTCGCCAGGGATCGATTTCGAGACCAAGATTTTTTATAAGGCGGACGCCGCCCGCCTGCTCGAACAGGAACTGGGCGCGCGCGGTTATGTGCCCAAGCCGATCACGATCGGCGCCAATACCGATCCGTACCAGCCGGTCGAGCGCGAGCTCAAGGTGACGCGCTCGCTGCTCGAGGTGCTCGAGCGCACGCGCCATCCGGTGAGCCTGATCACCAAGGGGACGCTGATCCTGCGCGACCTTGATTTGCTGCGCTCGCTCGCGCGCGAGCAGCTGGTACAGGTGTTCGTCAGCATCACGAGCCTGGACGCTGCACTCAAGCGCACGCTGGAACCGCGGGCGGCCGCGCCAGCGGCGCGGCTGCGCGTGGTGCGCGAGCTGTCGGCGGCTGGCGTGCCCACGGGCGTGCTGGTGGCACCGATCATTCCGGCGGTCAACGATGCGGAAATCGAAGCCATCGTGGCCGCGGTCGCGGCGCATGGCGCCATGCGCGCCGGCTACGTGCTGCTGCGCCTGCCGCACGAGCTCAAGGCGATCTTCCGCCAGTGGCTCGACGAGCATCTGCCCGACCGGGCGGATCATGTGATGTCGCTGGTCCGCGGCGCGCGCGAGGGGCGCGAGAACGACCCGCGCTTCGGCAGCCGCATGGTCGGCAGCGGACCCTGGGCGCAGCTGCTGCGGGACCGCTTCACACTGGCCTGCAAGCGCGAAGGGCTGTCGATGGGCCGCATGCGCGAACTGTCGGTCGAGCACTTCAGGGCGCCGTCTCGCGGCGGGCAGATATCGCTGCCGCTGTAGAGGCGCGTGTGGAATTCCGCAACTGGCGCCCGTAAGCTGGGTACATGGCTGAAAGCGCAGGGAGGATCGCGCTCGTCGCCGGTGGCAGCGGCCTGGTCGGTAGCCACCTGCTGCCGCTGCTGTTGCAGGCGCCGCAGTACGCACGGGTGCATGCGCTGTCGCGCCGCCCGCTGCCATTCGATCACCCCCGGCTGGCCAATCGCGTGGTGCGCTTCGAGGCCTCACTGCAGGCGCAGCTCAAAGGGCTGCAATGCCAGGATGCATTCTGCTGCCTCGGCACCACGATCCGTGAAGCCGGCAGCCAGGCGGCGTTTCGCGCGGTGGATCACGACCTGGTGCTCGAATTCGCTCAGCTCGCGCTCGCCTGCGGCGCGGAGCGCATGGTGGTGGTCTCGGCGCTGGGCGCGAATGCCGCGTCGAAGAATTTTTATCTGCGGGTGAAGGGTGAGATGGAGAAGGCGCTCGAGGGCCTGCGCTTTCGCGCGCTCGATATCATGGAGCCCTCGTTGCTGCTCGGTGCCCGCCGCGAGCTGCGCGTGCTCGAGCTGAGCGCGCAGCTGGCCATGCAGCTGGTGAACCCGCTGCTGCTGGGCGGCTGGTCGCGCTTTCGCGCCATTTCGGCCGCGACCGTGGCGGCGGCCATGTGCGGAGCCGCGCGCAGCGGCCGGCGCGGCACCTACCGCTATACCTACGAGGGCATCCGCAGTTTCGCGGGCTCCACCTCCAGGAGGCGAAGCGATGCGTCCGTGACGTAGCTCACATTATTGCCGACAAAGCGCTGCGGGAGTTTGCGCTAAGACACTGAATTGCGATGGTCTCTGTCGTTAAATCGGATGTTACAGAGCCACTACAGCCCTCTCCCAGCGCGATCCAGCCACCTAACTTCATGAATGCTGCAGCAAAGGGTAAGCCGCCATCGATGTGGCGGCGCATGGCGCTGGTCATTGCGTTCACCGCCCTGATCGGCCTGGTGGCTGCGAGCTGGATCCGGGTCCATGAAGTCGTCACCGACCGCAACGATATCGTCACCGCCAGGCTCAACGGCAGCGCGCAGAATTTTGCGCGCGAGCTGCGCGGCCGCCTGGCACTTGCCGATGCGCAGGCGCGCTACCTGACGGCGACCGATGGCGGTGCCGGCGGTGCGCTGCTGCGCGAACGCATGCTCAGCGCCGATGCGTTCCGCGGCGTTGTGCTGGTCGCGTTCAAGGCCTCCGCCACCGACGACGGCGATCTGGTCGAGCCGCTCGCCGGCATTGCCTCGATCGGGCGCGCCGACC
>Ga0302326_10017963_pt1 | contig 14698 bp, 12 predicted proteins | sample Palsa_T0_3_FD_202264 | JGI IMG/M metagenome (GOLD analysis project Ga0302326, IMG submission 202264) | Peat permafrost microbial communities from Stordalen Mire near Abisko, Sweden - Palsa_T0_3 | ecosystem: Environmental > Terrestrial > Soil > Palsa > Peat permafrost | place: Sweden: Abisko... | reverse complement strand
GTGCTGGTGTCCGGGGGGCGCCACCATAGGCATGGTCGGTCGATGCATGGTGCGGACGGTTGCGGAGTGAGCGCGGTTGTCACCGCGCCGAGAGTATCTGCGCCCATTACTCATTAAGCGCAGCGTCGACCGTACGAGGTCGGCGGCGACCGCAGATCTCGTACGGTAGCCCGGTCGCGCCTCTCCGGGCGGACCGGGACCTGGGAGTGCGAGACAGGTCAACGAATGCCCGCTTCCGGGTGGTGGGACCCGCCTCGGTAACGTCCGCTCTTGGCTGGGAAGCGCCTGATTGGCGTCCCGATTCCAGACATTCAGCTCCAAACCGGAGAGGCATCGCTTGCGGTCCTTCGCGGGCGTCCGGTTTCGGTACTCCCAGTTTTTATGGTTGGAAACGACATATTTGCCGCGACTATTAGTGAACCCGTATATCGTATAGCAGCAAAATGGACGCCGGCCTCTTGGGAGTTCCCGATGCGCGAAATAATGCTGACGGCTCTGGTATGGATCTGCGTCGTACTGCCCGCATCAATGACGCTGGCCGCTACTCCCGCGCCCGACACTATCTTATTCAACGGAAAGATCTTTACCGCTGAGGGGCAAAAGTTTGTTCAGGCGCTTGCAATCCAGGGAGATCGAATCGAGGCAGTCGGCGATTCGGCACAGATTCACAAGCTGGCTGGTTCCTTAACGAAGCAAATCGATCTTGGCGGCCGCACTGTTATTCCCGGCCTTAACGACGCGCATAATCATATGCGCATTCGTCCTGCCGACTTGGTTGATCTGCAATTCACTGGCCCGAACCCGAGGCGGCCAGAGGTGATGCAAGCGATCGCTAATGCCGTCTCGAAATACCCTACAGGCACTTTCCTTTCGGCAACGATAAGTACCGCAATCTTTAGAGACTCCAAAGTCTATCGGGGCAGCCTGGACTTGGTGGCACCTAATCATCCGGTCATCCTGACGACATTTACCGGACATGCTTCAATCTTGAATAGCGCCGCCCTAACCAAACTTGGCATTGGCGAGAACGAACCGGATCCATTGGGCGGCCGCTACGAACGCTCGGAGGATGGAAGGCTTAGCGGGGTGCTACGCGAATATGCGAGCGTCCGCGTCAGTCGTAAGCTCGCGGACTTAACCAGCGACAAGGATGCGATCGTAGATTTGCGGGAGACACTCGCGGATGCCGCAGAGCACGGCATTACCACGCTGCAGGTGATGTCGGAGAAGATGACCCCAGCACGGTATGTCGATTTGTTGAAGCAAGTCCCAACGCCTCTACGGGTTCGCATCATGCGTATGCCGATGACAATGTCGACCGGGCGCGATTTGAACGAAGGACTTTCGATGCCGCGGAATCCCGCGCCGCTCATCACTATCAGCGGTACCAAATGGCTCCTGGACGGCGTCCCCATTGAAGGAACCTTCGCTCCTCGTCAGGGACTTGTATCTAGTCCAGCGAGGCGAACCGAGCCGTTCTTCGGACATCTGCAGATGATCTTCCCAACCAAAGAACTAGACGCAATGCTGCGCGAGACCATCCAGACTGACGATCAATTGCTCGTTCACGTTACTGGCTATGCAGCATCAGCGGCCATGCTCGACGCAATGCAGAAGGCAGGGGGAGAAAAAGTATGGGCAACGCGCCGTGTCCGTTTTGAACATGGCGACGCACTTTTTCCGGATTTAATACCTCGCGTCAAGCAGCTGGGAATTATAGTAGTTGAGCAGGGCACACATCTTGATATGACCGGAATAGCTCCCGAAGTCATGCCGAGCATCAGAGCCGAGAAGTCGCAGCCGATGCGATCCCTACTAGCCGCGGGAATTCCGCTGGTGCTCAGCTCCGATGAGGACGGGCCGTCCAATCCTTTCCTTGAGATCATGCTCGCAATAAAGCATCCAAACCATCCTTCAGAAGCCATAAGCCGGAAACAGGCGGTCATCGCATACACGCTGACGGCGGCATATGCGGAGTTCGCGGAAAAAGAAAAAGGGAGCTTAGCGGCGGGGAAGCTGGCTGATCTGGCCGTATTATCGCAGGATATTTTTACGGTGGCTTCGGACGATTTGCCCAGAACGGTCTCTGTCATGACCATGGTGGGAGGCAAGATGATCTACGATGCTCACTTGCTCAGGAACTAATGAGAATCGACTCCTCTACCTTTCTGTCTTTTGTCGTGCTTCGGCGATGAGGCTATCCCATTTTCTGGCGCATCCCACTGACCGCTTTTCCGCAAGCATTTGAGATGTGTGGCCGCCTGGTTTTGGCCGGTTAGCGACCTCTGACACTGACCGGCCGAGGATCTGCCTACACTTCCGTTTGCTCTGCCATTTCGAGGGCATCATTAATCTCGATGCCAAGGTAGCGCACAGTACTTTCGAGCTTGGTGTGCCCGAGCAGCAGTTGCACGGCGCGGAGGTTCTTCGTGCGACGACAGATCAACGTGGCTTTGGTCCTTCTGAGCGTCTGGGTTCCGTAGCTGGCCCTGTCCAATCCCAACTGGTTCGCCCAGGAATCCACGATCCGGGCATATTGTCGCGTCGATAAATGCAGTGAACCTCGCACCCGGCTTGGAAAAAGTGAGTCTTCCGATGTCAGTCGCGCATGACCGATCCAATCTCCCACCGCCTCCCGTGTCGGTTCCGTAATTTCGAACTGAACCGGTCGCTGCGTTTTCTGCTGCATTACGCTTGTGCGAGACGCCATCGCCTGGCCACACATCCCGTACTCGCAACTTCACTAGGTCACACCCGCGAAGCTTGCTGTCGATGGCAAGGTTGAACAATGCGAGCTCTCTTCGACGGCCGGCGAGCTGCGAGCGAACTCGGATCGCCCAGAATTCTTTCAGCGTGAATGGGGCCTTTGACCAACGAGCTTGCCTTTGTTCCAGGGCTCGCGAGGCGCGCATACGTTTGATAAGTGGTCGATGGTTGTCTCCCGTTGTTTGAGGAGCAACCAGTGTGCACCCGAGCTGAGTGGGCGCTCTTTGACCCTCTGCGGACCTTCATGAGTGGCAGCTATCTGGCAATTCCGGTTGGTTTGCACGATCGCTACCCGCGATATTGCCAATCAGCGCGCCTGCCGTGAAGATGGCCTGACGGTAGTCACCCTGCGTGAGACCTTCATGGACAGACTTAGGATCTTGGTGGTGTTCTTGGTTCGACGTTTGAGAGCGTCGATGAGGGGGGCACTTAGTGGCAACTGATGCCGTCGCCGTCGCAGTCGCCCCGACAGCGCGGTTCGCGAACGGCCGCGATCTACTGGGGCAACCGCGCGGGCTGCTCTTTATTGGCGCCACCGAATTGTGGGAGCGGATCTCCTTCCACGGCATGCAGGCGCTTCTCGTTCTTTATATGGTCGAACAGCTGCTGCTACCCGGCCACGTCGAAAACATTGTGGGATTTACAGGATTTCGAGCGGCCATTGAGGGCGTGACCGGACCACTCTCATCACAAGCGCTTGCGTCCCAGATCTTCGGCCTTTACGTCGGCTTCGTATACCTCGTGCCCGTGTTTGGCGGACTGCTTGGCGATCGAGTACTAGGTCGACGACGTGCTGTAGCGCTTGGTGCGCTCCTAATGACGGCGGGCCATTTCTGCATGGCGTTCGAGGCGTCGTTTCTCGCGGCGCTCCTATTACTGATCTTGGGTGCAGGCGTGCTGCGTGGCAACCTAGCGTCACAGGTCGGCGATCTTTATTCCGATGATGATCGCCGCCGCGAAACAGCCTTTCAGATTTACTACGGAGCCCTGAACTCCGGGGCCTTCGTCGCACCCTTGATCACCGGTGTTCTTGCGCAGACGTATGGATGGCATTACGGTTTCGGATTCGCGGGATTCGGTATGCTTCTAGGTCTTTTAATCTACTTGTCGGGTGCGCGAGATCTCCCGCCCGATGCTGTGCGAGGCGCGAACGCGGTGCGTCGGAAGCTCAGCTCCAAGGAGCGTCGCGTCGCTCAAATCATGGTGTTAATGCTACCTATCTTTACCCTATTCTGGATCGCGCAGTCCCAAATCTGGAATATCTATAACCTTTGGGCCAGGGACCACGTAGACCTGGCGATCGGCAGCTGGAAAATGCCAGTCCCGTGGCTGCAGGCCGTCGACGCTCTCAGCGTCGTCGTGCTGCTGCCGCCAATGCTGAAATTCTGGCGTTGGCAGGCTATTCGTTCGAGTGAACCGGATGATCTGACGAAACTCGGCATCGGTTGCTTGCTGTTCGGCGCCGCGATTGCATGGTTGGCGGCCGGCCCGCTGGCCGCTGATCCGACGGGCAAAGTGCCTTTGGTTTGGGCGCTTGCCTATCACGTCCTCTCGGCCGTTGGTTACCTTTATTTCGCGCCAGTGGCGGTCGCCGTGTTCTCGCGGACGGCACCCGCGTCGATCAACGCCATGATGATTGGCGTTTATTATCTGTCGATCTTTGCTGGCAGCATCATCAGTGGTCGTCTCGGTGGTCTTTATGAGCGACTTTCCTCAGCTCAGTTCTGGCTCATCCATGCAGCGATCGTGGTCGCCGGCGGACTGCTAATTCTACTGTTTGCTTCGCGATTGCGTCGCGAGTTGATGCCATGTCCAACCTAATTTGAACACATGATTGCGCAACATCTCTGAACGTCAGCTTTGTATCAAATCACCGCTGCCGTCGACCGTCCGGAGTTGGGCCGTCTGCGGCCCGATTATCCAGTGTTCCGGTCGTGACTCCAATCCGCCGATTCAATTTGTCCGCTTTGCAACCGCCTGAAACTCCGCTTGAGGAATATCGCCTAAAATTCCGTCCTAGAGCGACGAGACACGTGAGAATGGCAATCCATGGGTAAGACCGCAACCAGCAGCCCAGCTCGTATCCACTTCTCGCGGTACCAGAAAGTCGTGATCGGCATTCTGGGATTTCTGCAGTTCACCGTCATTCTGGACTTCATGATCATCTCCCCTCTCGGGGCGATCGTGATGCCGACCCTTCAAATCAGTCCCCGGCAGTTTGGCCTCGCAGTCTCTTCCTACGCTTTCAGCGCCGGAGCGTCGGGATTCCTGGCGGCGGGCTTCGCCGACCGTTTCGACCGAAAGCGCCTGCTGCTGTTCTTCTATTTTGGATTTATGCTGGGCACCTTGCTGTGTGCCCTGGCCACCACTTACCCGCTCCTCCTAGGGGCACGTATCGTGACCGGATTATTTGGCGGCGTGATCGGCTCCGTCGTATTGGCCATCGTCACGGATCTTTTCCCATTGGAAATGCGCGGCCGTGTAATGGGTGTGATTTCCACCGCCTTTGCTGCAAGCCAGGTCCTGGGGCTCCCCGCAGGTCTCTATCTCACGAGCCATTGGGACTGGCACGCCCCCTTTCTCGCCATCATCGCTGTCGGTGTGCCCGCGGGCTTCATCATCATGATCGTTATGCAACCGGTCGTCGGGCACCTCGCGCTGAAGCAGGAGCGCAGCCCGCTGATGCATCTCATCCATACCATAACCGATCCTCGCTATCGCTTGGCGTTCCTCCTCGTGATGCTGCTGCCGACCGGCGGCTACATGCTGATGCCGTTCGGGACCGCCTATATCGTGAATAACGTCGGGTTGGCCTTCACCGTTCTTCCCCTGATTTATCTTGTGACCGGCGTCAGCTCTATTTTTGTGGGCCCGCTTGTGGGCAAGGCCAGCGACGGCTTCGGCAAATTTCCGATGTTTTGCTTCGGGAGCCTCGTCACGCTGATTATGGTGCCGATCTGGACCAATATTGGGCACGTGCCGCTTGCCACGGTCATCGTGATCAATGTGATTCTGTTCGCCGGCATCTTCTCGCGCATGATTCCTGCCCAGGCGCTCATCTCGGCGATTCCGGAACCCAACAAACGTGGTGCGTTTAACTCCGTTAGCGCTTCACTACAGCAATTTGCAGGCGCGGTATCGGCGGCCGTGGCTGGTTGGCTGATCGTTCAGAGACCCAACGGCTCGTTGGCGCATTTCGATTGGCTGGGCTATCTCGTGATGGCTATCACACTAGTGACGTTTGCTCTGATGTACTTGGTGCACAAACAGGTGCCCGAACCCGCACCGAAGTAGAACTGCTCCTGCGCCTTCCGATTACACGGTCGAGGCTGATTCGGGATTTGGACTAGCCGGCGCCCAAAGAACAAGGTGGGTGACTTCGCGGATTCCCGGGGCCGCTAGTAGCGCCTATTGGAGCAGAAGAACACAGAGCTTCCAATACCGCGAAAGACTCGGCAGTGCGAGCTTCCCCGAGCACGTGGGACAGCTTGTTCAGCAGAAAGCTGCCATGCGGGCGACTGCCCTCGGATTGTTCCATTAGCGATGCTGCGTATTTGGCCTACTCTGGCAAATTCATCTTGCGCAGAATCGTCTTGTAGCGCGGGTCCAGCCGAAGACGTTTCAGCAATGGATCGACCTTGACACCTGCCAGTCCGCCGTCGTGCTGCACATAAGCTCTTTCTAGCCATTGAATCGCTTTGTCGTTATCACCCCACCAAGCAAAGACCTCTGCGATCTGGTATGCACCGCCGTCAGCGTCCTTTGCGATCATCTCATCCAGCCGATGCTGCGCCACCGTGGCGTGCCCAAGGTCGTGCTCGGCGAGCGCCGCACCTTGCTGGCGAAACAATTCAATCGTCGCGCGCTGTGATAGAGGTAATGCGCTTGCCGGGTCTCCCGCCACGAGGAATGTGAAGCCTAGGAAGGCTGCAGTGTTGGACTGCTGAGGATTGATCTCCAGCGCGCGCTGCAGCGCCTCACGCGCGGCGTGGTAATCGCCGCGGAAATATTGTTCTACCCCGAGCCGACGCCAAGTGTCGGCGTTGAGCGGATCGACCCTTAGCGCATGCTCGACCGTCGAGACTGACTCGTCGAGGCGACCGTTGGGCATCAGCACTGAGTTCGCGTACGTAGAGAGCACGTGGGGATTCTCGGGCTCGAGTGCGAGCGCCCGGCGCAGATCCTGGCCCGCCCCTTGAAAGTCAAATTGAATCCATGCGCGGACGAAGCCGCGGGCGATGTACCCATCTGCAAGGTCCGGGCGAAGCGCGATGGCCTTGTCGGCCGCGGCTAGCGCCTCCTGCCCCATCGCGGTGTACTCCGGGACCGACGCGGCAACTTGCGATGCGTTGTATGTCGCCTCTGCAAGTCCCGCCCAGGCCGGGGCATATTTTGGATCCAGATCCACGGCTCTTTTGAAGGCCTCGGCCGCACTTCGATCCACGGCCCAGTCGCTACCTGAAAGTAAGTGACGGCCGATCAGATACTGGTTGTAGGCTTCCGGGATGGTGGTCTGGCGATCGGCGGCGGTCGGCTCGGCGAAGAGTTTGAGCTTGAGCGCGCCCACGACTGCGGTCGCGATCTCATCCTGGACTTTGAAGATGTCGTCTAGTTGACGGTCGTAGGTTTCCGACCACAGATGGTATCCGTTGTCAGCTCGCACGAGCTGCGCCGTTACGCGCAGGTGATTGCCGGATTTGCGTACGCTTCCTTCGAGTACGTTCGCGACCATCAGTCGCTTCGCGATAGTTGGTATGTCTTCCGACTTACCCTTGAAATAGAAGGATGAGGTTCGCGCCGGCACCCGTAAGTCCGGAATTTTCGTCAGCATGTCTATAAGTTCCTCCGACAGGCCGTCGGAGAAGTACTCCTGGTCCCTCTTCTCACTCATGTCTAGGAACGGCAGCACGGCGACGGACTTGTCCGAGATTGCCGCCGGCGCGACTGTGGCGTTGAGCGCGTTCGATGCTGCTGTCGAGGCTGGATGTTCAGTCGCCACATGTTTTGACAGCCAGAACTTGTCGACAGTAACGAAGGCGAGCGCTGCGACAATCACGGCGGCGACCACCGCAAAGGCGCGCTGTCGCGTCGTCCCGAGGCGCGGCGCAGACTTGTGTGGGGCGCGTGCGTCAGCGCTTGTACTTGGGGTACTCGAGGCGACAATGCCGGTGAGTGCATTGCGGACCGCGTCACCTAATTTAGGGAATGCGCGATCGAGTTCGCCATCACTCGCATCCAGCCATTGGGAAGTATTCAGAAAATATTCCAGCCCAGCGGGCAAAGGCGCGCGATCAATCCGCAGCGAAATCACTGGATGGGACTTGGAACTGGCGCGTTCCACCTCTCTTAGGATGTGGGGGGAAGCTGCGGAGCTCTTGGATAACAGAAGTACCAGCACTTGCGCCGCGTCGATCGCGCGCACGATGGCATCGCCGTAGAACTCTCCAGCTATTACGTCGCGAGGAGCAACCCAGCACTTGAGCCCCTGCCGTTCCAAGGCTTCAACGACAAGGTTCACAACCGCTGCATCTTGTGACGCATAGCTTACGAATACGGGCGGCGTGCCGGGTCGCGTGCCGGGCCCTGTTGATGCAGTGCCGGCTGGCTGTCCTTCACCGCCGGCTTCGGTCATGTCGAGTGTCTCCTTGATAACCACCCGGAATAGTCGAGCATGTCCGGAACGTTGACAATCCCCATAGCGTTCTGGGGCTGGACGAATGGCCGCTTCAGGCCGGTGAAATCGCTTCCGGGAGGGTGGCGCCTGACCGCGTGCTGCTGGATGGCACGAGCAGTGCCTGTACGGTACCTGTTTATTCGCCCGCAAGCGTGAAATTTTATATCCCCGCTCGGGTGATTGGCGGGAAGCATATAATGGAGTCTTCGATGCAGAGGTTAATGCGTCAGTTGCGAGGTTGGCCCGCATGATACGCAAGCTCAAATCCGGTAAGTATCGACTGTATTCGCGCAAGATCGACCCGCGGACGAATCGGCGCCGAAACCTCGGCACGTTCGATACTCGCGAGGCAGCTGAGAAGCACGAGCGCGCCGTGCAGTATTTCAAACGACACTCGTGACGCGACATCCTGCGAGGTGGCCGCCGTGCTGCGCGCATCGGTTTCCCATGGGGAAGGCACCATTGAACCGAAACCCCGATCTATTCGAATCGAATTGTCAGACAAATGAATCCACTCGTAAGTAAGGTTCATGGCAAGGAAAAGCGGTGGCGCGCTGAATATGCCGCGCTCCGCCAGCTCTGCCTTGCGTCGGGTCTCAATGAGGAACTGAAATGGGGCCAAGCTTGCTACGATTTAGATGGTAGCAATGTAGTTTTGATCCATGGCTTTAAGGATTATTGCGCTTTGCTTTTCATGAAAGGCGCTTTGCTTATAGACCCCAAGGGCATCCTCATCCAGCAGACCAGGAATGTACAGGCTGCGCGGCAAATCAGGTTCGCTTCTATTGCGGAAATTGACAAGCAGAATGCGGCGGTTGAGGCCTATATCAAAGAGGCCATTGCGATTGAGAAGTCCGGCGCCAAGGTGAAGATGAGGAGCGTGGCACAATTCCAAGTACCCGAGGAATTTCAAAAGCGTTTGGATGATGACCCGAAACTGGCCGAAGCGTTCCATGCGCTCACACCCGGAAGGCAGAAGGGTTATTTGCTGTATTTCGCTGAAGCGAAACAATCGGCGACGCGCGCCGCACGCGTAAAGAAACATGCGCCTAGAATTTTGAAAGGGCTAGGACGCGACGATTAAGACGATGAAGCGCAGAGCCCGGCTTCATCGATTGCAAGCATTACTTGAGCGTCATCATGCTCGCATGAGCGGGATGACCGCAGTCGTGAATCTCGTGCCGGATCTTCTGATCCCACGCATCCCCGCCTCGCAGTTCGGTCCGATCGAGAAACACCTCGACCCCGGCCGCACGCAGGGCCTCGCAAATGCGCTGAGCTGCCTCCGAGTCCTGCGAGGCGTAGCTCAGGGATACTGCGTGCGAAATCCCGCTCAAGGTGCGCAGCCATCCTCGACCATGTCGAGCACTCCCTATGCGTCCCAAATGGTCGCGGATGCCCAGGGGCTTGGCAACTGGACACGTTTGGGAAACTGGTTCGGCCGCTATCGGGCGGGGCGGATCGTTAGCGCGAGAGTCTTCTCAGTTGCGGCCACCGCTTTAGTCAGCTCGAGCCCCTGGTTGGAACACAGGTACTCGCCTCGGCCGCCCAGCCGCCGCAAACATCGCGATTAATGCGGAGACTGTCTGCTCAAGAAACGGGACTCTAGAACCCTCTGGCTTGGCCGAAAACCTGGGGTTCGTCTGCTGTTCGACATGCAACGTCCGCCTTTCCACTGCTGCCCGTCGTGAACGTCTGAGTCCGGGAAAGTGTATTCTGCCGCGGGACCGTAACTATTCCGCAGGAGGTTGACATGAATGACACAAAGGAACGGTTGTCTCTATTGTGAATCTTCGCGTTATTAAACTACCTGTATGCGGACGTGCTTGCCCTGTTCGCTTACGTTGGCTCGCCAACTACAGCTCCACATCTCCCACCATGGGCTCTGCTAGGTTCAGCGGTCTTAATGGAAATACCCATCGCCATGATTCTGGCGTGTCGAATGCTTCCGTTTAGAGCGAACCGGCTGGCGAATATCATCTCGGGTGGCGTAATAACCCTTGTCAACGGTTTTCTGACCTTCGTTTTGCCTCTGATTAACGGTTATTTTCGCGATCCCGTTTATCCGGCATACGTATGGTTCGCAACGATCGAAACTGCATGCACGTCGGTCATCATCTGGAAGGCGTGGACTTGGTCAGAAGCTAAAAGCAGCATTCAGTTCGGAGCGGGCCGATGAACCGGCGTTTCATCGTGCTCGCATGAGGGAAGCCGTGAACGGCGGCGGCCCTCTCCTCCTTCGGCACGGCGCTCGCGCAGATCCAGTCCCGGCTTGCCGTGGTCGAAAAAATTTTCAAGGACGTCCAGTAGATTGATCACAATGTTCGGCGGACAAAAACGAGAAAGCCGAAAGGATAGGAGCCTCAAATGAACCGGGTTTCGTTGTTTCGCCTGTATGTCTTGCGGGCGATGTATCTGTTTATCGTGGTCGGGCTTGGCGTCTATCTCTGGCCCAGCGTGATCGATCCTGATCGACATTGGGAACTGATGCAGGGGCAAGCCTCTTGTATGCTCGCCGCCTTTTCATTGCTCTGCATCCTCGGGCTACGCTATCCATTGCAGATGCTGCCCGTGCTCCTGTGGGAAGTGGTTTGGAAGACACTTTGGCTCATGCTCGTTCCGTTACCACAGTGGATGGCGGGCCGCATCGACGAGTCGATCAAGCCCTCGATCTTTGCCTGTTCCATGGTCGTGCTCGTTTATCTCGCCATTCCTTGGCGCTATGTGTTTGCGCATTACATCAAGGTGCGCGGCGAACGTTGGCGGTGAAAAAGACCGCGCGTCGCTAAACTAGTGCGCGAGAAAGCTCCTCCCTTTTAGACTATGCCAGAATGGCCCGTCGTGTTCCGATCAGCTTACTAGCGTTGCCGTTTCGATTCGCCGGTCGGCATCGATCAGCAGCCACAGTGCGGCCGCGACCACTGCGAAGGCCGCGCCGGTTGCGAACGCGCCATGCCAGTGGCCGTGGCCGGAGAGCCAGGCGATGATCGGGATGTTTATCACGCCGCCGAGGTTCCCGCCGGTGTTGAGCACGCCGCCCGCGGCCATCGTATCGGCGCGCGCCACCGACATCGTCGCTGCCCAGTACGGTCCCTCATTGCTCTCGACGCCGACGAAGGCAAGCGTCAGCGCACCGACCGTGACGTAGACGCTACCGGTGCCGATCGCGACGAGCAGCAGCACGCCGGCAAGCGGTAGCGTCACGAGCGGCACGATGCGATAGCCCCACCTCGCGCCGAAACGCGCCGCGAGCCGGTCTGCGAGCCCGCCGCCCAACCAGGCGCCGACGGCGGCGCCGATCGGCGGCAGCATCGCGAGCCAGCCGCCCTCGAGTGCGCTCAGGTGGCGCTCCTGCACCAGATACAGGAATGACCAGGTCGTGAGCAGGTAGAACGCATAGCACATGCAGGTATAGGAGGCCGTCAGGAGCAAAACCTCGCGATTGGTCAGCACTCTGAGAAGCCGCGCGACCGTCAGCGGCGCTTTCGGCTCGCGCGCGAGTTCGCCGAGTTCGGCGAGTTCGGCTGGCGTCACCTTGGGGTGCTCGCGCGGCGTGTTGCTGCCGTACCAGGCCCAGGCCGCAGTCAGCGGCGCGCTCGGCAGCGCGATCCAAAGGAGCGCGCCCTGCCAGCCGAACGCCGCCGTCAGGGCGACGATCAGCGGCGCCGTGAGCGCAGTCCCGAGGTTCAAGCCGCTCGAGCTGACGCCGTTGACGAAGCTCCAGCGGCTCACCGGGAACCACGCTTCATAGATCCCAGCGCTCACTGGAAACACCGGTGCATTTGCCGCACCCATCATCGCCTGCGCGAGCACGAGCGCCACGAACAAGGCCGCGCCCGACAGCAGCAACGGCGCGAGTGGCGTTACGATTGTCGCGATGAATGCGACCACGCCGACCGCGATGTAGGCCGCGCGCGCCCCGATGCGCTCGCCGAGCACGCCACCCGGCAGCTGCAGCAACATGTAAGTGACCGTGAAGGTCTCCATCAACCAGCCGACCTGCATCTGGCTCAAATGCAGCTCCGGCATGATGCGCACGGCGGCGATCGACAGGCTGTTGCGCTGCAGGTAGGTGAGCATCGCGAACAGAAACGTGTAGAGGAAGATCCACCAGCGGACCCGGACCGGTGTGCGCAGCGTCGACACGCTCAGCTCCTGACCCAGTGGCCGCGTGGACCACAGGGAGGCTCGACGGCTGCGGCCGAAGCGAACGCTTTCGCGTCGGTCGGGGCGTCCACTGCAGGAGCCTTCTCATCCTCATCCCCTACGGCGACGCCGAGCAAGGCTTCCGCCATGCCGCACTCCATTTTTCTTATTCTCGAGCCATGTTCGTCTGCCCGCCTCGCGTTGGCAATCAAGGTGAAATTCGGCTCCGCCCAGTGGCAGCTAATGGTCGGTCATTTCAACACGGTGACCATCAAGTATTGGCCGGGTGCCGCCAGTTCGATACAACCGCAGCTACTGACCCGTTGTTGACGCTCGCCACCGGCAGCAATCGGGTATCCAAATTTGGCGTGCTGTCACCAGGCTCTCATGTAGGAAACTTCAACTCCCGCTCAATTGCCTGGAAGCGCGGCTCCTTGCGCAGGGGGTCCAGGAGCGGTTCGGTCTTCAGAAACTCCAGGCCCGGGTCCCGCAGCCGCAGCGCCGTGTCGAGCCATTCGAGCGCCTGGGCCCGATTGCCCCACTGCGCATAGATCGTGGCGTACTGGTACGCCGCGGTATCGCCCAGTCCTGCCTTCATTTTAGCAAGCACGGCTTCCGCATCCGCGTGCCGCCCGAGCTTGTCATAGATCACCGCGAGGCACTGTCGACTCTGCCATGCGTCCGGCTTCGTCTCGCACGAGGCGCGCGCGCGCTCAAGATCCCCGAGCCCGTAATAGGCGAACCCGCGATCCCCGTAGGTTCCCTTTAAGTCGGGGGTAAGACTGATGACTTCTGCGAAAGCCGCAACCGCCTCCTCATAGCGGCGGGCCGCATATAGCGCCTGGGCGAGCGCACCATGGCTTTGGCGAGCGAGCGGGTCGAGCACGACGGCGCGGCGGGTGGCGGCAATGCCCGCATCGAAGTGCCCCATGAGGGCTGCAAATAGACCGCTTTCTCGCAAGACCTGCGCATTGCCCGGCGCGAGCGCAAGCGCCCGCTCGTACTCGTCATTCGCCTGCGTGAAGTCGAGGGTTCCTTGTTCCGCAACAAACGCCAATGCGAGGTGGGCCTGGGCCAGATCCGGCGCGAGCGCGAGAGCCTGACGCGCATCCGCTTGCGCCTTGTCATAGCCTTCACGCACCGCCGCTGCGATCTCGGCCTCCCCGGCGGCAATGGAAAGGGCGATCGATCGGCCGGCGAACGCGAGCGCATAATGCGGATCGAGGCTCATCGCTTCGGTGTACGCGGCAATCGCGGCGGGGAGGTCTTTGCTGTCGCGAATCGAGTGGACCGCCTTGGCCCCGCGCAGATACGCGTCGAAGGCCGCCGGGTTACTCGTCCCGCCGAGCTCGACTTTGGCCGCGACATCGCCGAGGAGTGTGACTTTGAGAGCGCTCGCCACGGCGGTCGCAATCTCGGTCTGCAGTTTCAGCACATCCCCTAAGTCCCGGTCATAGGTCTTCGACCACAGGTGAAAGCCCGTGACCGCATTGATCAACTGCGCGGTGATGCGGATGGTGTTCGCGGAGCGCCGTACACTGCCTTCGAGCACTGCGCCCACGTTTAGTTTGCGCGCGATCGTGCCGATGTCGGTGTTCGTACCCTTAAACGAGAACGCCGAGGTGCGGGCGGCCACCTGCAACTCGTTGATCTCGGAGAGCGAGTTGAGGAGCTCCTCCGTGAGCCCGTCGGAGAAGTACTCCTGGTCCTTATCCCCACTCATGTTCGCAAAGGGCAGCACGGCGATCGAGTGCGGCGGGGGGTTGAAGACGGTGGTCGCGGCCACGTGCTTTGAGATCCAGAACTTGTCAGCCACGAAGTACGCGAGCATTGCGAGGACGACGGCAACGATCGCGAGTAGGACCGGCTTTGACCTCCGCGAGGCGCGCACCGGCTGCCTGATTCCCGGTGCGGCACCCGACACGGCGCCCAACGGCGACAGCTCCGGCGACAGCAGGCGCTTGATCCGTTCGACGAAAGCCGCCGGTGTCTCGCCGCCGGGTAGACGCGTCCACTGCACCGCGCGGAACGCATCCGGAACAAAGGCCTCCTGATCGCGTGTGCCATCAACGACGACCGGCACTAAGAACGGGCGTTCTGTCGCCATCAGAT
>Ga0302326_10017962_pt1 | contig 14698 bp, 11 predicted proteins | sample Palsa_T0_3_FD_202264 | JGI IMG/M metagenome (GOLD analysis project Ga0302326, IMG submission 202264) | Peat permafrost microbial communities from Stordalen Mire near Abisko, Sweden - Palsa_T0_3 | ecosystem: Environmental > Terrestrial > Soil > Palsa > Peat permafrost | place: Sweden: Abisko... | reverse complement strand
TGGATTTTGGGCCGCGGATGAACGCCGATGAACACGGATAGAACGCACCCTCTTTTCATCTAAGTTTCAATGTTGTCAGCGCGAACAGCGCCAGCACCAGGCCGGCTATCCAGAAGCGCGCTATGATTTTGCTTTCGGTCCAGCCCAGCGCTTCGAAATGATGGTGCACCGGGGCCATTTTGAAGATGCGCTTGCCGCGCAGCTTAAAGCTTCCCACCTGCAGCATCACGGAGAGCGTCTCCAGGACGAAGACGCCGCCGATGAACAGCAGCAGGATCTCCTGCTTGATCAGGATGGCTACAATGGCCAGCGCCGCGCCGAGACCCAGCGAGCCGACATCGCCCATGAAGATCTCGGCGGGGTGGGCGTTGTACCAGAGAAAGCCCAGGCTGGCGCCAGTCATCGAGCCGCAGAAGATGGTCAGCTCGGAGGTGCGCGCGTTACGGGCGATTTGCAGGTATTCGGCGAGCGTGGCGTGGCCTCCGGCATAGGTCAGCACCGTGAGGGCGCCCGAGGAGATCACCATCAAGCCGATGGCCAGGCCGTCCAGACCGTCGGTGAGATTGACGGCGTTCGACGAGCCGACTACCACCACGGCGACGAAGATGAAGAAGGGCAGCACGCCCAGCGCGTAGGTCCAGGGATTGGCGAGCAACGACCCGATCAGAAGAGTGGGCTTGTACTGCTTCAGGAACGGAACGTTCATAATGGTCGAATAGCCGCCATACGACCGCATGAAAATCAGCACCACGGCGACCAAAAAAGCCACGCCGATCTGGTACGCCATTTTGCGCCGGCCGCTGATGCCGAGGTTCTGGCGCTTGGTGACTTTGGCGTAATCGTCCAGGAAACCTATGGCGCCGTAGGCCAACAGGGTGAAGATGGCAATCCAGATGTAGGAGTTGCGGAGGTCGGCCCAGAGGAGCGTGGGGATCACGATGGAAATAATGATGAGGACGCCGCCCATGGTGGGGGTGCCGGCTTTTTTCTGGTGGGACTGGGGGCCTTCCTCGCGGATGTACTGGCCGATCTGGAACTGGCGGAGCTTGTGAATGAGCCAGGGCCCGAGGGCCACGCAGAGGAACAGCGCGGTGAGGCTGGCGAAGGCGGTGCGTGACGTGACGTAGCGAAACACGCGGAAGGGTGTGATGAGCGTCGAGAGTTTTTCGTAGAGCAGGAAGTAGAGCATGATCAGGCCAGTAGCTTCTCCATGGCCCGCTCGATTTCGACGCCGCGGGAGCCCTTGAACAGGATGGCATCGCCGGGGCTGGCCAGCTGGCGGAGAAATTCGCCGGCTTCGGAGGGGTCTTCGAAGAAGTGCGCGGCCGTCGGCGGCATGCCCGCGCGCACGGCTTCCTCGACGATCCAGCGCGCTGCGCCGCGCACGCCGATCAGCATATCGAGGCCAGCGGCGGCGGCGCAGCGTCCGGTTTGGCGATGCAGAGACTCAGCCGCTGCGCCGAGCTCCAGCATTTCACCCAGAACGGCGATATGGCGGCGGGCAGGCGTTGCCCGCAGGACCTCGAGCATGGCCCGCACCGCCTCGGGATTGGAATTGTAGCAGTCGTTCCAGACGACGATGCCCCGGTGCTCGAGGCGCTCGCCGCGCATCGCTCCGATGTTGAACGAGCGCACCGCGTCGCGCAGGCGCTCGGGCGGGATCTCGAAGACGCGGGCCACGGCGAGAGCGGCCAGCAGGTTGAGCACGGCGTGTCTGCCCGCCAACTTCGTGTGGAAATCGACACCATCGACGCGGAAGCGCGTGCCATCGGGTTGGTAGGAGATTTCTTCAGCGCGGACATCGGCGCCCTCGGAAAGTCCGAACGAGATGACGGGACCGCGATGGATTTCGCGGAAGCGCAGCACGCGTGGATCGTCGGCGTTGAGCACGGCGATACCGTAGTGGGGATCGAGCGCCTCGACGAGCTCGCGTTTGGCGAGCGCCACGCCTTCGATGGAATCGAAAGCCTCGACGTGCGCGTAGCCGACGTTGGTCACCACACCGATATCAGGCACGGCGATGGCCGCGAGCGCACGGATTTCACCAGCGTGGTTCATGCCCATTTCGAGGACGCCCACGCGCGCGTCGTCCGGCAGGCGGAGGATCGAGAGCGGCACGCCTAAGTGGTTATTGAAGTTGCCGATGGTCTTGCCCACCGGCAATTCCGCCGAGAGCAGGTGGGCGATGGCGTCCTTGGTGGTGGTTTTGCCGGCGCTGCCGGTGACGCCGACGATGCGACCGCCCCAATGCCGGCGGGCCCAGGCGGCCAGGTTCTGCAGGGCGGCCAATGAATCCGACACCACAAAGGTATTGCTAGTCGGGGCATCCGGGACCGGGTGCGCAACCACCACTCCCACCGCACCTTTTTCGATCGCGATGGGAACATAGGCGTGCCCGTCGCGATGCGGTCCACTCAGGGCAAAGAACAGATCGCCGGGTTGGAGCGTGCGGGTGTCCACGGACCAACCGGTCACGGTGGCGTTGGCGCTGGTAACTCCCGCTGCGGGCGCACCCAGCACGCTCGCGATGGCGGCGAGGGGCAGGATCATTTTTGCTCCAAGTGGTAACCGAAACCCCGAAGCACTCCGCGGGCCATCTCGCGATCGTCGAAAGCAATGGTCTTGTCTTTCAAGACCTGGTACGTCTCGTGTCCCTTTCCGGCAAGAATTACAATATCGCCCGCGCGCGCTTCCTTGATGGCGCGAGCTATTGCCGTGGCGCGATCGGGCTCGATGACGTGGGGGACATCGGTGCGGCGTATGCCGACGAGCGCGTCGTTCATGATGGCGAGCGGGTCTTCCGAGCGGGGGTTGTCACTGGTGAGGACCACGAAGTCGCTGTTTTCGGCGGCAACCTGGCCCATCAGCGGACGCTTGGAGCGGTCGCGGTCGCCGCCGCAGCCGAACAACGTAATGATACGCTTGGGCGCCAGGCCGCGAGCCACCGCGATGGTGTTCTTTAAGGCGTCGTCAGTATGCGCGTAGTCCACCACGACGCCGAAGGGCTGGCCTTCGTCGATGCGCTCGAAGCGGCCGGGGACGGCGCGGCATTGCGCGATGCCTTGGGCGATGATCTCGGGCGCGAACTCGTAAGTCAGACCGGCCGAGCAGGCCGCCAGGATGTTATAGACGTTGATCTTGCCCAGCAGCGCCGATTCGACGGTGAAGCGGATGTTGCGGGTCTGCACTTCGAAGCGGAGGCCCTGCAGGTTGGAGGAGATGTGGCGCGCGCGCACGGTGGCGCCGTGGCCGAGGCCGTACCACAGAGCCCGAGTATCGGGCGAGAGTTCCAGGCGGCGGCACCATTCGTCATCGCGATTCAGCACGGCCCATGCTGGAGGAGGCGCCCCGGCGCCGGAGAAGAGCAGTTGCTTGGCGGCGAAGTAGTCTTCCATGGTGCGATGGAAGTCCAGGTGGTCGCGAGTCAGATTAGTAAAAATGGCCGTGTGGAAGCGGAGACCGTAGACGCGGCCGAGCGCCAGCGCGTGGGAGGAGACTTCCAAGGTGGCGTGGGTGCCACCCTGCTCCATGAGCGCGGCGCACAGGCGGTCGAGGTCGAGCGATTCCGGAGTAGTGTTGACGGCGGGAAGAACCTGCCCGGCCAGGTGATATTCGATGGTGCCTATGAGCGCGGTGGTTTTGCCGGCGGCGCGCAGGATGGAATCTACCAGGAAGGACGTGGTGGTCTTGCCGTTGGTGCCGGTGATGCCGGTGAGCGCGATGCGCTCATCGAGCCGGCCATAAAAATTGTGGGATGCCAGCGCAAGGGCCTGGCGGCCGTGCTCGACTTCGATCCAAGGCACGGGAATACCGTCGATGACCGGAGACTCGCTGGCCACCGCGACGGCGCCATGATCGACGGCATCGCGAGCGAACTGACGGCCGTCGGCGCGAGCCCCGGGGAAGGCGAAGAACAGGAATCCAGGTTTCACGCGGCGCGAGTCGTAGTCGAGACCCTCCAGGCGGATTTGGGAAAGCTGCGGCGCAAGGGGCATCTTCAGCCGAACCCCCGCGAGTATCTCACCCAAGGTCATTTGACAAATCCGACTCGAATCCTTTCTCCTGGGTGCAGGATGCCGCCAGGGGGCGGCGCCTGGGTGCGGGCAATGCCGGCGCCAGTCAGCAGGACGGCCAGACCTTGCGCTTGCGCTTCGGCGACTACGGCGCGCTTGGACAAGCCCTCGAAGTTGGGCACTTTGGGACCGTCTTCCACAGCCGCTGCCACAGCCGCTGCCACAGCCGCTTCTGCAGCCGCTTCCCTTGCCGGCTCAGCTGGCGAGGGCGCCTGGGGCTGGCGCGCAACCTCTTCGAGCACGTTCGGCACGGAGGGATCGAGATCCGGAATGGCGACGTCGTTCAGATCCGCAACCTCGATTGCAGGCGTGGGCTCTGGCGGGGTGTCCGGCAAATCCTTCGGCACGTCCAGGACCCGCAGTGTTTCGGTGGCGACGGCGCGAAAGATCGGACCGGCCACAGGACCACCATAGCCGGCGGAGCCGCCGTGCGTTCCGTTCACGGTCACCACTACCACGATAGCCGGATTCGTCACGGGCGCAAAACCCATGAAAGAAGCGTTGTAACTATGCGTATAGTGGCGCGTGGCGAAGTCGTAAATCTGGGCGGATCCGGTCTTGCCGGCGGCAGAATAACCTTGCAGGTTGGCATACCGACGGCCCGTGCCGAACAAGATAACGCCTTCCATCATCTGGCGCATGGTGATGGCGGTCTCGGGCTGGAGCACGCGGCGCGGAGAAACGGTCGGCGCGGCCTGATCTCCGGTTCGCAGGATCAATCGCGGCCGCACCAGCAGACCGCCGTTGGCTACTACCGAGCAGGCCTGGGCGAGCTGCAGAGTGGTGACGCCGATTTCGTGGCCCATGGACACCGAGCTCAGGGAAGTCTTCCCCCAGCGGGTGAGCTTGCGCACCATGCCGGGTGACTCGGCGGGCAGCGGAATACCGGACCGCTCTCCGAAGCCGAAGCGGCGGACATAGTTATAAAGATTATTCTGGCCGACGCGCATGCCGATCTGGATAGCGCCGATGTTGCTGGATTTGGCGAGCACCATGGCCATGGGGATGGTGCCGTAGCCGTGATGGGCCTCGTGAATAGTGCGGCCGAACAGGGTGATGGCGCCGTTGCCGCAGTTGATCAGGCTTTCCGGGCGCAGGTTAGTGGTCTCGAGGGCGGAGGAAAGGGTGATGACCTTGAAGACCGAACCCGGCTCGAAGGGCACCGAGACCGCATGATTGAAGCGCACGGAAGGTTTCTCGCCGGGCGCCGGCTGCTGGCTGGGATCGAAGCCCGGATAGCTGGCCATGGCCAGGATATCGCCCGAGTGAGGATCCATGACTACCACGCTGCCGCTTTCGGCATGGGCGTCCTGGACGGCGCGCGCGATGGCACGCTCGGCGGGGAACTGTATGCGCTCGTCGATGGAGAGGGTGACCGGGGTTCCCGGACGCGGCTCGGTTTCGACTTGAGAATCGATGCCGCGGCCCTTAGCGTCGGTGAGGACGCGCACGGCGCCGGGCGCGCCGCGCAACTGGGACTCGAGGCTTTTTTCGACGCCCCACTGGCCCTTGTCTTCGCCGTTGATGGCGCCGACCACGTGAGCGGCCAGGTTAAGCTTCGGATAGTCTCTTCGGTATTCGGTGGCGAATTGGATCCAGTCGAGGTGCAGGCTGCGCAGCCGCTCGGCCTGGAGGCGGTCGATCCTGTGGGCGACCCACATGTAGCCCTTACTGTGATGCGCGTACCACTGCATGCGCTCATAGAGCGCGGCGCGGTCGAGATCGAGGATGCCCGACAGGATATCGGCGGCAACCTGGAGATCCGGCGCCTGCAAGGGATCGATGTAGACGGAATCCATGGGAACGCTCATCGCCAGCACCTGTCCGGTGCGATCGAAGATGGAGCCGCGCGGCGCGGGGATGGCCTGGAGGCGTTCCTGCTGCTTCCGGGCCATGCGGACGTAGCTGGCGTGGTGGACGACTTGCAGGCTGATCAACCGAACGAAAATGAGCGCGCCCCAGAGCAGGACGGCCATGGCAAACCAGGTGAGACGCTTGTCGGCTTTGGTTCTCATGCCGGGACTCATGACGGCCAACCCTTTCTCTAAGGTGAATTGGAGATCAGTGCCTGTTGAGCGCCAGTTTGCCGTCGCCCTTGGGGTCGAGATGCATGACCTGACCGGGCGCGGGCGTTTGCATATCGCGGCTGGCGGCGAGGGCCTGGAGACGCTCACGGCTGGTCAACTGGGCTTCGTCCACATCCAGCAGGCGACGCTCGTTGAGGAGGCGCTGCTCTTCCTGCTTGAGGGTTTGCAAATGGTAACCGGTGAAGATGTTGGCCACGCCGGGGGCGAGCAAGCCGGTGAGCAGCGCGGCCAGCACGCAGGCGATGCCGATGAAGCTCCAGCACTCGCCGCGGGACCGCGGATTGGGCTGACGCACGACGCGGGAGTTGTCGAAGGTTTTGCAGAACAGGTAAATGTCCTCGTTCGGCAGCGCCCGCAAGCGGAAGAGGTCTTCCACCGGGACGGGGCGGATATTGGCGTTGCTTGCGGCCGTGGCCGGGGCCAGGGGTCTCCGAAATAAAGTTGCCAGTGTTGCCATGTTTCTCGTTACCTCATCTCATTTCGTGTCAGCTCATGTCAGTGCATCTGCAGGGCGCGCAACTTGGCGCTGCGCGACGCCGGATTCAAAGCTATTTCCTGTTCGGCAGGCACCAGCGGGCGCCTGGTCAGGATCACAGCGCGGCCCTCCAGGGCCAGGCCGCGGAATCGTTCCTTGACTTGGCGGTCCTCCAACGACATGAAGGAAACCACCACCATGCGGCCAGCGCTCGATAGCAATTCCGGCCCGATGGCGAGCAGCCGCTCGAGCTCGCCTTGCTCGTCGTTCACAAACCTGCGCAAGGCCATGAAGGTCTGGGTCGCAGGATGCAGACGATTCGTTCGGGGCACGGCCCGCTCCACTACCCCGGCCAGGTGTAGTGTGCTCCGTATGGGCCGCGCCCGAACGATGGCTCTGGCTATCTTCCGCGCCCTCCTTTCTTCGCCTAGCTGATAGATCAGGTCGGCGATCGCCTTCTCGGCGTACTGATTGACCAGGTCCGCCGCAGCAATGCCCATGGATTGGTCCATGCGCATATCGAGCGGCCCCTCGGCCAGAAATGAAAACCCTCGCGCCGGATCGGTAAGCTGATACCGGCTCACTCCCAGGTCGGCCAGCAGGCCGTTCACCTGCTGCGCTCCACAGGCCGCCAACGCTTCGTAGATTTGCGAAAAAGCGCCCTGGTGATAACAAATCCGGTCGGCCCATGCGGCCGTATTGGTCCGGGCCATTTCGAGCGATTGCCGGTCGCGATCGTTGGCAATCACTTTGCCGGTGGTCAAGCGCCGCGCGATCTCCGCGGTATGGCCTCCCAGCCCGGCGGTGGCATCCAGGTACAGACCCTCGGGCCGGATCGCCAGGAGTTCGATCGCTTCGGCGGCCATGACAGCGAAGTGCATAAGTCATCACTTGAGCCCCGCCCGCTGCAGAAGTTTGACGTCGGCCTCGGGGGACTTGGAGGACTGCGCCCGGCGGGCCTGGTAGATAGCTTCGCTCAACACCTGAATACTGCCCTTGTAGGCCTGCAGGCGGACCGTCTGATTTTCGATATTCAGATCGCGGCGCAGTTGGGTGGAGAACTGAATGCGGCCTTGGGTGTCCATCTCGGCTTCGGCGCCGAGATCGGCGGCGGTGAAGGCTACATTCTCCGCGGTAGCGGGATCGTCGGTATAGTTTTCAAAGAACTTTTCGTTTTCCTTCCAGACTGCGATCGGGTATATTGTGGCTATGCGGCGATCCAGACTGGTCACAAAGAGCCTCTTTTCGGGTAAGCCGCCGAGGAAGCGCTGGAACTCGGCGGGCAGCTTGAGGCGGCCTTTGTCATCAAGCCGGGCCGGGTACATGCCTCGGGGATATTCCGTAGGTAGGGTGCCCTCAGCCGTTTCATCCGCCACTTATAGTCCACTTCCAGGCCATTTTTAGGCCACAACAAATTGTGGCATAAGGTCTTCGGCTATTGCAAGAGGAATTTATAAGAAAGTACTGATTGGATTTGAGTTAGTGCTGTACTAGACGATCCACCGTGAGTGAGAGATACCCCAAGATGTAGTTTTTTGGGCGAACACAAGGCGAAGCCGCAAGGCGGCCAAGTAAGTTTCGGAGAACTTACTTAACTTTTTTTGGCACTTCTTTAGGCGCGACCTTGGGGACGGCGACGCCGTTCTTGTTTGCTGGCGGTTTGTCGTCTTCGTCGGGCTTGGTGAGGTACTGAACGACCAGTGAGATGCGGCGGTTGGAGGCATCGTCCGGATTCTTTGGCTTGCGCAGGCGTTGGTCGGCATAGCCTCGCACCTGGGAGATCTGCCTGAGGCCCACTCCGTTCTGCTGCATCACGCGGCGCGCCGCGTTGGCGCGATCGGCGGAAAGCTCCCAATTGGTGTAATTGCCGCTCCCGTTATACGGTTTGGAGTCGGTGTGCCCTTCAATGGAAACGGTGTTCGGCAGCTTGCTCATCTCGTGTGCCAGCAGAACCAGAATCTGCTTGCCCTCCTCGCTCGGCTCGGAGATACCGCTGGGGAAAAAGGTACCCTTTTCGTTCTCCAGCAGCTCGATGCGCAAGCCTTCCGCGGTGACGGTCATTTCAATCTGGTTCTTAAGCTTTTCGAAGTTGGTCACTTTGCGGACAGCCGCCTGCAGCTCCTCTTTGAGCTTGCTCATATTGTCTTTGGTCAGAGTGAAGTTTTCTCCGGATCCGACCAATCCGCTGCCGACCTTTTTGGAAGTACCAGTGGGATCCTTAAAATAGCCGCCAATGGCCTCTTGAGTCTGCTTGCTGGTGTTGAGCAGCCACAGCACGATGAACAGGGCCATCATGGCGGTCACAAAGTCGGCATAAGCGACCTTCCAGGCGCCGCCATGGTGACCACCGTGACCGGCTTTCTTCCTAATGATAATGATGGGACGGGGCGCCATGGGTTCGCTTTCCTATGCGGCGACTGCCTGCGGCTCTTTCTTGCGGCACAAGCCTTCCAATTCCTGAAAGGTGGGCCGGACGTGGCCCGGGATGGCGCGCCTTCCCACTTCGACCGCCAGAATGGGGGCCGTACCTTTGATGAAAGCCGCCATGGTGGTGCGCAGGACGTGGTAGTACGCCTTCTCTTCATCCGCCGTTTTCGACATATTGCCGGCAATCGGCCCCACCAGACCGTAGCAAAGCAGAATGCCGAGAAAAGTGCCCACCAGGGCAGCCGCCACCTTGTGGCCGATTTCCTCCGGAGGGCCGCCGAGGGCTCCCATGGTGATGACCACGCCCAGGACAGCCGCGACGATGCCGAGGCCTGGCAGCGAGTCGGCCACTGTGCTCAAGGCCGACACCGGCTCGGTCGAGTCGTGATGGTGAACCTCCATATCCTGCTCCATAATCTGGTCGATATCGAAGGGATCGAGCGCTCCGCTGGTGGCGGTGCGCATGGTATCGCAGATGAAATTGCGGACGTGGTGGTCCTTCATGACGGCCGGGTAAGCCGAAAAGGTCGCGCTTTTGACCGGATCGTCTATGTCAGCCTCGATAGCCGACAATCCTTCGCGGCGGGCGCGGCCGAACAGATCGTACATCATCTTCAAAGAGTCGGAATAGAGTTTTTTGGTGTACCTCGATCCCTTGAAAACTCCCAGGATGCCCTGCATGATCTGCTTCAGGACCTGGATCGGATTGGCGATGAGCATGGTTCCGAGGGCGGCTCCGCAGATCATGACGACCTCCGCCGGCTGCATCAGGACCAGCAAGGGTCCTTTTTCCATCAGATAGCCGGCAAGCACGGCTCCGAAGACAACCACAATCCCAATGATCGAAAACATAAGTCCTTTATCTTCCTTTATCGCCGTTTATGCAGGCTCCACAATACAGTCACAAGACCGCTCCCTAACGGTCACGGCTCGGTAAAATCAGGCCATTGCTACATGGTCTCCGTGTTCCAGCAGGCTGGCGCCAAGCGCCGCGTCAGCTCGCTCGAGGAGCGATTCCGGCGTGTCGCCGGCACATACCATGGTTCCGCCCATGGATAAAGTTACCGAGATCCGGTCTCCCCACCATGGGATGGCCTCCAGGCTGACCAGCCGCTTCAACAGTCCGGCGGTCTTTTGAAGCACTTCGACGGTCGGATTCTCGACAATCGCCGTGAACCGATCGCCAAATTCGCGGGACCCGCTGCCGATCATGCCGTTCGGGCCAAGGTTTCTGGAGAGTGTCCGGGCGGTCACGTGTAAGACGGCATTCACCGCGTGATGGCCGTCTCTGTGGCGCAGACGATCGAGCCCGTCAATGGCGATGCTGAGGACCCCAAAAGGAATATGGCCCGCCGCGAAATCTTCCAGTCCGGCAAGCAGGCGCGCCAGGATCGCCTGGTGGTCGGGTACTTCGGCCGCTGCGTCCATGGAAAGAGCCGCTCCGAAGCGCCAGGGATGGATATCGGGGATGGGGAAGACCGGCCGTTCGTCCATACACTCGGCCGCGCCGACGATGGCGCCGTGTTCGTCCCGGATGGGGACGGCCCGGATACGCACCGGAATACGCTGCCCGTCCTTATGGCGCATGAAGACGTCCAACTCCCTCGGCTGGCCGTCATGCATGGTCTGCAATAATGGACAGGAGACATCACACAGGACCGCGCTCGACCCGTCGCAGTGCAGCATGAGATCGTCGTAACAGCCGCGTCCGATCATCTCCTGGCGGAGATAACCCGTGAGTTTCTCGGCGCTATCGTTCCACAGCGTGATGCGGCGGTTCCTGTCCACAAGGTAGATCCCCGTCGGCAAGCTTTCGAGAACACTCCGATAAACTTCCGGGGACAATTCCACCGGCATATTGATCCTCAGGTTTAGTATCGGCAGGTCCGCAAAAAAAAATTACCATTTGAGCCAGCCGGTGGTATACTCGCTCAAACACAACTCGATTCGGTTCCAAGCCAGCGTGTAGCGGAGGCTGCGAGGAGGCCGGAAAGTGGCGGGCCGGGCGTGCCCGGCCCCGACCGTTGGGGAGTCCGTGCGCCGGATTCGACAGTTGCGATTTCGTGAAATGTGTCGAATTTTATCGAATAGTGTAGAACGGCCGCGCGGTTGGACCGGCCCATAAACTATCTTGCCCAGCCAGTAAAACGATAGCACGGCGACAGGCGCGGATAAGTGGGTTAGAGCTGGTTTATGATTGTTTTCAATCTGTTACGGAGGCAGGGAGAGCTGTGAACCGCTTTCAGGGCAGATCGCGGACCACTAGGACGGCCACCGCCGTCCCGCGATTCCAGAATTTTTCCTGGCAGGCTCCGGCGCCGGCACATCCGAGAAGCGACCGGGCTGGGCTGGCCCAAAATTGAGATCGCCTTCCTGGAAGTAGATAGGCCGATCCGTGACCATTTCAATGGTGCTGCCCTTCGGGAGCACCACGTCCGGCCCGCGCGAAAGCAGAACGCCCATCAGGCCTGCCGTGGCACCCGCGGCGGCGCCGATACCCGCGCCCACACCTACTTCGTGTGCAGCGCTGCCAGCGATGAGGCCGATGGAGGTACCCGCCGCGGCGGTCTCGCCGACGGTACGCGCCTCAGCGGCCTTGTCGCCCTCGCTGTGAATTTTGCCCTCGTTGCGGTCCAATTGTTCGCTATCGCGGCCATCTACGCCGCTCACGCGGGCGCGGAAATCGCGCGTGACACCGTTGGGGAGAATGAGCGAATCGAAGCGCAGGAACAATTCGCCTCGGCCTTTGCCGTGCCAGTCCTTGTTACGGCGCTCAGCGCGCTTCACCTGTGTGAGAGTCCCAGCCACGTAACTGCCGGCCGGGATCACGATGCGGCTGTTGACCACGATCGGAAACACGGTCTCCAGATACACGCGGTCGCCCTCGAGCGAGTGCCTGGTGCCCACGCTATTCAACAGGCCGAGTGGGATTTTCGTGCCGGGGGTGACGACGTACTCGCCAGGCTGGGGGGCGGGTTCCTCGGCGGCGACCACGCCGGCCGCGATTAAGAGCATTGCCGATGAGTACTTTAGCCGCATGCAAACTCCAGTATCCATTCTACGCTACGTGAGCCCGCGTAAAATAGAGGTTGAGGACAATCAATTGTCACGCCAGTCGATGTCGCTATAGAGCGTGACGAGGAAGGGTAATACGTTGCGTCAGTCCCGCAACTTTCGGGATGTCACACGCAGGCGCGATCTCTCGACGAGGTCACGCAACGCATTCGCGAGGCGATCCGCGAGAGCCGCCGGGACTGACTTCTCCGACTGACGGACCACGATGTGCCGCTCGCCTACCGGCAGCGAAACGGGGCCTGTCGCATCTGCCGGGACCGGCCTGGCGGCACACATTGGAAGCGCTGGGGTCTTTTGAAGCCGCATTAAATAAATCTTAGATTTTCGATGCGCTGGACCCCGGAGTGTGCTAAACCTTTTCAATGGGTGAATTGTTTCCGCTGGCGAAGATGGCGCTACGCTTCGCATCCGGCGGGTTTCGAATCCGGCAGTCTCTCCTGAGGCTGCTTCAATTTCCGCTTCTGCCGCTGCTTGCTGTCCTGGCGGCATCATGCTTCCTGGCCGCTCCAGCCTGGTCCCAAGGCAACTGTATCGTCCCCGCAGGCGTGAACACGAAGCCGACGGGCACCGGTTTCTTCGGGAGTTTCGCCAACTCCACGTACGAGATCCCGATCTCCTCCGGGAGCGGAACGAACGTCAATTTTGGAGATTTAAACGTCACGTATTTCCAGATGTACTACAGCATCACCAATCTCAACACCTGGATGGCCGCCAACAACTATTGCCCCGTCGAGCTGGTCATCGTGGGCACCTTCCCGGACGTGCGATATTTTTCGGTAACCGACAACGATATGCACTATGCCGCCACGCAGCACCTGACGGACGCGGACATTGACCCCGTCGGCGTCCCAGGCAACTCCTACTCGAACCCGTTCACGCCAGGCATACAGTACAGCGGCACTCAGGAATACCTTGTGCCCATCAGCTTGGGATACTTACCAAGCTCGACAACGGCGCCGGGATGTAGCATCCCGCCTTTCGAGGAAGATAATCTGCTGGATGCCACGCAGCGGCACTTGTCCATGGACTGGAATACCAGCATGCAGGGTAAAAACCTACCCATTGCCCATGTGGTCGACACGCCCGAGCACACGGCCGGCCCCAACAACAGCGGCCCAAACACAGCGGGAAGCATCACGGTCCGCAGCTATCTGGCTCCCCCACTGACGTGCACCGGTTCGCCCGGCTCGGTTAGCTGTTCCCCCCAGCAGACTCCCGTTCAGCAGGTCTACGTAATCGTGCGCGACGTTCAAACGGGCTGCGCGTATAGCGCGGCATGGCTGGAACCACCGACTAATAACCTGGTATACCTGCCTTCAGTCACGACGCGAACGCCCAACTGCGCTCTAACCCCCCCACCGCCAGCTTGCGGTGCAATCCTGTCCACCAGGGATCTGACGGCGCAGAATGTTCCCAACTGGCTGGACCTGATTCAACACAATCAGCATAAGATTTACGCCGATGTTACCCCGGAGGCCTGTTATGCCAACGGCAGTCCCAACGCTGCCCTGCCATTGCCGTTCGCTAACGAAGTGGCGTGGGCGCGCAGCCAGGAGTATGTATCGACCCCTGGGCCGGATGACAGCTACATGGGGGGGGCTGTGTCCCCAAGCGATCTGGCGGGCATGCTCAGTGGGAGTTCGTGCACACAGCAGCAGAGCGGGGACGGGTGTGTGATCCGGTTTCGCTTCCAACTTCCGGCCATGCCGGACACGCCGTGCCAGCCGCCCTACAGCGGTTGTAAGCTGACCGGGGCGGAGCAACTGAGATATCGTAGTCTGACGCTCGGATATCAGACCCCGACCCCGGCCAACGTCTTCCAGAACGAGGTCGCGTACCCCCGCGGCGTCGTCCCCGATACTAATAACAACTCGCATCCGCTCGTTAGCCTCGCAGATAACGCCTTCGGGCTAACCCCAGGCACGGGAGGCAACTACGTGACGCTTATCGTAAGCGTCGGCGCGACTCTGCCCGCATGGCTGCAACAAACAACCGCCGGGGCCGTGGGGGTGACGGGCGGAGTCCAGCCGGTCTTGAGTCCGAATACGAACGCTTCCTACTCGGTCTGGCAGGTTCAGGGTTACACAGTCGTGGACCTGAGCCAGTTTTCCGCTGCCGGCTTTAGCACGAGTTTTCCACTGATGCTAAGCCTCCGCGACACGCTGCCAAGCAGCACTTTTGGCTGCTCCGGCGCGGCCGTTCCCTTCTCTATGGCGGAGTATACCAATGAGGACGGAAATGGCGGCGGCTTGATGGGCCCCTATGTGCCGCTGGTCGATTACGTGGATCCCAACAGTCTGCCGCAACCGGCCGACGTGCCGCCGAGCCTGCCGTCGGCGAGCTCCTGCGGCATTCTCCCCAACAACGGAAGTCCCAGTTTCAACAGCCCGACACAGCCAAATCCACTGGATTTTCCACAGCAATATTGGCCGTTGTCCGCGACCTATAGCTTGAACTGTGGCACAGTGGCCGCCGCCCCGCCCCAGACCTATTTTGCGGCGACGCAATTCGCCACGCCAGCTACCACCGAGTTCGGTCAGAGCTGTGACACGGCGGCACAG
>Ga0302326_10017961_pt1 | contig 14699 bp, 15 predicted proteins | sample Palsa_T0_3_FD_202264 | JGI IMG/M metagenome (GOLD analysis project Ga0302326, IMG submission 202264) | Peat permafrost microbial communities from Stordalen Mire near Abisko, Sweden - Palsa_T0_3 | ecosystem: Environmental > Terrestrial > Soil > Palsa > Peat permafrost | place: Sweden: Abisko... | reverse complement strand
TGGCTATGCGTGCTCATCGCCCCGGCGGCAAAGCGCCCGTTCCAGCGCAGGCATTCCTCGAGGATGGGGCCGGCCTCGGGTGATTGGAAGCCGAGCGCATACGCGAGATTGCTGTGTGTTGGCGCCGCCCCCGGGTCGAGTTCCAGGGCCTTGCGGAAGCTCGCGATCGCGCCGTCGAGGTCGCCCGCATCCTTGTAGACATTGCCGATGGTGTCGTGCAGCGTCGCATTGCCGGGATCCAACTGCAGCGCCCGCGATAGCGCCGCTTCGGCGGCGTCGACCCGTCCTAGGGTGCGCATCAGGCAGGCGGCGTTGTTCAATGCCACGATCGAGTCGGGGTGGAGGCGCAGGGCCTCGTCGTAGGCGGCGTGGCCCGCGCTGAACTCGCCGATTTCGGTAAGGACATTGCCCAGGTTGATCAAGGCGTCCGCATAGTCGGGCCGCAGCGCCACGGCCTGCCGGTACCGTTCGATGGCTTCACGCGATCTGCCAAGACCATGCAAGGCGTTGCCGAGATTGAAGAGCGCCTCCGCATCATTCGGGGCTCGCGTCAGTGCCTGGTTCAAGGTGCGTTCCGCCTCCGCGAAGTCGCCTTGATTCCAAAACGCGATGCCGAGATTGACGGCGTGCGACGCCGCGGATGGCTCGAGATTCGAGGCGGTGCGCAGCAATTCGACGGCCTCCCCCAAATCTCCCATTTCGCGCAACACCGTGCCCAGGTTCGCCATGACGCCGGCATTTGCGGGCTCCAACGCCAGCGCCTGCCGGTATGCCGCTGCGGCCTGCGGAAATTGCCGGCGCAGCTGCAGGCAAATCCCGAGATTGTTCCAGGCGTCCAGAAATTCGGGCTGCAACTTCAGGGCCGTCTCATAGGCGCCGATCGCCTTGTCCCAACGGCGCAGCGCCTGCAGCGATTGGCCTAACACGAAGTGATAACGCGGTTCAGCGGCATCGGCCGCCGTGGCCCGCTCGACGAGGAGCAGCGCGGTTTCGGGGTGTCCGTCCTGCAATTCCAGAAGACCGCTGCGAAACAGCGCCACCGTGTGCGCCGGGGCGCGCGCCAGCACTTCGCCGTAGAGCCGGCGCGCCTCGGCGAATTTGCCCGCGCGGTGCCGCTCGGTACCGGCTTCCAGCAATTGATCGGTGGTGTCGATGGTCAATTCCCCAGATCGCCCAACGCCTCGATCAACGGCTGAAGGTGCGGCCGCAGGGCATCGGTCCTGCCGACGCTCGAGCGGTAAATCGGCCGGCGGACCTGAGCGAAACTCGCGGTATTGACGATTCGAGAGTTCTCGAAGAACCGCATGCACGCCTCGTTCCACGGCAGGTCGAGGAATTGCAGCAGCCGGTGAGTCTCATCGCGCGGCGCCGACACGAGTGCTTCGTAGTCGATATCCATGAATATTCGTTGCGGCAGCACGGAGCGCCAATGCGCCATTAGAGCATGGTAGTGCCGATAATAGATGCCCAGCTCGCGCTGCTCATAGCTGAATCCAAAGTCGCCGGCAAACAGTTTGGTGTAGGCGGAAAAGCAGGTATCCAAGGGATTGCGCCGGCAGTGAATGATCCGCGCGTTCGGAAAGATCTGGTGAATGATGCCGAGATACAGAAAATTGCAAAGATCCTTGTCGACGATTCGAGCTGCCAGCGGCGAGTAGCGCCTCAGTCTCTCGAGGGCCATGTCGGCGATAGGCCGATCGCCGGGTTCGCTCATCTCGAAAAACGCGCGCAGCCGTACCATCTCGCCGGCGCCATGAACGTCCGGATGGGAGGCCAGTATTTGTTCGATCAGCGAGGAGCCGCAACGTGGCATGCCCACGATGAAGACCGGCACCTCGGAGAGGCTGGCTGGCGTCGTTCTCCGCCGAACGTCGGCGTGCGGCGGACGGTCGGCGCTCGTTGCCATCTGCCGCGCAGCCGCGCCCGCGTCGTAGTCGGTGGCAGCGCGCTTCAAGCGATTGGCCTCATGCCAGTGCGCAAAGGCCCGGTCCGCATCCCCTGTATCCATGTGAGCCTTGCCCAGAGCGAAATGCAGCAGCAGACGATCGCGATACGAGCATCGGCCGAGCAATCCCTCCATGCTGTCGATATCCGGGTCTCGGCTCACGAAGGTTTTCGCACTGCTCTTGTTGTACCAGGCGTCCGCCCAGGTGGGCTCGTGCACCAGGGCTTCATCAAAGGTGCCGCAAGCCTCGGTGAGCCGGCCAAGATGAGACAGCAGTGAGCCCTTATCCGACAGGGCGGGTGCCGGATTGCCTTTGGCCGCTCGATCGAACACCGCCAGTGCCTCGGTAGGCTCGCCGATGAGCTGCAGGGCGAGACCGTAGGCGCGAAGCAGCTCGCTGGATTCGATGCCCCGATTCAATGCGTCTCGGCACAGCAGAGCCGCCTCATCGCAACGATCATCCAATCGCAGCGAGTGAGCTTTCAGTGTCAGCAGGTTGATCTCGCGCGGCCAGGTGTTCTCGACGGCAGTGAGGCGCGCGAGGGCATGCTTGGGGCGGCCCAGCAGTATTTCTATCTCACCGGCGCGTACATGGTGATCGAGCTTGTCCGGTTGCCTCGCAATTGCAAGCTCGGCTTGGATCAACGCCTCCCCGTAGCGGCCTTCCTCCGCCAAGAAGGCCGCGAGACTGCCGATGATTTCCGCGTTGTCGGGCTGCTCGCCGAGCAGGCGCTCGAACTGTGCAAGCGCCTCGGCGGTATCGCCCGTTCTGCCCAACGCGACGGCGAGGTGCGCGCGTGCCTGCCAGAAACCGGCGTCCAATTCGAGCGCACGTTGCAGGCAGCGCCGGCTTTCATCGAGCCGGCGCATTTCCAACAACAGGTGGCCCAGGTAGCACCAGCCGAGGGGCAGTGCGGGGTCCAATTCGGTGGCACGCCGTGCCAAGTCAACCGCGGCATTTCGATCAGCTGCCTTGCAGAATAGATCGGCGTAGGTCAGTAGGTACAAGGCCGAGGCGTGGGGCGATTCAGCCGCACGGCGCAGAAAATCCCTCGCCCCGTCCGAATCTCCGTCCCGATGTGCGATGAGCCCGAGCAGATGCAGCGCACCCGCCTCCCCGGGACATGCCTCGAGGATGCCGCGGCACAATTCGCGTGCGGCATCGAAATCGCCTCGAGAGAAACTCAGGCGCGCTGATTGGAGAGGCGCGGCAGGAGAGGACACGGTGATCATCTTGGCATGGACCGCTGCCGTGTGCACGGGTTCGCTGATTGCGATGAAGTACAGGCCATCATTCCGCAAAATGTGACCGATTGCGCTGTGTCGGTGGGTGCACGCGAACAGTATGGTGGGAATAGACGACTTGCAGCCGAGGCGCTTCGTGATCCCACTGAACTCGCGGCAATTTCTACCGGCAAGAGCGTTCTGGTACCTCGCGCTGCGCGCATTGCTCGGAGCCGCAGTGTGCGTAATGTTCGGCCGGTTTGCGCATTTTCTTGCGAATTCCCCGGTCGGCAGATGCAGCGGCGTACTCTGTGGAAACAGCAACAGCGGCGTGATCGGGTGGATCCTCTACCTGCTTGCCGGCATCATGATCGTCAACTCGATCCTGAAATTCAGGTGGTTCTCGTTTACCCTGACGGACCACACCATCAGCATCGATTCCGGTGTCTTCATCCAGAGCTCGCGCGTGGTTCGTTTCGACAAAATTCAGGACGTGGAGGCGAGACGAGACCTTCTGCATAGGCTGTTGGGCCTGAAATCCGTGGCAATATGGACCGCATCGCTGGACCAGGTCCGCGGCAACACGCGGCGGCCCGATGGCCTGGTCGTTCTCGAAGCCGACACCGCTGATTGGCTGGCGAATTTCCTGTCCCATCCCGACCGGTCCCGTGCTCTGCCGGACGATGGCAGCCGTGAAGGCATGCAACCGACGGGGCGCAGCCGCCCCGGTAACTTCGGCGCCGTGATCGGATTCATGTCGGTGGTTTTGCTCGTGGTGATTGCCTGGGGCCTATGGAGAAAGTCCGGGGGCGCTCCGGCTCCCAGCGAGCGGGCCGCTGCGTCAGCACCTCCCAGCGCACCGGCCACTGCCGCTGTGCCAGCACTTGCCGCTGGACCGGACCCCAATTCGCAACCGGCCCTTCAGACCTACGCCGCAAATATGACGGCCGATCCGGTGGATTACACGATTGCCTGCAGCATGGCCTCGGGCGGCACACGCGGCGTGCCCGCTTGCGACAGCATGAAATGGGGGCAGCGGTGCGAGCGTGAAAACCAGTTCCGTTCGAACCCGACCTCCGAGAGCACTCGTCTGGTGCTCGCCAACCGCAGCGACCAGACTCTGAAGTTCTACTGGCTCGATACCTCCGGCCAGCGCACCCCGTACGCAGTTCTTGCGCCAGGCCGCAAAATTGGCCAGCCAAGCCATATCGGCGCTCACTGGCTCGTCGCCACCGATGACGGGCGCTGCGTGGGCATTTTCAACGCCGACACTGCAAGAATCGGTATTTTCTAAAATACTGCGCGTGCTGCACCGTCATTACGCACTCGGGGTATTGCGCGGGGCGCACTTGCCTTACTACCCCAATTCGTAGTGACGAATTTCAACTAAGTGCTTGTTTGGGTCGAAGAAGTACACCGCGTCGAACTCTGCCTTCGACATGGCGAAGGCCAGGTGCTCGCCGCCTGTCGTTCCCCATGGTGCGATCTGGATAACAAAGCTGGAAGTGACGCGAAGCATCGAGAAGGGCTCGCGGTCTCCGTCATGAATGAGCCCAAGAATACCGGTGCAGAAATCGATGCTCGCCGCTCGATCGTTGACGGCAAGGATGATGTGATCGAGTTCGATGCCCATGTGACCCTCCAATGTCGGCACCCAGCTTATCGGAAGACAGCCTACTGCAAAATGTCGGCTAATGGCTGGTCGTGGACGGGCCCCGATCAAGGGCTGACGACCGTTTTTGGAGCCGGGCGAGCGCCGTACAGCGATTGTCACACTGCGAGTGCGCTACAGTGTTGAACACAGCGAGGCGCCGCTTCGATTCGGAGCGACACTTGTACTAAGGAGCGACACTTGTACCAGAATGAACCAGCGGCAAATCGACGCGCGTTTCGGGCGCGCCCATACGGCGTTTGTTGGGCGTTGTTGTTTTGTTTTTTGACGGCGGGCGCCGCTCGGGCCGAGGAGCAGCCCACTGCGGCAATGATGGAGCCGGTACACGGCCTGGTCACGTTCATGAGCAGCCTGCGCCGCGGCGAGCAGCCCACGGTGTTCGCGCGCCGAGGCCTCTGCATCGTCGAGAATTTTGCGCCGTTTCTGTTTTGCGGCTTGCAGGCCGCGGCGAACTGGTCGGCGGGATTCCGCGCGCACGCCGCGGCGGGCGACCTCAAGAACCTGGCTGCGGCTTTCGGCGAAGCGCACGACTTCAATCAGTCGGGCAAGCGCGTCTATTTCTCATTGCCCACGACATGGACGGGACTGACGCATGGCAAGTCCTTCGAGGAGCATGGAGCATGGTCCTTCGTGCTCGAGCAAGAGGATGCGGGATGGCGGATCCTGGGCTATGGGTGGGGAGTGACGGCGTATTCGGAGACGCCGCGGTAAGAAGTTTAAAGGGGGTACGACTTTAGACCGCTACCCCGTCATTGATGCCGACCGCTGCGCGCGGCTTGATCTTGGCAATCGTGGCTCCTGCGGCGTCCTCGGCGCACTGCACATCGTAGTTGGCCTGAAAATTCATCCAGAATTGATGCGAGGTGCCGAAGAAACGCGCCAGACGCAGCGCCGTGTCCGCGCTGATGCCGCGCCGGCCGCGCACGATCTCGTTGATTCTTGCAGGCGTCACGCCGATCGCGCGGGCGAGCGCATTGCTCGAGAGCCCGAGAGGCAGCATGAACTCCTCGCGCAGCTGTTCGCCGGGGTGGATGGGTTTCAGTTTCTTGGCCATAACGTCACTCCTTTAGTGGTAATCCACTATCTCTACATTGGTCGGCCCTTGCGCCGTCCACACGAAGCACACGCGCCATTGATCATTGATGCGGATGCTGTGCTGCCCTTTGCGGTTCCGCTCCAAGGCTTCGAGCCGATTCCCGGGCGGGGAGGCCAGGTCGAGCAAAACGTGCGCCGCGTCCAGCTGGTCCAGTTTGCGTCGGGCCACCGACTCGATATTCACAAACCGCGCTATTCGGTGGCGCTGGTGCAGCGCCTGTGTGTCTTTGCACTTAAACGACTGGATAGTCACGACCTATATACTATATCGATATCCGATATACATGCAAGCGTGCCATCACGCAGAGAGTCAGCCTCGTTCTCGCACGCCACCACGAATGGCAAATCGACGTCGCCTCCGCCTGTCCGAGTTCGAGTCAAAGAATATGTAACGCGGATGAGTGCGACCGTTCATCTCAAAGACTCAGTGCGTGGGCGGATCCGATCCATGCCACGTAGCGCGCATGGTGTGCTTCGGTCTAGATCGCGGTGCGCCTAGCGGCTGTGGCAGGCCTCGCGCATAGGGAGATACATTCCGCACGCCATCGACTCCTCGCAAGCGGGGACAGGTACATGGAGCGTCACGCGCGGGGTAGCCACTTGGCGCTATTCGGTGCGTGTCAAGCGCGAGGCGATTCCCCTTCTTTGTCCGCCGGTACGTTACTGAGCCGACGGCGTGTATCTGCCCGGCTATGACGCGGCACCGGTGTTTCGGTAGCTGCCGGTACTGACGGCGAGCAAGCTGCAGGCGCTGGTGCAGCAGATCGCCGAATGCATCGGGATGGTGCTGGAGTCACGTGGCCTGGTCGAGCGCTAGGCGGCTTTCATCCTCACGGCAAACAGTGTTCTTGAGCACGCGCCCCGGATGTGCCGGGTTGAACATCTCGCTCATGAAAAACTCCTAGTGATAATCCTGGTAGTCGACCGATCTGCCCGTTATCCGCGATCTGTCTTTCGCGTGGATCGACGGTAGCTCGCTTCAATCTACAAGGCCGTACAGCTAGCGCAGAGGATCACTGCGCTCGTCATGAATACCTTTGGACTGGGCTCGAGGACGCCGCAGAGGCCTTCGCTCTGCGGTGTGTTGCGCCCCGTGTTCTGAAGCTACCGGTAGAGGATTACCGCTACCTGCAGGCCGTCCTCGAGTATTCGCACGCGCATCGGCGGCGCGCCCCAATCATCAGTTAACAGCGCGTGGACAAGCGCCTTGCCTTCGTAACCCTGCACGGCCAACGACTTGTATTTGGACAGGTAGTGATCGCCCGTGAATCGCATCTGTGAGCCGTCAGCCAAATCCGCGAGAACCTTGATCGTCACCTTTCGCTTCCTTCCTGTGCGCCCTGGCGCTGATACGCAATGATACAGGTGGCTCCTACACGTCTTGGCAATGATGCCAGCATGCGGCAGCCCCACCGACCTGGCCTCGCAAGGGCTAGAGCACCGGGTACGGTGCGGCCCTCGAGCCGATCGCGGTGGGCCGCGTTCGACATGGTCAAGTACGCGGCGATGATCTCGACGTGGAAGGAATCAATCAGCAGGTACTGAGTCGAGAGCGGGCCGGACGCTGCGGGACGATGCGCCAGCGCACCTTGCTCCAGTAGATCGAATTGCGGTCGCGGGGAGAGTGCGTTTAGAGGGGAGGGGTGCGGCTGCGCGGCCGCGGCGGGGCGCGCGATGTTGTCGGCAGGCATGGAAGTCTTCTCGAGGCAGTTTTTGGAAAAACGTTTGCTTCCGAGATGCCTGCAATACTTTTCGTGCGGATTTCGTACACCGCTTGCCGCCTAGGCGTAACCCATTGATTTAATTGGCGCTCCCTACGAGATTCGAACTCGTGTACTTGCCTTGAGAGGGCAATGTCCTAGGCCTCTAGACGAAGGGAGCGGTATTTAGCGGTTCTGGGCGCCTGAACCCAAGAGGGCTGGTAGTATACGGGCCAATTTTTTGGACTCAAGCGGAACCCTTCTTTTTGAACGCATCGTCGACGCCAATTGCCCCCCTGATCATCCCTCGCTCCGAGCATTCGATATCGCGTGCAGCGATCTCGCCGAACGCCTTGAAAGTCCTGTACCGCCTCAAAGAGGCGGGTTATCAGGGGTTTTTGGTCGGTGGGGCGGTCCGAGACCTGCTTCTGGGCATTACTCCGAAGGATTTCGACGTGGCGACCAATGCCCTGCCGGAAGAGGTCAGGCGCTTGTTTCGCAACTGCCGCCTGATCGGCCGGCGTTTTCGCCTGGCACACGTGCATTTCGGCCATGAAATTATAGAAGTGGCGACTTTCCGCGCGGCGGCGGCGCCGGAACGCGAAGATGCCGAGGAAATGGACCCCGACCCGGACAATGAAGGCTCCGCGGAAGAGGGAGCTGTGCAGGGGGGCGCTCCGACCTACGATTCCGAGCACCGCGCCTTCGACCAGACCGGACGGATCCTGCGCGACAATATCTACGGCAGCATCGAAGAGGACGTGTGGCGGCGCGATTTCGCGGCCAACGGCCTCTACTACAGCATCGACGATTTTTCGATTTGGGACTTCGTGGACGGCGTCAGCGATGTGCGCGCACGCCGCCTGAAATTGATCGGCGATCCGGAAACGCGCTACCGGGAGGATCCGGTGCGCATGCTGCGTGCGGTGCGCTTCGCGGCCAAGCTCGATTTCTCGATCGAGCCGGTGACGGAGGCGCCCATGGCCAAGCTTGCGTACTTGCTGGACGGTGTGCCGCCGGCGCGATTGTTCGACGAGAGCCTGAAGCTATTCCTCTCGGGCTTTGGCGCGAAATCCTATCGGCTGCTGAAGCAATATGGGCTGTTCGAGCATTTGTTTCCGTTGTCCGCGGCCGCCTTCAAGCTGCCGCCGTATGCTTACGCGGAGGAGATGCTGGAACGCGGCCTGATCAACACGGATGAGCGTATCGCGGCCGACAAGCCGGTGACGCCGACCTTCCTGTTTGCGGTGCTGCTGTGGAGCGCGGTGCTGCGCGAGCTGAACGAGCGGCAGGCGGGGCCTGCGCCGGATCTTGGGCTGCTCATGCAGGCTTGCGACACCGTACTGCGGGCACAGCAATCGCGCGTGGCCATCCCGCGGCGCTTTGCCATTCCGATGCGGGAATTGCTGATGCTGCAGCCGCGGTTCAACCGCCGCAGCGGAGTCAAGTCCCTGAGCCTGCTGCAGCATCCGCGTTTTCGCGCGGCCTATGATTTCTTGCTGTTGCGCGCCCAAGTCGGCGTGGCCGATCCCGAGCTGGCGAAGTGGTGGACCGATATACAGGTGCTGCCGCAGGAAGAGCGTGTGGCGCTGGTCCAGGCGCGGCCCGCGGAACCGGCCGCCGAGGGCGAGGGCTCGGTGGCTCCCGGCCGCAGGCGGCGGCGCCGGCGACGCGGCGGAGCGGCACGCAGTTAAGCATGACCTCGCTCTGGCGGCCTGCCTATGTGGCGATCGGTAGCAATTTGAATGACCCGCGGGCACGGGTGTGCGAGGCGTACGAGCGCCTCGCGGCATTGCCCGCGACACTCCCGGTGCGGCGCTCGCGGCTGTATGGCACCCAGCCGATGGGGCCGCAGGACCAGCCGGACTTCGTGAATGCGGCGGCGGGCTTGCTGTCTCAACTGACGGCACGGGAACTGCTCGAGGGCTTGCAGCGGATCGAAGCGGCCATGGGGCGCACTCGCCAGGAGCACTGGGGCCCGCGCGTCATCGACCTGGATCTGGTGTGGATGGTGGGGGAGGCGATCGGCGAGGCTGAGTCCATGCTGCGCGGGCCTGGGTTGACGCTGCCGCACCCGGGAGTGTCGACACGCAACTTCGTCCTGTATCCTCTGGCTGATATCGCCCCGACGCTTGCGATTCCGGGACACGGCACTGTATTGGAACTGTTGCGCCGTGCCGGTGATGCTGGGATTACGGTTTTGGAGCAGTAGAAGAAACACTCAATGGCGAGCGCAATACCGCACCGATTCATTGTCGTCGAGGGTCCGATCGGCGTCGGCAAGACCAGTCTCGCCCGCCGTTTAGGGCAATCCCTGAGCGGCCAGCTCATCCTCGAGCAGGCCGACCAAAATCCATTTCTCGAGCGCTTCTACAAGAATCCACGCGCGGCGGCGTTCCAGACTCAACTGTTCTTCCTGTTCCAGCGGGCACGTCAATTGGAAGAGGTCCGGCAGGAGGATTTGTTCGGCGCCGTGCGCGTCGCGGACTACTTGCTGGAAAAGGACAGGCTGTTCGCGCGCGTGACCCTCGATGATGCCGAATACGCGCTGTACGAACGTGTCTACGAAAGGGTGGTCGTGGATGCGCCCAAGCCCGATCTGGTGGTGTACCTGCAGGCTCCCGTGGACGTACTGGTGGACCGTATCGCCAAGCGCGGCATTCGCTACGAGCAGCATATCGAACGCGGCTATCTCGACAAGCTCACCCAGGCCTATGCGCGGTTCTTCCACAGCTATGATTCCGCGCCGCTGCTGATCGTGAATTCCGCAGCCATCGATCCGGTGAACAACGAGGACGACTATCAGCAGCTGTTCGCCCAAATCAGCAAGACGCGGCGCGGCCGGCACTTCTTCAATCCGGTGGGCAGCAGTCTGCTGCCGCCCGGCTAAAGGTCCCCTGTGGCCGCAGCGCGAGTCGTCTCGTGCTGCGCCAGCGCCCAGTGCACGTGCTCACGCACCAGAGGCGAGGGATGTTGCGCTCGGCTTCGCAGCGCCTCCACGATCGCGGGCGAACTCGGTGCATTGCCCAGCGCGACCGCGATATTGCGCAACCATCGCTCATAGCCGATGCGGCGAATGGCGCTGCCTTCCATTCGCCGCTGGAATTGTGTTTCGCTCCAGCCGAAAAGCGCGGCCAGCTGCGAATTGTCCAGACCGTGCCGCACCGTGAAGTCTTTCTCGACAGTGGGGCGTGCGAACTTATTCCAGGGACAGGCCAATTGGCAGTCATCGCAGCCGTAGACGCGGTTGCCGATGGCACGGCGAAATTCCACAGGGATCGGGCCGCTCAATTCGATGGTGAGATAGGAAATACAGCGGCGCGCGTCGAGCCGGTAGGGGGCCACTATGGCCCCGGTAGGGCACGCGGGTATACAGGCGCTGCAGGTGCCGCAATGTGCGGTGGCGGCCTGATCCGTGGGTAATTCCAGGTTCAGGTAGATTTCGCCGAGAAAAAAATACGATCCGGCGTCGCGATCGATGAGGTTGGTGTGCTTGCCGATCCAACCCAGGCCGGCATTGCGCGCCAGGGCTTTCTCCAAAACCGGGGCGCTGTCGGTGAACGCGCGATAGCCAAAGGGCCCGACGGCGCTCTCGATGCGGTCGCAGAGACGCTGCAGGCGCGCGCGCATGAGCTTGTGGTAGTCGCGCCCCAGGGCATAGCGGGAAATATAGGCAACCGTGCGGTCGGCCAGCGTGGCTTCGGCATCGGCCGCGTCCACCGGCCAGTAATCCATGCGCACACTGATGCAGCTCACGGTTCCCGGCAGAAGTTCCGCGGGCCTGCTGCGCTTGACTCCGTGGCGCGCCATATAGGCCATCTCGCCGTTGAATCCCGCTCGCAGCCAGTCGAGAAAATGTGCCTCGTCGCGCGCAAGATCGATGTGCGCGACGCCGAGCCGCGCGAATCCCAACTCCGCGCTCCAGCGCCGTATGTCGGCCATCAGGGCTGGCGGGTCGGGTATGGTGGCCGGTGGGATCGAGGGGTTCATGCGCCAAGGCTAATGGGTGACCGGTATAATGGCTACCAACGCCGCAACCTGCCGCGCCGGTATATTCATGCTTCGAGTCTCGATGGATCTTCACCTGGCCGACAGCGGCGTCACGGAAGCGCTGGGGCAGGCTCTCGCGCGGTCGCTTCCGGCCGGAACCGCGTCGCTGGGCGCCGTGGTGTACCTGCAGGGCGATCTTGGCGCAGGAAAGACCACTTGCGTGCGCAGCTTGCTTCGAACATTGGGAGTCACCGGGCTGGTGCGCAGCCCGACCTACACTCTGGTCGAGACCTATGATCTTGCGGCGCTCACCTGTGTTCATGTGGACCTGTATCGCGTACGGGATCTGACCGAAGTCGATGAGTTGGGGCTGCGTGATCTGGTGGGACCCCGTTGCCTGCTATTGGTGGAATGGGCCGACAAAGGCGCCGGTGTATTGCCTCCCGCCGATTTGAATTTGATGCTGAGCTACGCGGGCGATGGACGTCAGGCCCATCTGAGCGCCGGGACGCCGCTGGGGTCCACTTGGCTCGAAGACCTGGGATATGACACTAGGTTAGCGCCCTATGTCTCTAATTTAACTTGAAAAACGCTCCGTCTAAGCCTAAGTTACCGGAATGAGGTTTCTGGTCTCACGGATCGCTTGGGTCATGCTGCTGTCGGCATCGCTTATGCTGCAGGCGCACGCAGTGGACGTGAGTGCCATTCGGCTTTGGGCGGGCCCTGACGGTACCCGCGTGGTGCTGGACCTGTCGGGCAGCGCGCAGCATAGCCTGCAGATCCTGAAGAACCCCGATCGCGTGGTCCTCGATGTCGCAGGCGCACGGCTGGCGAGCGGCGCGCGCGCTGCCCCGGCCGGTACCGGGGTGGTCAAAGAAGTGCGCATGGGCCGGCGGCCTTCGGGCGAGCTGCGTATCGTTTTCGACATGACGCGGCCCATCCAAGCCAAGAGCTTCCTGGCGGCGCCCAATAATCGCTATGGCTATCGATTGGTCATCGATCTGGGACAGAGTCAGAGCGTCGAGACACCGGTCAAGGTGGAGCACGCGCGGCCGGATGCCCGCGACCTGGTCATTGCGGTGGACGCTGGACATGGCGGAGAAGACCCCGGCGCGATTGGCATGTACGGCACGCGTGAGAAGGATGTGGTGCTCGCCATCGCCCGGGAACTCGCGCTGAAGATCAATGCCGAGCCGGGGATGAGGGCCGTACTCACCCGCAACGGCGATTACTTCGTGCCCCTGCGCGACCGCATGCGGCGCGCCCGGGCACAACAGGCGGATCTATTCGTTTCCATTCATGCCGATTCGATTCGCGACCGTCGCGTCGACGGCTCGTCCGTCTACATCCTCTCGCAGCGAGGCGCCACCGACGAGGCCTCGCGCTGGCTCGCCGAGCGCGAAAATGCGTCCGACTTGATCGGCGGCGTGTCTTTGGACGACAAGGACGATGTGCTCGCCTCGGTGCTGTTGGACCTGTCGCAGTCGGCGTCTTTGAGCGCCAGCCAGGTGGCCGCGGAGCGGGTGCTGCGTGAATTGAATCGGGTAGGGGAAATCCGCAAGCCACAAGTGCAGCAGGCTCGCTTCATGGTGCTGAAATCCCCGGACATTCCCTCGATGCTGGTCGAGACGGCCTATATCTCCAATCCGCAGGAAGAGCTGCGGCTGCGTTCAGCGCCGCATCAAGCGAAACTCGCCGCAGCCATCCACCAGGGCGTACACGACTATTTTTACGCCAATCCGCCGGCGGGCACTCGCGTAGCACAGCTCGCGGCCGGCGGTCCGCCGCGCGCGGTGCTGGCCCCGGCGGGCGATTCGGGCGGCTGACGGCGACACTCGGGCCATAGGCCCATAGGCCCATAGGCCCATAGGCCGTAGCCGGCGACGCGGTGAGCCCCGCGATGGCGCAGGCTGTGCGAAAATGCGCAGTTTACGAGGTCGCGCTTGCCCATCCAACTCTTGTCCGATGCTCTGATCAGCCAAATCGCTGCCGGCGAGGTCATTGAGCGGCCGGCGTCCGTGGTGAAGGAACTGGTGGAGAACGCACTGGACGCGCGTGCAAGCCGCATCGAGGTGGAACTCGAACGCGGCGGATGCGGCTTGGTTCGAGTGCGCGATGACGGCATCGGGATTCAGCCCGAGGAAATTGCACTGGCGCTGGCGCGCCACGCCACCAGCAAAATCGCTTCCTTGGACGATCTCGAAAGCGTCGCGACCCTGGGATTTCGAGGCGAGGCTTTGCCGAGCATTGCCTCAGTGTCCCGATTGTCCCTGATCTCACGGCCCGCGGCATCGGCGCATGCCTGGTCCGTCGAAGCCCGCGACGGAATTCTCGCCGCCCCGGCGCCTGCATCGCATCCGCTCGGCACCAGTGTCGAGGTGCGCGATCTATTCTTCAACGTGCCGGCACGGCGTAAATTTCTGCGCACCGAGACCACCGAATATCAGCACATCGTGCGCATGCTGGAACGCCTGGCGCTGTCCCGGTTCGACGTGGCCTTTACGCTGGCGCACAACGGCAAGACGGTATGGTCGCTGCCGGCGGCGAGCACCACTGCGGAGCGTTTGGCGCGCGTGGCCAAAATATGCGGCGAGGACTTTGCCGGCCACGTCATCGAATTGAAGCATGACACCGAGAGTTTGCGGCTGTCCGGATGGCTGGCACTGCCGACGTTTTCGCGCAGCCAGTCGGACCTGCAATTCGCCTTTCTCAACGGCCGATTCGTGCGCGATAAGCTGTTGGCGGGCGCGGTGCGGCTGGCCTATCAGGACGTGCTGTTCCACGGCAGATTCTCCGCTTACCTGCTGTATTTGGAGTTGGACCCGACTGCCGTCGACGTCAATGCTCATCCGCAGAAGCTGGAGGTGCGATTTCGCGATTCGCGGCGCATTCATGATTTCGTGTTTCGCACGCTGGAGCGGGTGCTGTCGGACACGCGTCCCAGCGCCGAATCCGCGGGCAGCGCTCCGCTCGATTGGCTCACGGGCAGTGCACGCTTCGATCGTGTTGCGCCTCCCAATCAGGCACGATTCGCACTGCCCGAGGGGCGGCCGCCGCGGTCGGGCGAGGATGC
>Ga0302326_10017960_pt1 | contig 14699 bp, 13 predicted proteins | sample Palsa_T0_3_FD_202264 | JGI IMG/M metagenome (GOLD analysis project Ga0302326, IMG submission 202264) | Peat permafrost microbial communities from Stordalen Mire near Abisko, Sweden - Palsa_T0_3 | ecosystem: Environmental > Terrestrial > Soil > Palsa > Peat permafrost | place: Sweden: Abisko... | reverse complement strand
GCCGCGCAAAGCTGGGCCTTGCTCTTCAGCCGCGGGCCGGCGCCGTTGTAGGCGCCGACGCCGAGGTTCTCGACCGTGTACGCCAGCCCCAGGAACGCCGACGCGCTACTGACAGGGAACGAGAACGTCGGCTTCGGCACCGGGGTGCCGCCAGCCGCCTTGATCGCTGAGGTTAGGGCGGCGACGTGGGACGCCTCCTCCTTGCCGAAGTTGGACGCGTAGTGAGCGGCCAGTCCGGTAAGTCCTACGGTCTTTGCCTTGACCTGGTAGAAGTCGGTCTCCAGGTACTCGAGCGTGAGCGCGAAGTTGAGGATGTCGATATCCGTCGTCGCGCCGAATGCGGTCGACACGAACGGCGAGACGGCGGCGGTGCCGTACACGGCGCCCGCGGCGAGCGCGCCGCGAACGAGGAAGCTGGCGCGTGTAACGCCACTCACCTCGATCTCGGCGAGCTCTGGGTTTGCAAGTCTGTCAGTGATCATGTTGGAGAAATTCCTCTCTGGACGAGTTAGGCGATGAACGGCTTGACGGCGGCCAGTACCGCCGCCGAGTCAGCGGGCTTGGCAAATGCGCCGGTCGGTGTCACATGCCCACCGGGAACGAGCGTCGCGAGGGTGGCCGCGTGGCGCGCCTCGACCGTGTGGATCGACAGAGCGGCTGCGAGTACGTCGGGGCTACTGATATACCCCGCCTGGCCGAGGTAGGCCGAGGCGCCGAGGTTCTCGACCACATACGCGAGCTTGGCGACTGCCGCGGCTGTGGTGATCGGGAACTTGCCGGTCGGCTTCGCGGCCGGCTTCCCGCCGAGCTTGAGGACCGTCGCGTGAATTGCGGCCACGTGCTGCGCCTCCTCCGACCCGAACTGGGCTACCAGCGATCCGACGGCACCCGTGTACAGCTTCGCGGCGATGACCTTCGCGTAGAACTGAGTCTCGAGGTACTCGAGCGTCAGCGCGTAGTTCAGGATTCCGACGTCGCCCGCGCCGAACGAGGCGGGGACCGACGGCGTCGCGGCGGGCGTGGGGCTGGCCGGAGTCGTCGGGGTGGACGTGCTTGGTGTGGTCGACGAGCTCGAGCCGCAGGCGGCGAGCACGAACGCGCCGAAGCTGACCGCGCCGGCGCTACCGACGGCCTTCAGGAACTTCTTCCGTCCGACATCGTCACGGACGAGTTGCTCAACGATGCCCCGTGTCTGCGGTGCAGTCTCTTCTTCTTCTTGTTCTCTAAGGCGTGTAGTCATTAGCGACACCTCCGTCGGGCGCTTGGACGCCGGCCGTGGTGGCGCCCTTCGATTGGTCCCGCCACCATTCCGGCGCCGGGTGTGATAACCGTTCAATACGGGTCGGCCCCAGCGCCGGATCATTGGCCGGCGTGGGGTTGGGCCAGCCTGCACGCGCTCGTGCGCGGGTTACGCTGCGTCGTTTTGAAGGGTCACCCCAGGCAAACGATCAGGCCGCGCCCGCGTAAAGGTCGAGCCCTGGCGCGGCGGTGATCCGAAGCCGGGGGTGGCGCGTAACGTACGCACGGAATTGCTCAGCGGTTTCGCGAACTCGCGAAAGCCACTAGTCTCGAACGGAGAAGACGCCATGGCCTCAGGAATCCTCAATCCAATGCACCTCTTGGTGGTGCTGCTGGTGGCGCTGATCGTGCTCGGCCCCCGGCGGCTCCCGGGCGCCGGCCGCGCGCTCGGCCACGGGATCCGTGAGTTCAAGGACTCGATCAGCGGCATGGCCATCGACACGGAGCCGCCATCGCTACCCGCCGCCGCACCGTTCGGAGGCTCAGACATCGCGACGCTGCAGGGACCCGCGCGCGAGACCGCCGCGGTCTCGCAGGATCGTGCCGGATGACGCACAGAGGCCGCTCCGCGCCACTCGGCGATCATCGTCTGCGCGGGCTCGCCGACGAGGAGCTGATGCTCGAGCTCGCGCGCGGTGATGCCGACGCCTTCGATCTCATCTACGAGCGCCACTCCGATGCCGCGTTCTCGCTTGCGTACCGGATCTGCGGTACGCGGGTTGCGGCTGAGGAGGTCGCCCAGGACGCCTTCCTGGCGCTGTGGCGCAACGGGTCTCGCTACGAAATGAGCCGCGGCAGCGTCCGCAACTGGATCCTCGGGATCGTGCACAACCGCGCCATCGACGCGCTCCGTCGCGCGGTCCGCCACGAGACCCGCCGCGCCGGCGACGAAGGCCTGGCTGAGCGCCTGATGGCGCCGGACCGCACCGATCTCGAGGTCAGCCGGCGTGAGGAGGCAGGCGCGGTCCGCGGCCTGCTCGCCGATCTTCCCTCCGACCAGCGCCGCGTGATCGAGCTCGCCTACTTCGCCGGTTTCACCCACACCCAGATCGCCGACATGCTCTCGATCCCGGTCGGCACCGTGAAGGGCAGGATGCGTCTCGGGCTCGAGAAGCTACGCTCGCGCATGGAGATATCAGGAGTGCTGACATGAGCGCCGTCGAGCCACACGAGTGCGAGCTTCGCGACGCGGCGAGCGCCTTCCTGCTCGGCGCACTGTCGGGGTACGAGGCGTACTCGTTCGAGCGGCACCTCCCCGGGTGCGCACAGTGCCAGCACGACGTCCACGAGCTGTCCTCCGCGGTCGACGTCCTCGGCACCACGGTGCCCGCGGTCGCCGCTCCGCCTGAGCTCGGAGAGCGGATCAGGGGGATCGTCCGCGCAGAGGCGGAGTTGCTGCACGCGGCCGGTCCTGAGGCGGACCGACCCGCGCCGGCGCGCGAACAACGACGTGCCCGCGCGCGCTGGGCGCGCCCGCGCTTCGCGGTGGCGGCGACGCTCGCGTTCGGCGTCCTCTGCGGTCTCGTGATCGGCTCGTCGTTGCTAGGTAGCACGACCTCCCCAAGCACGCGGGCGATCAGCGCCGACATCCTGCAACCCGGGGTGGCCCAGGACGCAAGTGCGATCCTGCACATCACGGGCAGCACCGGAACGCTCAGCTTCAGCCATTTCCCGAGTCCTCCGCCCGGTCGCGTGTACGAGGTCTGGCTGGAGGGGAACGGTCGCCCGGAGCCGACGGACGAGCTGTTCAGCGTCAACTCGAGCGGCAGCGGCACCGCCGCCGTGCCCGGGTCGTTGCGAGGCGTCCGCGAGATCCTGGTCACCGCGGAGCCACTGGGTGGAAGCCCGGTTCCGACGCGCAGTCCGATCATCTCGGCGAGCACGCAAGCCTAGCGCCATCGGGGCATCCCCCTCGCGCGAATCAGTCGCGCTTTGTGATGTCGCGGCGTGACTTTGAGCGGTGGGTGCGGAGGCGGCGGAGCTGTCGCTGAGCGCGCCGGCGCCGCGCCGCACGCGAGGACGGCGGCGACTGCGTGCGGGGGGAGAGACCGGCCGGCGCGCGACCGCGTAGACGCTGCGGTGGATGGGGTGGAGGCGGCCGATCGTGACCCGGTACTGGACGTCATCCGCGCTCAGGGCGAGGAGCCGGCGCGTCGTGATAGAGCCCTGCTGCGGCCCGGCGATCGCGGCGATCGCGTTGTCGATCACGCTCGCCATCTCATGACCCCCGAGGCCCGCGCTGCGTTCCGCCGGACTGTCCGGCGTTTCGCATCACGCCCCCCCAAGGTTTCTGGCGGGCCGCCCGCGACCGGGGGCTAAACCGTCAGAAAGCCGCAGGCGCGAGGGAAACACGTGACGCGCCCGTCGCACCTCGCGCGCGCGACGCCACCACCGGCCCGCCCCCGCCCCTACGCCCCCGCCTCACCCCTCGAAGAGCAACCGCGGGCCGGCGCACCCTGATCGTCCACATCCCCACCGAGCCGCTCGACTACTCGCCGTCGCCCCTGCCCACGCGGCCCTGTTCGCGCGCTCCCTCCATCAGGCGATCGCGGAGCAGCGCGAAGCCGATCGAGGCTGACAGCACGCCGAGGAGCTGCCCGAGCTCGCCGCCGATCGGGCGCCTCTCCTCGAGCACGAGCAGGACCGCGCCGAGCGTCTCGCCGACGACGGCGACGGGCACCGCGAGCACGTGCGCCCCGGCAGGCGCCTGAAAGGCGGCCGTCGTCGATGGCTCGAGCCATGCCGGCGCGCCGTTGCGCAGCACCGCGGCGATGTCGGCGTGGGCGGTGACCGTCACCATGCAGGGGCCGAGGAGCCCCCGGGTCGAGGTGCCGAGGGCGAGCTCGCCGCCCATGTAGATGGCGACGCCGGCGTCGATCGGGGGGAGGCGACGGACGATCGTCTCTGCGGTGGCCTGTAGCAGCGCCGTCCCGCTCGCGCGCTGGAACAGCCCCGCGAGCTCCGAGGTCGCAACGACCCACCGGTCGCGCGTGGCCACCAATGCCGCCAGACGCGCGTGGTCGATCCTGAGCTCGGCGAGCTCGCGTCTCAGGTCGCGCTCATCTGGCGCGTCGACCTCGACCATCGCCACCACCGGAGCGCGTCCGGGCTCGACCGGAAGCCGGTACAGGAGCGAGCGTGCCGTCTCCGTGGGCGCGCCTGACCACGCCGGGTGCAGGCACTCGCGGCTGGGGGCCGAGCCGGCGAACAGCGCGTGCAGAGCCAACTCGCACTCACTGCCTGAGAACCATGGCAGCGCGTCCGGGAGCTCGTTCCCGACGGCAGGGGAGCCCGGGCGCTCGGCGAGGGCGGGGTTGACGTACTCGATCCGCACCGGCGCCGGCCCGCTGAGCACCAGCACGGGGACGGGAAGCTGCTCGGGGACCGCCTGAAGCGTGCTCGGCGAGATACTGGTCGGTGTCGTCTCCAGGATTGCGGCGATGGCATCGCTGAGCGGTACGCCCTGCTCCGCCGAGCGCCGCACCGCCACGACCCGCGCGGCGTCCACAAGCTCGTAGCGCCGGGGACCGCCGCCCACGCGCAGCGGCCGCGGAAAGCCGTAGCGTCGCTCCCAGGTTCGCAGCCGTTCACGCGAGATCCCCGTCAGCGTCGCGAACCGCGTCGCGCTGACAAGCGCGCCGGTCGGCGCTTCGGGCGGTCCTGCTCCAGTCACGATCGCGGCACTTTGACCACGTTTGTCCACCCTGGAAGTTCTAGCGCAAGCGGGCGTTCGGGGAGCTGCCCGCGACTGTCCACCTTGCTTTCGGGGCTGGTGCAGGCACCATGGGACAAGCTCCGAACCGGGAGGTATCAGTGAGCACTGCCGTTATGGCCGTAGCGCCGGGGACAACCGATTCGTCTTCGCGATCCGCGTGTCGGGACCGGCTGCCAGACGAACAAGAACTTCTTCGCCGCTATCACCGGGATGGCGATATTGCTGCTCGCCAAGCGCTCGTCGAGCAGATGCTTCCGCTTGTGCGGACGCTGGCTCGGCGGTACGTGAATCGCGGTGAACCGCTCGACGATCTGATCCAGGTCGGGTGCGTCGGGCTGATCAAGGCCGTGGACCGGTTCGACGTATCGCGCGACCTGCGATTCTCCACATTCGCCGTACCCACGATCCTGGGGGAGATCAAGCGGCACTTCCGCGATCGCGCCTGGTCGGTGCGGGTCTCACGCGGGATCCAAGAGCGCAATGCCCGCGTAACGCGCGCGGTCGAGCGCCTCTCCGGCCGCCTCGGCCGCTCTCCGACCGTCGACGAGCTCGCGAAGGCGACGGACTCGACCGTGGAGCAGGTGCTCGAGTCGCTCCAGGGTGCGCAGGCCTACACGACGGTGCCCCTCGAGCTGGTGCCGAGCGATGATGGCGACCCGTTGGATTGGCTTGGCCGGGAGGATCCCGGGTTCAACCAGGCAGAGGAGCGCCTGGTACTGGCCCGCGGCCTCGAGGTCCTAGCCCCGCGCGAGCGCGAGATCGTGACGCTCCGCTTCTTTGCCGGCCTGACTCAACGCGAGATAGCCGATCGCGTCGGCGTCTCGCAGATGCACGTCTCCCGTCTACTGCGCCGCGCGATCGCACGGATGCAGGGGGAGCTGGTAGGCCCCGTGCCGGCCGCGGCGGCGGCATGATCGCCCGCGCTCGAGGCTAAGGGCTCGGGCAGGAATAATTGCGGGCTCCGTCGGCGTCTGGACGTGTCTGGGAAAGCGCCGGGATAAACCGGTATGGAGTAGGAGATGAGAGCGCTCTACATCGAAGACGTAGGCAGTCACGGTGGCCCCGAGTCATGCGTTGGCGTTCCGTGAGAGCGCAGCGAAGTGTTGACAGGGGGTGTGCGGGCGGGGTTATTGAGCCGCGAAACGTCCAGTTGGTTCGGGATGCCGACGCTGTTCAGACAGGCGGAAGGCGATACTGCTGGCGGCGTTATGCGCGAGCCGCTGGTGGGTCCCGCGCGGTCGGAGATCCCAGGCACGTACGACGGGCTCCATGCGCGAGAACCGGGAGATCTCGTGGTCGCCCGTGAGCGGTTGATGATGCCCCGTCCGGGATGGGTCGCGGGGTGGCAGATCGACGCTTGGCGGGTCGTGAGGGGAACGCTGAGGCGGTAATCCCTCGATGGACGGCCACGAGGAGTCAGACTGGCTCGTAGTACCTGCGAAGCTGCTGAACAAGCCCGCTGTGGTGGCGGGGGCGGAGGTGGTGGAGGGAAGGGGTCTGCCCGAGGGGAACACGGCCAGCGAAACGCGCCCCGGATGCAGTGCCGGACTGGGTGTGTCCGGTGATCTGGGGCGTGTGCGTCAGGTGGCGCGGAAGGACTGGGATGTGCGGTTCACCGCGCTGCTTCATCACGTGACCGTCGACCGGTTGCGGGAGGCGTATCGGGCGATCCGTCCGAACGCTGCTCCGGGGGGTGGACGGGGTCACGTGGTGGGATTACGGGTTTGATCTCGAAGCGAACCTTCGGGATCTGCACGCTCGGGTCCATCGAGGGGCGTATCGAGCGATGCCTGTTCGGAGGGTGTTCATCCCGAAGCCCGATGGGCGGCTGCGGCCGCTCGGGGTCGCTGCGTTGGAGGACAAGATCCTTCAACGGGCGGTGGCGGGGGTGCTGAATGCGATTTATGAGCTGGACTTTCTTGGGTTCTCGTACGGGTTCAGGCCTGGGCGCTCGCAGCATGATGCGTTGGATGCGCTCGCGGCCGGGATCTCGCGCAAGAAGGTGAACTTCGTGCTCGACGCTGATATCAGCGACTTCTTCACCCGGCTTGATCGAAGCTGGTTGGAGCGGTTTCTCGAGCATCGGATCGCGGACAAGCGGGTCCTGCGGCTGATCCAGAAATGGCTGGCCGCGGGGGTCATCGAGGACGGGGAGTGGTCGAGCGCGGAGGCGGGGACGGCGCAGGGGGCTTCGGTTTCGCGTTGCTCTCGAACGTCTATCTCCATTACGTGTTCGACTTGTGGGCCGACCAGTGGCGACGGCGTAACGCGCGCGGGGATGTGATCCTCGCTCGGTTCGCCGACGACCTTCTGGCGGGCTTTGAGCGTCGTGAGGACGCCGAGCGGTTCCTTGCCGATCTGCGCGAGAGGTTCGCGGAGTTCGGGTTGGAGCTGCATCCGGTCAAGACGCGGCTGATCGAGTTCGGGCGGTTCGCCACCTCAACCCCGCATCCTTCACCCCTGGCCGAACGCGCGCTTCGACGCCAGAACCCAAGGGAGGAGCCCAGTGCGTTGACGCGCACGCTGGGATCCGTGCGGGGGGCCGCCAGCAATGGCGGTCCCTACCGCGATCGCCGCCCGCTCGCCCTCAAATACTCCCGGTATTACCGGGCGAGCCGGCGGCGCCAGCCACGCCCAGCCACTCGCCGGATCACCACACTTATTCCTGCGCGAACCCTAACGCCGGGGAGCGAGATCCGCTAGCCCAGCCGCTTGGCGATTGCGCGGCCGGCGGACCTCCCGGAGAACAGGCAGCCGCCGAGGAAGGTTCCCTCGAGTGCGTTGTAGCCGTGCATTCCGCCACCGCCGAAGCCTGCCACCTCGCCCGCGGCGTACAGGCCGGGGATCGGATCGCCGCCCGGACCGAGCACGTTGCCGTCGAGGTCGGTCTGCAGCCCTCCAAGGGTCTTGCGGGTGAGGATATTCAGCCGGACCGCGATCAGCGGGCCTGCGTCCGGGTCGAGCAGGCGGTGTGGCGTGGCGACGCGACTGATGCGATCGGGGAGGTAGCGGCGAGCGGCGCGAATCGCCATCACCTGTAGGTCCTTGCAGAACGGGTTGTCGATCTGGCGATCGCGAGCGACGATCTCGCGCTCGATCGCCTCGCGGTCGAGCAGCGGTTGCTCGGTCAGGGCGTTCATGCCACGCACGAGCGCGGCGAGATCCCTTTCCACAACGAAGTCGGCGCCGTGGTCGAGGAACCTCTGGATTGGGCCCGGGATGCCCGGCATCACGCGCGAGCGGACGGTTTCCGACACGTTCATGCCGGTGATGTCGGGGTTCTGCTCGGAGCCCGAGAGCGCGAACTCGCGCTCGATCATCTTGCGGGTGAGGATGAACCAGGTGTAGTCGTACCCGGTCGTGCCGATGTAGGCGAGCGTCGCCAGCGTGTCGAAGCCGGGGAAAAGGGGGACCGGAAGGCGCTTGCCGGTCGCATCGAGCCAGAGCGAGGACGGGCCCGGGAGGATCCGGATGCCGTGGTTACTCCAGATCGGGTCCCAGTTGCGGATCCCCTCGACGTAGTGCCACATCCGGTCACGGCCGATCAGATTGGCGCCCGCCCGCTCGGCGATCTCGAGCATCCGCCCGTCGACGTGAGCGGGCACGCCGGAGATCAGGTTCCGGGGCGCCGGTCCCAATCGCTCGGGCCAGTTACGGCGGATCAGGTCGAAATTGTGTCCGATTCCGCCGCTGGTCACGAGCACCGCCCCTGCCCGGACGGAGAATTCGCCCACCACCTCGCGGGAGCTGTCCTGCCCGCGCTGGATCACAGCGGGGGCGAGCACCGACCCGCTCACCCCCTCGACACCGCCGCCTGCGACGGTGATCTCGTCGACGCGGTGCCGGAACGCGAATGCAACCAGGCCTCGCTCGTGGGCGGAGCGAACCCGCTGGACGAACGGCCCGATCAGGCCCGGCCCGGTTCCCCACGTCAGGTGGAAGCGTGGCACCGAGTTGCCGTGGCCGCTGGCGCTGCTGCCGCCGCGCTCGGCCCAGCCGGGGCTCGGCAGGAAGCGAATCCCCATTCCATGCAACCAGTCGCGCTTCTCGTGGGTGGCGAACTCGACGTATGCTCGCGCCCACCGTCGCGGCCACGCGTCCTCGCGCCGGTCGAACGCGGCGCTGCCGAGCCAGTCCTGCCAGGCGAGCTCGAACGAGTCGCGGATCCGGGCGCGGCGCTGCTCGGGAGAATCGACCAGGAACAGCCCGCCGAGCGACCAGAACGCCTGGCCGCCGATCGACGCCTCAGGCTCCTGGTCGATCAACAGCACATGCCGCCCGGCATCCGCGAGCTCTGCGGTGGCCGCCAACCCCGCGAGGCCGGCCCCGACGACGATCGCATCGGCTCCCTCAAGCCGGTTTTGGCCGGTTTCCATGCTTGCCTCTCGGTGCTGGTCGTTTGAATCGGTGACCGCCCGGGTCCACCTCGACCTGCACGTTGGCTGCGTCCGGCGCGAAGTGGCCCGCGGAGCGCGGATAATGCCACTTCGATGGCTCCTACTCTGGCCGAGTTCATCATTGACCGCGCCTACAGCGCGGTCGTTTCGATGGACGACCGTGGCGTCGTGACGGCTTGGAATCCGGCTGCCGAGAACGTCTTCGGTCTGAAACGGGATCAGGCTGTGGGCCGACCGGTGGCGGATCTGATCGTGCCCGAACGACTGCGCGCGGCGCACGCGGAGGGGTTGCGGCGTTTCCTCGCTGGTGGCGAGGGCCGGATCTTGGATCGCCGGCTCGAGCTCACGGGGCTCCGGGCGGACGGGACCGAGTTTCCCGTGGAGCTGACGATCTCTGCGCTGCATGATGGCTCTCACTGGTCTTTCCACTCATTCATCCGCGACATCACCGAGCGGACGGAGGGCGAGCGGGAGCGCGAGCGGCTGGTGGAGGAACTGCATCGGGCCTTGCGCGGAAGCGAGCGGCGGTTCGAGGCGATCGTCGGATCGCTTGGCGACGCGGTGACCATCCGCGATCGCGAGCATCGCTTCCTGTATGCGAATCCGGCGGCAGTCGCGCAGCTTGGATTCGCTTCATGGGAAGAGCTCCGCGACACCCCTCCCGCGGCGATCATGGATGAATACCTGGTCACGGGGGAGGATGGTCGCGAGATCCGCATGGAGGACATTCCCTCGGTGCGGATCCTGAACGGCGAGACCGCCGAACCGCTGCTCATCCGCACGGTCACCCGCGACAGCGGCCGCGAGCGCTGGAACCTCTTGAAGGCGGCTCCGCTCCTGGACGAGGCGGGGGAGGTCGAGGCGACGATCATGATCATCGAGGACGTAACCGAGCAGAAGCGCGTAGAGCTGCAGGGCACCTTTCTCGCCGAGGCGAGCGCGCTGCTGGCATCTTCACTCGACTATCAGCAGACCCTGCGCAACGTCGCCGAGCTTGCGGTCCCCGAGGTCGCTGACTGGTGCGCGGTCGACCTGATGGACGAAGACGGCGATCGCGATTCCGTCGCCGTCGCGCACGTCGACCCGGCTCGACTCGAACTGGCGAGGGAGCTCCGCGGGTACGAGCCCGAGCGACTGGACCCCGACCAGGGCCTCGGCCTCGTCTTCCGCACCGGCGAGTCGTTGCTCTATCCGGAGATCCCCGACGAATTGCTCGTCGAGGGGGCGGTCGACGAGCGCCATCTGGAGCTTCTGCGCGCCGTGGGCTTTCGCTCGGCGCTCGTCGTGCCCGTACGGCTAGGCGAACGGATCCTGGGTGCGCTGACGCTGGTGACCTCGGACTCGGGCCGGGTGCTCGACGAGTTCGATCAGCAGCTCGCCGAGCAGGTCGCGGCACGGGCGGCGGTGGCGATCGAGAACTCGAGGCTCTACAGCCAGCGTTCGTCGATCGCGCGGACGCTGCAGCAGAGCCTGCTTCCCGAGCAGTTGCCCGAGATTCCCGGATATGAGCTGGCCAGCTTCTACCTGCCGGCGATGGAGGGCAGTCTCGTCGGGGGTGACTTCTACGACGTGTGGCCGGTCGGGGATAGCTGGCTGGTGATCATCGGCGACGTCACCGGTAAGGGCGTGGACGCGGCCGCTCTGACCTCACTCGTGCGCCATACGATGCGGACCGCTTCGGAGTTCCTGACGAGCCCGGCCGAGCTGCTTGCTCGGGTAGATGCCACGCTCAAGCAGCGTCCCACGCTGTCAGTGTGCACGGCCCTGTGCGTGCGGCTGTCGGACGATCGAGCGACCGTCGCCGTCGGCGGCCACCCGTTGCCGCTGTACCTGACGCGGGACCGTGTGACTACGCTGGGCGAGCACGGGCCGCTGCTGGGTGCCTTCGCCGACGTCGCCTGGGACGACGTCACGGTCGAGTTCGAGGCTGGCAGCACGCTCCTGGCCTACACCGATGGAATCACCGACGCGATCGACGGTAGCGGCAGACGCTTCGGGGTGGAGCGGCTGGGCACCGCGCTCGAGCACGTCGGCGACCGGCGGGCGGCTTCGGTGATCGCATCGCTCGCGAGCGCGCTCGCGCGCTTCCAGACGGGAGCGCACGCCGACGACACCGCGGCGATCGCTCTCCATCGTCTCTCACCCGCCGAGGCGCTGAAGAACGCAACCGATGCTCGCACGGGCGCGAACAACGGGCACGGCCATGACGGTCGCCTAGCCGGAGCGAGGCATGGTCAGACCAACTGAGTTCAAGATCACGCGCGGCGACACGCAGACGGGGGTGACCCTGTCGATCTCCGGCGATCTTGATCTCGGGACGGTCCCGGTGCTCGCCGAGAGCGTCGAGCGCCACCTCGGGGACGGCGTCGAGACGCTCACGCTCGATCTGGGCGAGTTGAGCTTCATGGACTCCACCGGCTTGCGACTGCTGATCGAGCTCGATCAGCAGGCTCGGCGAGAAGGATGGGATCTGACCCTGATCCGTCCCCGTCACGAGACGGCCTCGACTGTGCTGAAGGCGACGGGAGCGGACTCGGCGCTCGCGTTCAAGGACTCCCCCGAGCGATGATGACCGTGTCCGGAGACTTGCCGTGCGCTACGGACGCTCAGGTCCTGCGAATCAGCCTCGAACGATCTCCCCATGCCCCCGCGCTCGCGCGGGCCGCCATCACCGGATTCTCGGACGGGAGAAAGATCGCCCCCTCGAGGCTCGCCACGCTCACGCTGCTCGTGTCGGAAGTGGTCACGAACGCGGTCATCCACTCCGCCGCGCCGCCGCGCAGCGAGATCCTCCTCTGCGCCCGCCTGCTGGAACGAGAAGCGGTTCGGGTGGAGGTCACCGACCACGGCGAAGGCTTTACGCCAATCCCGCGAGACAGCTCCCGGCCCGACGGCGGCTATGGCCTCTACCTCGTGGAGAAGGAGGCTCTCCGGTGGGGAGTGGACCGGCAGGGCGGCACGCGCGTCTGGTTCGAGCTGGCGACCCAGCCGGCAGCCGCATAACGGCTTACTTGATGCGTGTTGAAGTTTGATTAGGGACCGCGCGGGAGCCGTGGCGCGGGCGCGCGTGCGACTAAATTTGGGCCCCAGGCCGGACCACAACCTCGAGGAGGAGGATTTATGGGGAAGTATTTGCGCACAGCCGTCATGGCTGCCGTCGCTGCGGTCGCAGTTTCCGCCTGCGGCAGCTCTTCGACTACGCCTTCCAGTTCGACTACCCCGTCCAGTGGCGCCGCCACGTCGGGCGGGACGATCACGATCGACGCGGGAACCGCGCCGCTGTCGGCCGATCAAGGGCTCGACTTCACCACCCAGGGAACCGAGCTCTACTCGGTCGTCAACACGCCGCTGCTGACCTTCGTCCGCGGCGTTCAGGGTGCTGCGGGAACGAAGATCATCCCGGCGCTCGCCAAGGCCCTCCCGACCGTGTCCAACGGCGGCAAGACCCTCACTTTCTTCCTGCGCCCGGGCCTGCATTACTCCAACGGGACGCCGATCAAGGCCAGCGATGTGACCTATGCGCTCGAGCGGGACATCAAGATCCCGTGGCAGGCGGCATCGTTCATCAGCGCCTACGTCGCGGGCGGGACGGCCTACGCCAAGGGCACGGCGAAGACACTCTCGGGGATCACCACCGACGACGCCACCGGCAAGATCGTCGTGAACCTCGTCGCGCCGTTCGCGCCGATGGTTGACATCTTCGCGCTCGCCGGCACCGCCCCGGTGCCGCCGAACACGCCGATGAAGAACCTGGCCAGCACCGGAACGATCGGCGACGGACAGTACATGTGGGGCGCGATCTCCCCCGGCCATACGTACACCCTGATCAAGAACCCGAAGTTCGACGTCCCCGGCCTGCCGCGCGGGCACGTCGACAAGATCATCTTCAACGTCAACGACAACATCCTCGCCGACGCCGAGCAGGTCCTCAACAACCAGGCGGACATCTTCGACCCAGGCGACACCCTGCCGGCGTCGATCGTGCAGCAGGTGAGCACGCAGGCGTCGAGTCGCTACCAGGCGATTCCGACGAACTCGAGCTGGTACTTCTTCTTCGCGCTCAATCAGAAGCCGTTCAGTAACCTCTATGCCCGCCAGGCCGTTCTGGCAGCCCTCGACGACCGGGCTCTGTCCCGGCTTGACAGCGGCTTCCAGTCCGAGGATTGCCACATGATCCCGTTCGGGATCATCGGCCATTCGAGCCCGTCGAGCTGCCCGTTCCACAACCCGCTCGGGGCCCCCAACATGGCCCTGGCGAAGACCCTGATGAAGAAGTCGGGCATGATCGGCCAGCCGGTCACCGTCTTCGGTGAGGAGCGGAGCCCGCGCCGGCAGTACATCGACTACTTCACCAGCGTCCTGAACTCGCTCGGGTTCAAGGCGACGGAGAAGATCGTCAACTCCGGTGTGTACTTCACCACGATCGGCGCCCCGACCACGAAGCCACAGGCCGGTTTCGCCGACTGGGTGCAGGACTTCCCGAACCCCTGGGACTTCATGCAGCTGTTCGCCGGCGACGCTGGGTCCTCGCTGAACTACGGCTACGTCAACGATCCTCACTACAACGCCGAGCTCAACAGGCTCGACCAACAGCCGCCGGACGCCGTTGCCAGCCAGTGGGCGGCGCTCGACCAGTACGCCGTCCAGCACGCGTACTACGCAGCGTTCGGCCATGAGGAGTTCCCGAAGTTCTACTCCGACAGGCTGAACTTCAACGCCGGGGTCATGTCGGTCGAGTACGAGACCGACATGACTAGCCTCGAGCTCAAGTAGGCAGTCGGCTCGGATCAGGGAGGGCGCCTCGCGGCGCCCTCCCGGCCGGGCCGAATGACATCGGCGGTAAGCTCCCCACGATTGATGCCCCTCGATCCTTCCCTCCGCTCTGGTGGTGAAGACGAGCCCGGAGGTGGGCTGCTGTCGAGCGCCGCGGTCGCACCGGCTCCCGCCTCCGGGCAGGACGCCTTCCCGGGAGCATCGGCCGAGACGCCGGCGCTCGGGCCATGGAAGCTCGCGCTGCGGCGGCTGCGGCGCAAGCGGCTGGCGCTCGCGTTCCTCGCGCTGTTCGTGGTGCTCGTCCTGCTCTGCCTGCTGGCGCCGGTGTACGCGGCTGACATCGCCCATACCGGGCCAAACCAGGAAAACATCATCAACACCCTGTCCCCGCAGGGGATCCCGATCGGCCCCACCTTAACCAGCCACTACTTCTTCGGGGCCGACCTCAACGGCCGCGACCTCGCGGTCCGGCTCCTCTACGGTGGGCGCAACTCGCTGTTCATCGGCGCCATCGC
>Ga0302326_10017959_pt1 | contig 14699 bp, 14 predicted proteins | sample Palsa_T0_3_FD_202264 | JGI IMG/M metagenome (GOLD analysis project Ga0302326, IMG submission 202264) | Peat permafrost microbial communities from Stordalen Mire near Abisko, Sweden - Palsa_T0_3 | ecosystem: Environmental > Terrestrial > Soil > Palsa > Peat permafrost | place: Sweden: Abisko... | reverse complement strand
ATCCGGGTTCGAATCGGCGGTAATAAAAAGGATGTCGGCGTTCTTAGCAATGGCGTTCGACCATTCCAGATCCAGGTCCGACTCGCCCTCATCGCCGCTCGTGAATTGAAGGCCGGGGTCTTTATCGTTCGGCGGAATTATGGTCGTTATGGTTTTTGCGGACAGGCCGGCCGCAGCTCGAAAGTTGGCCAAATCGGATGCATTGACATCGCTTTGACCGACGATCGCAATGGTAACGCCGGTTCCATCCACACCCGCGTTGTAAAGCGCATTTACGTCATAAATCTTAGTCCAATCAGCAGGCGTCAGATAAGTGTCTCCACTGATGCTCGAGGTGAAGTGCGGTTTGGGAGACCGGATATGTGGTTTCGGCAGGAAGTTGTGGAGACCACGCACACCCTCTGCGGTGCCCTCTAGTGCCTTAGGCAGTTGCGGATCGGTGGCATTTGCGAAGTGCGCCTCGCCGTTTACGCTGTAATTACGAATGGATGTATGAAAGGCATTTTGGGCCTGGGCCGCCGTTCCGCTAAAACTGACCCAAGACCGGCTGCGCGCCACTTGCACATTTGAAAAGCCTTTGTTCTCAAGCCATGCCGTGACCTTTTCAATATCCGCGCCATTCAATCCGAAGCGGTCGGCGTACTGTTCCGGCGTGAGGAACTTGTGGAACTGGGGTGAGCGGCGATTTTGCTGTGCCGCCAGCAACTGGGTGAGATCGGCCTGCTGGGCAGCGGTCAACGTAAAGTGGAGGGACATGCGCGGCATCGTTTGCGAGCCTGGCACGGGTCCCTGATCCTGCGCCAAGCCGCTCGTCACCACCGGACGGGTGTTGCCCTTTAGCACGAAGGTTTCGGTGTCATTGATGCTCGAACTAAGGCGTTTGGGAGCTTGAGAAGCGCCGAAAAGTACCGGCGCTAATGCGCCGACGACACCCGTAAATAAAAAAAGTTTCATAATACTACAGTTCATCCGCGGCAATTTTCTTCTTTCAGTCTCTGATTACTGTAACGCAGTAGTGCGATTTGGGGTTACCAGGAAAGTCGAGCTCGCCGGCGGCTCAGCAAGGGGTATGCTTGTTTTGGAATGCCCGAGGTCTTAATCAGGAAACGCCTGAGCCGGGAGGAAAGCCGTGCGCAAACCCGCGAACGGCTGCTGGAAGCGGCGCGGACTGTTTTTCTGAAGGACAGCATTGAAGCGGCGTCCATTGAGGATGTAGCGGAGGCGGCCGGCTACTCGCGTGGCGCTTTTTATTCCAATTTCGAGAGCAAAGACGACTTGCTGTGCGCTGTGCTGGATCGCGAGTTGCGAAGCGAGGGGCAGGAGATCGAAGCCATTGTGGCTGCCCTTCCCGCCGACGACCTGATGGCTAAACTGCGCCAGTATTACGTGGAGCTTGGCAACGACGAGGCGCATTGCGCGTTCTGGCTCGGGTTGCAATTGCATGCCATCCGGAACGCCGCCATTCGCCCGCGGGTGGCGGAGTTGATGCGGAGGAAGCGGGAACATGTGATCGCCATGATCGCGCGAATTTACGAAGTCATCGGCAAGGAGCCGCCGGGATCGGTGGAAACGGTGGCATTGGGTTTGATGTCGATTGCGCAAGGCTTGGCGATTACGCGAATGCTGGATCCGGAATCGATTTCGGCGGAGTCTCTGCCGAAGTCGCTGGAGATTCTGTTTAATCAGATAACCGGGGTGGGATGAGTCTGACACCGAATTGAAGGCATGGCGGAACTCCGGAGGCGAGATCTCCAGGCGAGCCACGCAAATCCGACAAGCACCTCGAGCAGATCCCGGCTGCGGCGTGCCAGCGCGAGCGCCAATCCCGAGGCAGACGGCAACCCGAACGCCATAAAGGCTGCAGCCATGCCGCTCTCATCGGTACCGAGCCGGGCAGGGAGCCAACCTCCCATCGCCTTGACGACGCGATTGGCGGCTTCCAATGCCAAAATGATTCCGGCATGGACCGGCATTTTCAAACAACAGAAAACCGCCACCACCTCGGCGGCAGTCAGCACCTGGCACGCGATGCCCAGCCAGAACATTTTGTGCAAGGTGCGTGGATGCTTCTGCCGGAAATCGTAAATCGCCACTTCGACTTCTTCGCCTTGCCTAAGCCATGAAGGAGTACGCGAGCCAAGTTTGCGGGCGAGCGCCGGCAATATGGGCTTGGACCGTAAGACGAGCAGCATGCCGATCACCGTCAGCAGCGCGAGCGCGATCAACGATTTGGTATGGTGCTGTACGCCGATGGATTCCGCGGCGCATAAGCACCCGACGATGGTAATGACTCCAGAGCCGAACCAGGAAACGCCCGAATCAATGAGCGTGGGCGCGGTTACCGCCTCATGATCGGATAGCAGACTGATGCGCATCGGTTCGGACACAAGCGGCCCGAACACCGATAGATAACCCATGCCGTGCGACGACGTGCGCGCACCCATCAGTTCCGCGAAACCAGCATGGATTCCGTTCGCTTTTAGGGCAGACGACCATGCCACCGTTTGCAGCAATAGGCGCACTGTACTCAGACCCGCCAGCACCGGCAGCACAATCCAGACCGTTTTCAGCTCGTCCAGCATGCCGCGCCAGCCCATTTTGGCGGCGACAAAGGCAAAGAGCCCGAGTCCGGCGGCTACGATTACGACGTTCTTCTTGTTCATTCTGCCCTCCACCGAGATATGCGCAATCGCGGTGGGATTCGGGCAAAATAATTGCTGCTAGGCGGTTTGCCTTAGATTCAGTGAGGTATTACGCGGATCTGAGCGTTCGGCGGTGGATTGAGCACGAATTTTTCATCGGTCAGATCGGGCGGATTCAACTTGAATTCCGTCACTGCGAGTTGCAAGGCGTAGCCGTCCAGCGGGCGCTCCATATCGATATTGAGCGGGAAGCGCACGCCGCCTTCATCGGTCCAATTGCTGTATTTCGTTTCGCTGGTCACATGGCTGTCCGCATCAAACGTGCGCTGGCGGATGATATCCAGCGTGAAGCGATCGAAATAGACGCTGCGCAGCTCGCGAATGTCTTCGCCGTCGCGCTCAAGAAAGATGAGCTTATACACGGCTCTGGATTCGTCGCTCACGTCTTCGAGAAGCGGGTATTCACCGGGGCCGGGAGGGTTGATGAGCAGCGAAGTGAGAAAGGCGATAGGGCGCAGATTCTCGAGCTTGTTTTTCGAAGTGGCCGGCGCATCGTTGGAACCTTGAATAAACAGGTTCTTGGTGGGGATGGAAACGCGATAATCGTTGCCCATCGAAACCATGTCGATAATCGTGCTATGGACGACGGGGTCCAAGCCGATGACCCTGATTTGAGCCGGCCGCCGGAAGAGAACGATGCCGGGAATGGTGGGATAATCGGTCACCTTGCCACCGAAGACGGCGCCCACGGAGGGTGACATGTCGACTTTGAGAGTGAAAGATTTTATTGGGTCGGCAATGCGATGGATGCGCTCAAGCAGTTCCTGTTTGCTGGCGGTGAGGATGGGCTTGTTCGTTCGCTGGCCGCTGGGCGTGACAGTTCGTGTCCGCACCAGGCAGGCAGAAGAAGTGGTGAGTATAAGGACTAGCGCGAAAACGACCCAAAGATTGCGCCTGAAACGATTAAGCGGCACTTCTTGCAGTGTAGTAAAGGTATAAACTACAAATGCTCAATTCCTATGAAACAACTATTTATCGCCGTTGCCACTCCGCTCTTGGCCTTACTGTGCTGGGGAACGTATAGCGAGTTTGAGAAGGGAGTGGCGCAAGAGAAGAAAGCGCCTACCGGGTATACGGACACGCCGACGATTCCGGGAAGCAAATGGCGCGTCCACGACGATGTGCGGCCAAGACCGCCCGTCATTACTCCCGGCACGTTCAGTACGCCGGAGGTTCCCGGCAAGCCGCCATCGGACGCGGTGGTCCTTTTCGATGGCACGAGTCTCGACGCCTGGCGCACGGAAAAGGGCGAGGCCGCCAAGTGGAAAGTGGAGAACGGCTACGTTGAGGTGGTGAAGGGCACGGGCGACATGTATACGCGCGGCGAATTTGGCGATAGCCAGCTGCACGTGGAATTCCGGGAGCCTGCGCCGTCGCACGGCGATAGCCAAGGGCGCGGCAACAGCGGCATTTTTCTACTGGGACTCTATGAGGTGCAAGTGCTCGATTGCTACAACAACCTCACTTACGCCGACGGCCAGGCTGGATCGATTTACGGGCAGTCGCCGCCGCTGGTGAATGCCTGCCGGCCTCCCGGCGAGTGGCAGCAATATGACATTGTGTTCACCGTGCCGCGTTTCAAAGAGGGGCAGCTTGATGTACCTGGCTACGTGACCATCTTTCACAATGGGGTAGTCGTGCAGAACCACACGCAAATTCTGGGAGTGACGGGGCATCGCACGCTTCCCAAACTGGTGGTGCATGGACCACAGGGTCCGCTGAAGTTGCAGGATCACGGGAACCCCGTGCGTTTCCGGAATATCTGGATACGCCCGTTGGGGCAGGTTCAGTAGCTTGCGAGTTAGCGCGTCGGCGGGCCGAGTGGGTTGACGCAGCCTTCTGTTTCACGCGTGTCGGAGATATAAGTGATTTTCCAACCGGCTGAGGTTTTGAGCAGGCTGATGGAATCGTAACCACAGTGTGTGAAGTTGCCGCTCAGATGAAAATCATATGGCGCCCAGACGACGGCGATGGGTCCATGCACAAGCACGGTGGAATTCCAGATGCGCTCTTTCCATTCCGCTTTGCCGGAGCCGAGAACGTTGAGAAAGTCGATGAGCGGCATGCGGTTAGCCTTGCCGTTGGTGCCTAATGAAAAAAGGCCGGCGTCGGGGACGAAGAGATCTTTGGCGGCGAGGGCGTCGCGTGCGGCCATGGAGTCGAAGAGTTTTTGGACGATGGCTTCAGGGCCGAGATCGGCGGCGGGCGGTGGGGTAGTGGCGGGCGGAACAGGGGCTGGGGGCTCGGCAGGTTTCTGTTGCGCAGATAAAAGAGATGCGGCCATCACGGCGAAGAGGAAGAAACGGATCATAGCCGACAGTTTACGCCAGTGGGCGGGAGTTGGGCAGGTGTCGCGGTAGATCGAGTGCCGGCGATGCCGAAGGAAAACCGCGCAGGAAACCGCCGCGCGCTCTGAGCACTCAAAGAGACAGCTGAGGGGGAAAATCCTCAGCTGTCCTGTCGGACCCGCAGTCGCTGCAGGATGCCGGAAAGCGCTTCAGTTCGATTCGGTGAACTCAATGAGAGGAATTCCAAAGATCCCAATAGAAGCCGTGCAAGCGCCGAGTTTCAAATTATTCGTCTCTCCAGTAGTCCCGCTATTGGCGAGGCACTTTGGCTTAGTGGCGGACCCATCAAAGAAGGAAAAAATCACCTTGAGCGAGGAGCCGCTATTGAATTGGGCTTGCGAGCCGCCCGCATCGCCGACGATATTAAACTCCACCTTGTTCCAGACCGAGGAAATATCAAGCATATTGTCAAACCAGTTCATGGTCACCGCGTCTGAGCCGTAGTAGAGCGTAACCGAATCAAAACCACCGGCCTGCACCGACGCCCCCAGTTCCAACTTCGCGAGGCTCGTGATCGGAATGTCCGTTGCCGGCGCCAACGGGCTATTCGTAAAGCAATCTGAACCATATTTGCCCCAGCCGCTCGGACAGGCGGACGAGCCCCAATCGAGCAGCCAATACTGCATGAACACCGCGGCCGTGCCCGCGCCATAATAATCCGTCGCATAGACGAATTGTTGCCAAACCGTGCAGCCGCTATGCCCGGCACAGGCGGGCGTGGACGTCTTGTCGTTCGTGTTGAGTTGCACCGAGTACTCGTTCGAGCCAAGAATGCCACCCCCGCCGAATGCGGCAACGCCCACACTCTTTTCGGATTTCACCCCGCTGACCACGAAATCTCCAGCCGCCGACGAGATTAATCCCGTCGCTTCGCCGACGTAGTCTCCGCCGTTGCCCACGACCTCGGCCTCACCGCCAGTTGGTTTGACGTGCGTGGGAACGCGCGCCGGTCCGATCTCGCAATCCACCTTTTCCCAGACGATGCTGGGATAGGCTGCATGAAAGCACCCTTGCTCGGTCGCGGGGGCCTGCTTCATGATTTTGTGCCAGGCAGCGTGCGCCGCCGACTCCGGGTCGCTTGCTGCGTCTGTGTTCTGTGCTGCCCAAGCGGGTACCCCGAGGGCGGCAGCTAGACCGCCGGCAAGCAGGATGCCTTTGATCGAGCGGCGCAAATGTTCTGTGCATGACAGTGTTGATACCCGCAAAGCGGCGTACCTTTTCGATTGATTCAGTGTTTTCATGTGTGTTGATCTCCTATAGTCTTGAAACATTGGTCACGAGGATTCACTGCGCGCACCTTATGAGCGGGCCCTCGCAGACAGGTCGCCAAGCCAGTTCTATGGGTTGTGCAACCACGTCTGTGCTCTAGTGAATGCACGGCAAACTTCGTTACACTCCGTGCCGGGGTGGCAACCAAAACGCGTTTTCCCCGGCAGCGCTTCACGCAAGAAAACTGTCGTTTTGGGCGGAAGGGGCTTGCAGTGCGCGAGGGCAGCGCCTTAGCGACTGGCGCGGCAGCGCGGAAACACGACAACGCAGCGCCGCTCTACCGGCGCTGGATACAACTAAGGGGTCCGTTGAGGTCGTTGTCGTGGATCACGTAGAACGGCCATCCGCGAACGAAATTAGCCGTTTCATGTCTCGGCGAGAAACCTTCTTGCCGTGTTGCACAAAAGGACCGATTGTGGGACAGTCGCAAGATTGCCAGAATGGGCAAGCGAAAACGCTTCAATAAACGCCCGCGCCCCGTGCGGATCTGGAAACAGCGCGCGTTTTCCCAGGCTCAGGCATCCCGCATCGCGCCTGGAAGAATCGCAGTAATCAGCACTTGCTGCGAATACAGGCGGTGATAAAACAGATGCTTGCCTGCTATGAAATATCGATAGCCCCGTAAAAGTCCACGTTGCCTCACCGGATACATTCGAGGCATCGGCAGCCGTTGCCGTGAAAAGCACCTCATAGGCCACTACGAGCCTTCAACTCATGCCAACTCACGGCGCGTCCCTCGCGAAAATCCGCTTCTGCGCGATCTCTTAACTGGCGCACCATACCATCCCCAGAGCTAGCCTCGCTCCGTTCCGCAAAGCCTTCCAGTCCCTCATGAGCAAGCACAAGGTCCGCAACGGCTTTACCCAAATCCCCTTGGTATTCCGCCGCTAGTTCGGCCAGAAGTCGGCCGGTTTCTTCATCGATTTCGATCTCTCGGCGCACCATGCCCGAGCGTAACACGCTTCGCTGAGACTCAACTCCCGGTAAGGCGGGTCAAAGCGGGTCGACGGGAGTTTCCAAAAACGTCGAAAGTCCGCGCCTGTTGCATCAGCGCCGCAGACACGCTTCGGCCACTCAATCCGCAATCGTAATGGTCGGCCGCTGTTTTTGCTTCGTGCTTTCGGCGGCCACTTCCACAATCTTTCGCGCCAAATCCTCAAACAATTTAGCCTGCTTGTTGCCTGTCCCTAGCGTCGCAATGGGCTTGCCTGAATCGCCGCCTTCTCGCGTTGCCGGATCGAGCGGGATCTCCGCCAAGAGCGGCACATTCATCTTCTCCGCCGTTCTGGCGCCGCCGCCTTTGCCAAACACATACAGCTTTTCGCCATTGTGTTCGAGGTAACTCATATTCTCCACAATACCCAGCACCTGCTCGCGCACCTGCTCAAACATATTCACCGCTTTGCGGGCGTCTTCCAAAGCGACGTCGGAAGGAGTCGTCACTATCACGGCTCCGGTGAGCGGGGTGGTTTGAATGAGGGTAAGCTGCACATCGCCGGTACCGGGCGGCAGGTCGATCACCAGATAATCCAGCTCGCCCCAATCGACATTGCGCAAAAATTGTTGGATCACCGAATTCAACATCGGGCCGCGCCAAACCAGCGGCTTATCACCAGGATTCAAAAACGCCATCGACATCAGGCGCACGCCATACGCTTCGAGTGGCTGAATTCTTTGCCCAATGGCGTGGGGCGTCTGCTGAATGCCCATCATGAGCGGCACGTTCGGGCCATAGACATCGGCATCCATCAGCCCCACCGCATAGCCGAGACGAGACAGTGTGATCGCCAGGTTCACCGCAACCGTACTTTTGCCGACTCCGCCTTTGCCTGATCCGACGGCAATGATATTCTTCACGCCGGGAATCGGTAGCTTTGGTTGCTCGCCTGGAGCTTGAGGACCCATAACCTCAAGCTAGCATCAGACTGGCCTGCGCTTTGAGATCGAAGCCCGCAAAGTCTTTGCGGAGAAATTTTGGATAAGCGGCGGCCGCAATCATGGCTGCATTATCGGTGGAAAGTTGTGGAGTGGGAAAGTAATAAGCGAAGCCGCTTTTCTGGGCCTGGGTGCGAAGTCCAGTGTTGCAGGCGACACCGCCCGCGACGACGATCGATTCCGCGCCGATTTGTTCCGCGGCCGCGCTGGCGTGGCGCAAAAGTTCATCGATTACGGTTTGTTGGAAACTGGCCAGCAGATCGAGAGTTACTTGCGGAGTGGCTGCACGCAAGGCATCCAAGTCCGGATTCTTGAGCGCGCGTCTCTGCTCGGTCTCCGCTTTGATATCGTGCTGCTGGGTCCAACGCAGCACGGCTGTTTTGAGCCCGCTAAAACTGAAGTCGAGTTCGTTGCCTTTCATCTTGGCGAGGGTGAATTTCACAGCGCGCGGGTTGCCATAGGGAGCCAATTTGTCAATCAGCGGTCCGCCCGGGTAGCCGAAGCCCAGCAGCTTAGCGACTTTGTCATAGGCTTCGCCGGCGGCGTCGTCGCGCGTCTTACCCAGTAAGCGGTACTGGCCCATCGCCGTCACCTCGAACATGTGCGTGTGGCCTCCGCTGACGACCAACGCCAGCGCGGGAAACGGCACAGCGGGATTTTCGAGCAGCACGGAGTGAATGTGCCCCTCCACATGATTGACTGCCAAAAGCGGGATGTTGCGAGCGAAGCAAAGCGCTTTGGCACAGGTGACGCCGACCAGCAATGAACCCACCAAACCGGGGCCGACGGTCACGGCGATGGCATCCAACTTTGACAAATCCAGTGAGCTGGTTTCGAGCGCCCGCCGTACTACGGCGACAATGGCGCGCAAATGTTCGCGCGAGGCGAGCTCTGGTACAACTCCGCCATACTTGGCGTGCGTATCCAATTGAGACGCCACCACACTCGAGAGAATCCGCTGCCCATCGGCGACCACGGCGGCGGCCGTCTCATCGCACGAACTCTCAATCCCTAAAATGAGTGTTTGCAAGTATCCGACTTTCATTATGACCTTCCGAAGGAGTTGATCGCGCAGGAGCCTCCCACGGAGCGCGGCGCTTCGCGCATGCTTGTGGTCTCACGCTCACGCAATGCATTTCACGACGATGTGTTCAGCAATTTCAGCCGCTATATCCGGCCGGGCGATTGCCTGGTGCTCAACAACACACGGGTATTCCCGGCGAGATTGCACGGTACCAGAAACACGAGCGCAGGCGCGCGCGTGGAATTATTTCTTTTGGATGCTGAGGACGAAGAGCAAAGCGTCTGGCGCTGTCTGGTGAAACCGGGAAAGCGCGTGCTGGTGGGCGATTCGATTCTGTTGCCGCAAGGCCTGAGGGCGGAAATCTTGTCTTATGGCGCGTTCGGCGAACGAACCGTGCGCTTCTATTCACCAGCCATGGAACACGCGCAGCCAGTGAGCGAGATTCTGAAGGAGATTGGCGAGATGCCCTTGCCGCCTTATATAGAACGGCCGCCCAACGCGCTGGACAGCGAACGGTATCAAACCGTATTCGCTAAACGCAGCGGGTCGGTGGCGGCGCCCACAGCGGGATTGCATTTCACCCCGGAGATTTTGGAACAGTGCCGTGCGGCGGGCGCAAAGGTGGCCGAAGTAACGTTGCATGTAGGCCTTGGCACCTTTGCGCCGCTGCGCGCCGCGAAACTGGAAAGGATTCAGCTTCACGAAGAGCGTTTTGAGATCAGCGCCGCCGCCGCGCAGACCATGCGCGAGGCGGCTCGAATTTTTTGCGTGGGCACCACCAGCGTGCGCACGGTGGAAACTGCCCTGTTGCAGGCCGGCTTGCGGGCCATGAGCGGCTCCACGGGCCTCTTTATTTATCCGGGGTTTCGCTTTCTCGCCACCGGCGCTCTGCTCACCAACTTTCATTTGCCGGAATCGAGTCTGCTCATGCTGGTGAGCGCGTTTGCCGGGCGCGAGTTGACTTTGGCGGCTTACCGGCACGCGGTGGCGGCCCGCTATCGTTTTTTTTCCTATGGCGATTGCATGCTTATCGAATCGTGAAGTATTCGCGATAAGAGCGTACTCCGTTGGCAATGTAGCACTGCAAGGCACGCAGACCCTCTTCCGCCGCGCTGCTGTCGCATAACAGACGACGGCCTACACGAGCAATATCGAGGACATCGTCCACATCGGCCTTCCAATCGTCGGGCGCCCAATCGATGGCCTCCGAAACGACCGATGCCACGCCTTCCGCCGTGCCATCCGCCGTCACCATATTGAACGATTCGGTGTAACTGGGTTGCAGCAGGAGATGCATGTGAGCGACTGTTTTGCGGAAGTTCGGCCAGGATTGCCAGCCGTTGAGCTTCAGTTCGACGTTCGGTAAGCCGGCGAGCATCTGTTTGACTGCTGCCAGGACCGTTTCGCCACCGCCTTCGGCTCTGCCGCCCGAGATCCAAAGCTCCAAGGGCACGCGCAAGCGGCGCGATATTTCGAGCGCCGCGCCGGCTGAGCTCATCAGGTTTTTGAGCGGCCTGACTGCGCCGAAGACGCCGATGCGTAAAGTGCCGCCGCCGCAAAACGACCGCTGCCGATTCGGCGGCCCATCGAGGAAATAGAGATTCGGCAAAAAGTAGCAGTGCCCGCCGAAGGTGGATTCAATCCAACCGCAGAAGCGCCGGCTGTTTCCGCCCAGGCGAACGTTATGGGTCGCCATCTCCAGTTCGAGAGTTTCGCGAACGAGCTTGACGCCGTTCGGATCGGCTTGCAGAAAACCGACGTTCGAATGGCAAACGACGGCGAAATTCGTTTCGCTAAATTGGTTGGCCAAGTCTTGCAACTCCACCGTGGGAATCCACGGCGCGGAGATGATGACTTGTTCAACTGGCTTGTCTTTCGTTCTTTGTAGCAATCTGGCCCGCAAATCGGCGGCGCTCAGAATGGGCCAAACGTCGGTAACAATTCCTTCGCGGCGCAAAACTTTCGCGGTATTGATGGCCGCGACGCCAAGCCCGATATGACTGATATTCCGGTTGGCGGCAAAATTCTTATAGGCTAAAACTACGCTCATGTGGTGCTGTAACTCCTGGAAAAAAAATCCGTTAGGAACGACCTCAGGATAGAGTTAGGGCCGAACGGCTGTGCGCGGTTTTTTAGGGTAAGTTGTTGAGAGGATTAGAGAAAGTTTTTTTTGAACTTCCGTGATCGGCGATTTTGGGGCTATGGGCCGGTGTGTGAGGGCTCGACTGGATCCATGCGTCTAACCAGCGCGACCGTCTTTGGGTTACCTTGGAAGCTGGAGTGCTTACGGTGCCGCACGCAATCAAACCTGTTCCTCTTCCGCTCGAAGGGCTGCAGTCCAAACTGGCCAATTTTTGCCAGACCCACGCCATTGAGCGGCTTGAGGTGTTTGGCTCAGCGGCCAGGGGGGATTCCGGGCCCGCTAGCGATCTGGATTTGCTCGTTACTTTTCGGCCCGATGAACACCCGGGGTGGGATTTTTTTAGTCTGGAAGAAGAGTTGGGAGATATCCTTGGCTGCAAGGTTGACTTACTCACTCGGCGTTCGGTTGAACAAGACCAAAATTCGATCAGGCGTAACTCGATACTGGAAGCAGCCCGCCAAATTTATGGAGCTTAGGCAGGCCGCCTATCTGCTCGATATTTTTCAGTCCGCCAAGGCGATCAAGAACTATACGGTCGGATACGGCCGGGAGGAATTCCTTCAGGATTCCAAGACGCAAGACGCAGTCTTACGCCGGTTCCTTGTTGCTGGGGAGGCCGCCGCCCGATTGACAGAAGAGACGCGATCTCAGTTTCCGAAGATTCCTTTCGTTAAGATCGTCGGAATGCGCAACCGAGTTGTTCACGACTATGGCCAAGTCGATTTCGAGATCGTTTGGGAAATAGTTGAGCGGCATATGCCGTTGCTGCTTGAGCAACTCGAACGGTTTTTCGAAGCACGGGGCGAGACCTAGATCAGCGGGGGAGCGTTGCGGCACCCTTGGGTTGTTGGCAGCCTCGTTGCAGTTCGCGGGCCTCACCCATCGCTTGAACGTGTCAAGCCGTGGCGGGAAGCACGTTGCGCCGCAAAAGGTAAAATTCGCAACGGGTCCCTCTGAAGGTCCCTGTACTTGCGGTGCCCATCTTTGCCCAGTCCGTAAGTGTTTGAAAAATTTGGTGAGCGCGGTGGGAATCGAACCTACAACCTAGTGATTAAGAGTCACTTGCTCTGCCAATTGAGCTACGCGCCCATCCTCGGGAAGGGAAAGCGGCGTCATTTGCCGCTTTTGACAATATAGCATTGCCTCGCCACATTTTGTGCAAACGCTAATCGGCAATGTGCTGAGCGACGATTTGCGCGATATCGAGAAATTGTGGCGACCTGTCGGCAGGCCGCGCGTCGCGAAACATGGCGCTGCAGAAAGGGCAGGCGGTGGCCACGATGCCGGCGCCGGTGTCTATCAATTCCTGGGCGCGCACTTCGTTCATCCGTTGACCGCTTTCCTCTCCCAGGAAGACGAGCCCGCCGCCGGCGCCGCAGCAGAAGGAGCGCTCGCGGGTGCGCGGCGGTTCCAGCAGCGTGGCCGTACGCGCGATTACCTGGCGCGGGTCGTCGTACACATTCCGATAGCGGCCCAGGTAACACGGATCGTGAAAAGTCACCTGTTGGCCGCCGTCTCCGGCGGGCAACCAAGCGGCGTGGCGCGCCAGAAATTCGCTGTGATGTTCAATGGTGGCGTCCACGGGCAGTTGTTCCTGGGCGGGTGTTTTTGGACGTAGTTGATCCCAATCTTCAGCGATGGTGCGGACACAGTGCGGGCAGATGGAGACAATCTTGCGGACGCCGTAATGCCGCAGCAGTCTCAGGTTGATGTCGGCCAGCTCATTGGTCAGTGCGTCGTTGCCTAAGCGGCGGGCGGGGTCGCCGGTGCAGTATTCTTTGTTTAAAACGCCAAACGATGTGCCGAGATGGCGCATGATTTTGACGAATGACTCGATGACGGAGCGGCCGCGCTGGTCGTAGACGCCCATGCAGCCCAACCAGAGGCAGTATTCTTGAGTGCCGTCGAAAATGGGCCAGTTCTGCCAACGGATTAGGCGCGCGCGTTCTCCTTCAGCGACGCCCATGGCGTTGCCGTGATCCCGCAGGTTTCGAAAGAGCTGTTCGCCGTTCTCGTCTCTCCACGAATCTGTGTTCACCGCGCCACGCCGCAAGCCCACAATCATCGATAAATGCTGAATGCCCGCTGGACAATGCGTTTCGCAAGCGCCGCAGGTGGTGCATTCAAACACCGCTTTCTTGGAGACGGCTACCTCGAGAATGGGCGAAGAACTGCGTGGGCCAAATTCATCGAGGTAGTAGTTCAGGCCCAGCGCGATCAAGCGGGGGTCGAGCTCTTTGCCGGTGTTGTAGGCCGGGCACTGTTCGGTACAGCGGCCGCATTCCATGCAGGCATACGCCTGCAAGGCGGTAAGGCGGGTGATATTCCGCCCCGCAGCCAGGCCCGGATCGGCGGCGTGATTAAGTGGTGGGATTTGGCTGAAGCCTAGGCGTTTTAGAAAGAGCGTGGCGGGGCTGAGCAGAATGTGTAAATTCTTGGCGCGCGGCAGCAACGGGATCAAAATGAGCAACGCCAAAGTATGCAGCCACCAAAGAGAGCGGCCGGCGAGGGAGTCATCCGTAATCCACCAGCGCGGCAGCAGCGTCATCATCAAAATGAAAATGAGAGCGAGCGTTAGATTGGTTTGCGCGGAGATGGGGTCGAGCCACTCGGACTTCACGATATAGCGGCGAAAGGCGAGGCCGGCAAGGGAGATTGTGCAGCAAAGGGCAAAGAGGAATACGAACCAGAAATAGAATAGGCCAGCCGCACTCTGCCAGGGGATGAAGGAGTAATCGAAGGGAGTGGCGAAGTGGTCTATCTCAGCGATCAAAAAAGCGCAGAAGCCCCAAAGTAAGAAAGCGTGCGCCAAACCGGGCAGAGGGCGACCCTGAATCACTCTAGCCTGGCAAAGCACCTCCCAGAAAAGCCGCCAGCAGCGCTGCGCGAGGTTCGTCACCTTGAAATCGCCTTCACTTTTGGCCTGCACAATGCGAAATAATACGCGGCCGAAGCGATGCCAAAAGAGTATGACGGAGGCGGTTAGCAGCGCCAAGAGGAAGAGTTTTTGAACGAAAGTCGTATCCATCCGCAAAATTGGCAGAAAAGCGGGAGTTTTGGTAAAATGATAGCTACGTGAGATACCTGATTTCGGGAGCCGCTGGCTTCATTGGATCACACATCTGTGATCGACTTATTGAAAAAGGCCACGAAGTCCTTGCTCTTGACAATCTGATTACCGGACATACGGATAACATCAGTCACCTACTGAGCGATGCGCGCTTCCGGTTTATCGAGCACGATGTTTGTGTGCCGATAGAGGTTCCGGGGGCCATAGA
>Ga0302326_10017957_pt1 | contig 14700 bp, 14 predicted proteins | sample Palsa_T0_3_FD_202264 | JGI IMG/M metagenome (GOLD analysis project Ga0302326, IMG submission 202264) | Peat permafrost microbial communities from Stordalen Mire near Abisko, Sweden - Palsa_T0_3 | ecosystem: Environmental > Terrestrial > Soil > Palsa > Peat permafrost | place: Sweden: Abisko... | reverse complement strand
TGGGGCCGCACTGCGCCAGCGCGGGATTCATTACAACCGCTTCATCCCCGCCCTCGTGGCCGCGGGAATCGAACTGAATCGCAAAATGCTCAGCGAGCTGGCGATCAGCGATGTCGCGGCCTTTGATGCCGTCGTGGAACTCGCCCGGCCGCATATTGTGATCCCGCCGAAGAAGCAATTGGCGACGGTGTGAAGAGTCGGGTTTCGGGGTTCGGGTATCGGGTTTCGTGTAAAAGAAAATTCGTGGGGGTTTTTAGTCTTCCCCCCGAAACCCCAAACCCGAGACCCGAAACCCGCCTCATTTCAGATGCAATGACACGCCTTCCTGCTCCCACTGGTCGATGACTCTTCGCAGGTCCTTCGTCGTCGCGTCCAGTTCGGCGACGCTGTCCACCAGCGCCTGGTAGAGCTGCGGATCGTTCACAATTTGTCCAGCGGTGCCTTTGCCCTGATTGATCTTGGCGGTGATCTGGTTGATGTTGTCCAGGGAGACCGCCAATTGCGTGAGGCGGTCGCCGATCTGTTTGCTGAGATCGTCCATGTGCTGGTTGGCCGATTGCAGCGTAACGCCAAGCTGGTCGGAATTGTGCTGCAGGCCATCGACCAGGGTGTTGAGTTTGACCGTGGTGGTGCGGACGTTGGCGACGGCATCATCGACATTGGTGCGAAGCTGTGGATCGGTGGTCAGCGTTTTGATCGAAGCGATCGTGTCAGCCAAATTCTGAATTGCGTGCGAATCATTCAAATCCGTCATGGTTTTTTGCATTTCAGTGCTGAGCGTCCCGATCTGGCCGGCGGCCTGGGTGAATGCGGGCGGCAGGAAATTCAACTGCAATCCGACATACGTTGCGTCGACTTTTGAATCCGGCGCCAATTCACCTTCGGGGCTGTCGCCGGTGTAGCTGAGGCTCAGCGTAGATCCGCCGCCGATGGGATTGGTCTGGGCAATGACGGCGTCGAGATTGGCGGGAAGCGGCGGCTGGGTGTCGACCATGGTGGAGATTCGCACGGCCTTGCCATCGCTGGTGCGGGCCACCGATGTGACCCGCCCGACGTTGACGCCCAGATACGTCACCGCCGAACCCGCCGACAAACCATCGGCTCGCAAGCATTCAAAATAAACCGCCATCTGCGGCGGCGCGAAGACCTCGGCGGTTCTCGAACTGAATTCCAGAAGCATCCAGACGAACACCAGCAGCGATACCAGCACCACCGCCCCGACCATCATGTTGCGACGAAGAGATGTCACGGCCTACTCAATTCCTTCCCTGAAAAACGGCCACATCACAATCCAGAATACCCGCGGCAGAATACCCGCCTTGGGGCCGCGATGCGATTGCCCGGCGCGCGAATTTGCAAATTTCATTTGGCGACCAAATCCGCTTTGGCGTGTTCGGCCGCCAGGCGTAGCGAGCGCAATTCCTGCTCGCTGGCCTCGCCGTGGACGAATCGCTTGACGACATCGTTGTCGGTCGAGCGCACCTGCGTCGGAGAGCCGTCGAAAATAAATTTGCCGTCGAAAAGCATGACGATGCGGTCCGCCACCTTGAACGCGCTGGCCATGTCGTGGGTGACGACGATGCTGGTCACGTGCATTTCGCGCTTGAGCTTGATGATCAATTCATTGATGACATCGGCACGAACCGGGTCCAGGCCGGTGGTTGGTTCATCATAGAGGATCGCTTCGGGGTCCATTGCGATCGCGCGCGCCAGGGCGACCCGTTTGCGCTGGCCACCGGAAAGTTCGGCCGGCATTTTTTTAGCGATTTCCGGCAGGCCGACCATCTCCAGTTTCTCTTCGACGATTCTGGCAATCTCGGCCTCGGTGTGTTTGGAATTTTCCACCAACGGAAATCCGACATTTTCCGCGACGGTCAGCGAATCAAACAACGCCCCGCCCTGGAAGAGAAATCCGATGCGCTTGCGCACCGCATCTAATTCCCGAAGTCGCAGCTGATCGACGCGCTGGCCGGCAAACCAGACTTCGCCTCGGTCAGGCAGAAGCAGGCCCACGATGTGCTTGAGCAATACACTTTTCCCGCTGCCGCTGGCGCCGATGATGACCAGCGACTGCCCCTTTTCGACGGCAAGGTCGATTCCATTGAGCACCGACAGGGACCCGAAGGATTTGTACACGCCTTTCAGTTCGATCAGGGCCAAATCTCAACCTCCCAGCAAGGCTCAGCCTCCCAATAAGCTGCGCACGCCGTAAATTGTTTCATACCAGCTTTGCGAGAGTTTGGCGAAGAAGAAGTCCATGGCGATGATGGAAATGAAACTGGCGACAAAACTTTCGGTGCATGCGCGTCCGACCCCGCTGGCGCCGGCGCCGCAGTGAAAACCCTTGTAACAACTGATCAGTGCGATGGCGGCGCCGAAGAAGAATGCCTTGATGATCCCCTCGTTGATCTGCCACGGTTCCACGCCGAGCTGCGCGTAGTGCCAGAAGGGCGCGTTGGGGACTCCCATGACTTTCACGGCAATAAACCATCCGCCGAGAATTCCGGCAATATCGCTGTAGATGGTGAGCACCGGCGCGAGGATCAGGCATGCGAAAAATCGGGGAACGACAAGGAATCGAATTGGATCGGTGCCCATGACACGCAGGGCGTCGAGTTGCTCGGTGACATTCATCGTGCCCAGTTCGGCCGTCAGCGCCCCGCCGATCCGGCCGGCCAGCATCATCGCCGCCATCACCGGGCCGATTTGTTTCACCACCGACAGGATGATGACGACACCCAATCGTTCTTCCTGGCCAAGGCTTTTGAATTGCGTGTAGGTTTCCACGGCCATCACCATGCCGATGAATGCTCCGGTGATGCCGATGACGGGCACGGACATGACGCCGATGTCATAAAGTTGGGGGAAGAGCAATCGGAGGTTTCGCCATCGCAGCCCCCCGCCGAAAAACCAGAAGATGCTCCATCCGACGAACTGACAGAATTCCCCGAAAGCGGCCAGCATGTTGTTCACACGTTGGCCGACTTTTTCGATGAGCCTATAAGTCATGGCGGCGAATCATACGCAAGTGGAGACCAACTTGCGACGAGTCGGAATACAAATGCGGATGAACCGCCAAGGCGCCAAGACGCCAAGGTTGGAAAATACGCCAAGAAGTTTCTGGTTAAATTCAGAGATTCGTTGAGTTGGATTCCCAGAAAAATTTTTCGCTTCGGTAAGATCATCCAATGCGCGTTTCAATTCTTGGCGTATTTTCCTAACTTGGCGTTCTTGGCGTTTTGGCGGTCAATCCGCATTTGCATTTCGGTACACAAAACGCCGCCCTTGACGCGCCGGCCTCTCGAATCCAAGCTTTACTCCCATGGAAGAAACGATTTTCTCCAAAATCATCGCGCATAAGATTCCAGCCAAGATCGCGTATGAAGACGATCGTTACATGGTGATTCACGACGTCAGCCCGCAGGCGCCGGTGCATGTGCTGGTGATTCCCAAGAAACAGATTCCCACGCTCAACGATCTTTCGCCAGCCGATGCGGAATTGGTAGGAGGAATGTTCCTCGTTGCGGCTCGGGTGATGAAGGAACTGGGGCAAACCGATTATCGGACGGTTTTTAATTGCGGTCTCGGGGCGGGGCAAACCGTCTTCCATTTGCACCTGCATGTGCTCGCTGGCCGAAAATTCAATTGGCCGCCGGGGTAGACACTACGGCCGAAATCGCCACAATTCCCGCACAAACAATAAGGAGCAACAATGGCAGATGATATGGACGACAGCGCACGTCCCGGCGTACAACTTCTCGTGGATGAACGCGACATCCGGCATATTTACAGCAACGCCTACCGCATCCAGGCGACCGCGGATGAGGTCATCATCGACCTGGGCTTCAACATGCCCACGCCCAATCCCCAAACCGGGCAGACCCAGGTGCTGCTGAAGATCACCGATCGCGTGGTCATGTCATACATGAACACCAAGCGCCTGGCATTGTCGCTGGGACAATTAGTGAAGCGATATGAGCAGCAATTCGGCGAACTGATCCCGGCGAGCCAGAGGGCGAATCAGAATCGGTGAAGGGCGCGGCCCTCGCAAAATTTTCCCCCTCCCCTGGTACTCTGGGGGAGGGTTGGGGTGGGGGTCGAATGCCAACTAACATTCGAAGACCCCCACCCTGGCCCTCCCCCGGAGTACCAGGGGAGGGGATGAAGACATCGAACATTTCGCAGTGAATCCCGTGTGAAAATCAAGACGCCAATCGGCTTGCGGTGCGATCACGAAGTTCGATGGCGGCTGACAGTTGGCGGGCCTGGATCGGCTGGTTGCCGAGTTGCTCCACGGCGATGCCGGCGGCGAGGGCGCCGAGGTAGGCGGCCGCTTGCAGCGAGCCGCCGGCTGTCAGGGCGAGGCTGGCGGTTGCCAGCAGCGCATCACCACAGCCCAGTGGATCGACCACTCGATTGGACATTGCCGGGAGATATTCGCTGGCCAATCGTCCGCCGATGATCGGGGGTCCGGAAAATGTCACCAATCCCTGTTTCCCCATCGTGATCATCGCCTGTTTTGCACCGGTGGCCTGCAATAGACTCCATGCCAGAGCGCCCAGTCCGCTGGAAAAATCGTGCAGCGTTTCACGCACTTCGCGCTCGGTGGGGCAGAGCAGATCTACCGCCTGGAATCGCAGCAGATTGCCCTGCCGGCCACTCACATCCGCCGTCAAAATCGGTACAGTTTTCCGCAGCGTCGGCAGAATGTCCGTCAACAGCGATTCGGTAATCAGCCCATATCCAAAATCCGCGAAGATCACGGCCGATGCGTCCTGTGCCGCCGCCAGAATCGTTTCCGCCAGTCGCGCCTGAACATTGGAATCCACCGGGTCGATCGCGCCCTGATCGACTTTGAATAATTTATTCTGATCCACGAGATAACGGGATTTGGTCACCAGGTGCCGGCGATGATTGGAGGATTCAACCGTCACGCCCTCCGCTTCCAATCGCAGCGCAATCGGGCAGGATTGCGGCTCATCGGTCAAACTCGTCATCAGCCAAGGCTTTGCCCCCAGCGCCGCCAGATGCAGCGCGATCACTGCCGCCCCGCCGTCGAAGTCGCGGCTTTCCATTTGCCGCAGCGCCATCATAGGGCCCTCGCCGGCGATCCCGGTTGCGTCGCAAAAATGATAACGATCCAGAATGTAATCGCCGATCACCAGCACCTTATGCTTGCGAAAATCCGCGATGAGCCGATGCAGATGATCGGAGGAGAGATCGAACCGGTCGCGGAAGCGGATGACTTTTTCATCGTGGAAAAGATCACGGCCGTCCATGGAATTGATGATGGCCGTCGAAGAATAGACGACTTCGCCGCTGGAGAAGACCACGCGCCCGCCGTGCCGCTCGACGGCCTGGCGCTCGGCAGCCAGACGTGGGTCGGCAAATCTTTCGTATTCCTTTCCCTTCACGTAGATGTCCGGCCGGAGTTGTTCGAGCAATTCGGCAGCCGTCGGATCGGGATTGACATACACCCAGTCCACGCATTCCAGCGCCGCCAGGCTGGCGGCCCGAAGATCGTCGGGAATCAGCGGCCGATCAACACCCTTGGCGACATGCGTGTCGGCGCTGACGCTCACGATCAACGCGTCCCCCAACGACCGGGCATACTGCAAATGCTGAATGTGCCCCGGATGCACGATGTCGAAACAGCCATGGCAATGCACGACCTTTCGCCCAGAGGACCGGGCCTCGGCGCGAATGGCCAGCAAGTGAGCAAGGTTACATATCTTTTTTCCAGGAATCACGGACTGATTATCGGATAAATGGAGCGAACGTGGTGAATTTATCGGACCGAAAAGGGCCCGGAAAGAAATGGCCAAAAAGCGCATTTGCGGCTAAAATATCCGTTATGTCCCCCCAGGATTTGTTGAATCGCCTGCACGATGAGCCTTTCAGGCCGTTTCGCGTCAGGTTGACCAACAACACCACGATCGACGTGACCGACCCCGGCCTCGTGGTGGTGGGACCAACCAGCGCAGTGATGCCCATCCAAACGGCCAAGGATGATTTGGGGTACACGCTGGTGACACAATGGCGCACGATCGCGCTGAACCACATGGTAGAATTACCGGACATCGAACCGCCGAAGGGATCTAAGAAGCGAAGCGGGTGACCAGCGAAGCCGAGGTGAAACGATGACGGTTCAAACTTTAAAACTCGGGGGCGAGCGATATGTGCTGCTCAAGGAAGAAGACTTCAAATCTCTCAAGACAAAGGCCCGATCAGCCAAAGCGCGCCGGGGTCGAAGCCCGGCGAATCAACAGGGTGGCGACATCGCGGAGGCGATCCGCCGCTTGAACGACGCCGGCGATAGCGAAATTCCTTACGAGCAAGCCCGCAAGCGGTTGGGTTTGACGTGACCTACGCAATTCGCATTAAGGAATCCGCAGAGCGGTCGCTAGGCCGGTTGCCCAAAAAAGATCGCATTCGGGTGGACGAACATATCAGAGATTTAGCCCGCGATCCGCGGCCACCTGGGGCCGTGCCATTGAAGGGGACCGGCAAGGGACTTTGGCGCGTGCGTGTCGGAAATTGGCGAATCATCTATCAGATTCGCGACGATGAATTGATCGTTCTTATTGTGATGGTTGCTCACCGGCGCAAAGTGTATCGAGGGCTGTGAAAATGGAATCGCGCGCTCGTCGACCCATCTCGCAATCGCCCCGCGTTCATTATGAGATTGCGCGATTTTCCATCGTGTCGATCCTTTTTGCGGGACATCTTTTGGCCCAGACTTCCAACCCGGTAAGCACCCTTTCCTGGGGCGATCAGGGCGATGGGACTTACAAAAATCCGATCCTCTATTCCGACTACTCCGATCCTGACATCGTTCGCGTCGGCGATGATTTTTATCTCGTCGCTTCCGATTTCAATTACGTTGGAATTCAGGTGCTGCATTCGCGCGATTTGGTGAATTGGGAAATCATCGGGCAGGTGTTTAATCGCCTGAGCATGGACCCGAAATACGATCAGATGAACGGCTACGGCCAAGGCACATGGGCGCCATCGCTGCGATTTCATGATGGCGAATTTTATCTCTACGTCTGCACGCCGGCCGAGGGGCTTTTCATGTGGCACACGAAAAATCCCGCGGGGCCGTGGTCGGAGATGGTAACCGTGAAGAGAGTCGCGAAATGGGAGGATCCGTGTCCGATCTGGGATGACAACGGCAAGGCATATCTCGTGCATGGCATGAAGGGCGCCGGACCGCTGATTCTGCATCACATGAGCGGCGACGGCACGACGCTGCTGGATGATGGAAAGGAAATCTATCGCGGGCCGACGGCCGAGGGACCCAAGTTTTCCAAACGACACGGATATTATTTCATCTCGCTTCCCGAAGGCGGCGTGAGCACGGGCTGGCAAACGGTGCTGCGCAGCAAAAATATTTACGGCCCGTACGAGAGCAAACAAGTGCTTCCGCCGGGAAGTCCGCATCAGGGTGGAATAGTGGAGCTGGACAACGGGCAGGCGTGGTTCATTTCGTTCAAATCTGCCGGATATCTCGGACGAATCTGCTATCTCAATCCCGTTACCTGGGGCGACGATGATTGGCCGATTTTCGGCGACAACGGCAAGCCGGTGGAGCAGTGGGCCAAGCCCGATGTTGGCGCGACTTATCCGATTGAGAAACCGCAAGTCTCCGACGAGTTCGACGAGCCGCAGCTTCCGCCGATGTGGCAATGGAATCACAATCCGGCGAATTCCGCGTGGTCACTCACTGATCGACCGGGCTGGCTGCGGCTGCGATCCCTTCCGGCTGATTCGCCGGCGGATGCGCGCAACACGCTCACGCAAAAATTGTGGGACCAGCGCGGCGTGGTGGATGTCCATATGGATATCAGCGGCATGGCGGATGGGCAGCGCGCCGGATTCACCTTCATCAGCGGAAACACCTTCGGCATCATCGGCGCCGAACAATCCGGCGGAAATCGCCACATCATCTGGCCCAACGGCATCGGCCCGGAAATCACCAGCAATGAAATCTATCTTCGCGGCAAATACGACGGCGATGTCGGTCGATTCGCTTACAGTTTTGACGGCCAGCATTTTGCCGATGCCCCCACGACGCTCACGCTCAAATTCTTGTTCTGGAAAGGAGCGCGCGTCGGGCTGATCAATTACGGCGGGGTCGGCGGATTCGTGGATGTGGATTATTTCCGTTACCGCTACGGCGATGATTGATCGAGTTTTGCTCGCAGGGCGGCGATCACATCAGCGATCACCCCGGGCCAATCGCCAATGGATCGCTGGCGGAAAATTCGCATTGTGGGATACCAAGGGCTCTCGTCGCGGCCGAGCAGCCAGCGCCAATCGGGGACGAATGGCAGCATCAGCCAGACGGTTTTGCCCATCGCGCCGGCGAGATGGGCAATAGCGGTATCGACGGTGATGACCAGATCGAGATTGGCGATCAGTGCCGCGGAATCCGCGAAATCGTGAATCTCATTGGTCCAATCGATCCAATTTCCCGTGGCGGGTGCACTTTTTTGCAGACTGAAGAAATCCGCCCGATCGTTTCGCAACAGCGGTGCCAGTTGCGCTGGGTTAATGGTGCGAAAGTGATCACCAGGCGAATTCGGCCGGCCCGCCCAAGTGATTCCTATTCGCATTCGCTTCGGCATTGCCGCGAATTTTTCCCGCCACTGGGGGATGAGATCGTCGACGGCATGAATGTACGGAATCTCCGCCGGGATCGATTTCATATCGGTCTTGAACAAATGGGGAAGGCTCAGCATCGGGCAATGTACATCAGAAGGTGGCATCGGCTCGCCGATGGCGATGACTTGTTCGATTCCCGCGCATGTCTGCAACAGCCGTTGGACTTGGCGTTGACATTGGAGAACCACTCGCCCGCCGCGCGATGCAACCATTGGCGCGTACCGCACGAATTGAATGGTGTCGCCGAAACCCTGTTCCGCTTGCAGCAGAATTAATTTCCCATCCAGCGGGCTGCCATCCCATTTTGGAATTGACGGCGGCGGCGAGGGCGCGCGAATTTTCAGCCGCCATTCATATTCTTCCCAGCCCTCGGAAAAATCGCCATTCAGCAAAAGTGCGTGGGCGAGGCTCAGATGCGCATCGGCTGCCTCAGGCTGAATTTCAATCGACCGACGATAGCTCGCCATCGCCTCGCTAAGCCGCTGCTGTTCCGTGAGTGCGTTGCCAAGATTGTAGTGGGCGCTGTCGGATCGGGGATCGAGCACGATGGCATGGCGGTGGGCAATCATCGCATCATCGAACCGTCCGACTCGCCGAAGTGCGTTGCCAAGATTGTTGTACGAAGCAGAAGAGCCGGGATTGAGCTGAATGGCGCGCTGGTAGGCGAACACCGCCTCATTGAACCGGCCCAAATCGTACAGCAGCACACCAAGATTGTTGTACGCCTCGATGACGTTCGGATTGACCGTCAGCACCTGACGATAAATCCGCTCCGCCTCGGCCAATTGCCCGGCTTGCCGATGCTGCAGGGCCAGTTGCATGGCTTGTTCGATGGTCATGGGAAGAAAAGAATATTAACCACTAAGACACGAAGGCACTAAGCGGGCACTGACGCTCGCTAGTCAAATTGTGAAAGGGAATATTGAATTCAAATCAAAAACATTGAAAGATTACTTCGCAAAATCGCTTGGGAACCACGAAATCTGCTTCGTGTCTTCGTGCCTTCGTGGTTCATCCTCTTCTATACCGCCGAGTTGACGATTCGGTTTGTGGAGACTTAGATTGGGGATATGAGCCTGTGGCTTCTGGCGGACGGGGATTCGTCGATGGAGTTCGAGATTCTCGTCTGTTGCGGGGCGGCGATTGCCTTGTGCGTCGTTGGGTTTTTGGTGACCAGATGGATTCGCAAGCGGCTGCTGGCCAAGCCGGATGGGTCGGAAGGGACGGGGTTTACGCTTGGCGATTTGCGTGAATTGCACCGCTCCGGAAAAATGTCCACCGAGGAATTTGAGAAGGCCCGAGCGCTCATTGTTGCCGCGGCAAAGCGCAGCATGTCCAAAGAGGCCGACGGCAAAATTCCGACGAAGCCGGCGGACCGATAAAATCGTCGCAAGTGATGGAATCAATAGATTTTGTGTCGCGGGCAAAAATCTATTTCCCTTTTCTCCCGCAGGGTCTGTAAGATGATGAACGGCGCGGCGGATTGACATCAAGTCCATGGCGCTGAATGTTCGATATGCTTAACGTTACGGCAATGTTGCAAGGCATTTGCCTCGCGTGACTTTGCCGGCATCTAAGAGGGCCTGACCAAACCGGCCCGTGAGGAATCGGAGTCGATGGCCACTACCAATCGCACCGGCAATGGCGGGGGCGCGGGAAACCCGCCGCCACCGTCTAATCCACAAAACTCCCAAGGCGGGTTCCGCGGAAGGCGCATCACGACATGCAGCTTCTGCGGAAAATCATCCCGGGATGTCGGGCCGATGGTCGAGGGGCCCAATGATGTTTACATCTGTGCCAACTGCGTCGATCTGGCGCACAATATTATCCGGCAGGAAAAGCGCAAGCTGACCGCCAGCCAGCCTTTGTTCAACACGATTCCGTCCCCCCGCCAGATCAAGGAATTCCTGGATCAATATGTGGTTGGCCAGAAATATGCCAAGAAGGCTCTGTCGGTGGCGGTGCACAATCATTACAAGCGTCTGAGCACAACCGAATCCGCCAGCGCCGCCGCGGCAAATGATTCCGGGATCGCCGCTCCGCCCAGCCCCGGCGCGGATGTGGAGATCGACAAAAGCAACGTGCTGCTGATCGGTCCGACCGGGAGTGGAAAAACGCTGCTGGCCAAAACGCTGGCGCGGGTTCTGAACGTGCCGTTCGCCATCGGAGATGCGACAACGCTCACCGAGGCCGGCTATGTCGGCGAAGACGTGGAGAACATCCTTCTCAAGCTGCTGCAGGCCGCGGATTACGATTTGGAATCGGCCCAGCGCGGCATCGTTTACATCGACGAAATCGACAAAATCGGCAAAACGCAGAACAACGTCAGCATCACCCGCGATGTCTCCGGGGAAGGCGTGCAGCAGGCATTGCTGAAAATGCTCGAAGGCACCGTCGCCAACATCCCGCCGCAGGGTGGACGCAAGCATCCCGAGCAGCAATACATTCAGATGGACACCAGCCAAATTCTGTTCATCTGCGGCGGCACGTTCGTCGGGCTGGAAGACATCATCCGCAAGCGCCTGGGCAAGCGGCAAATCGGTTTCAGCAGCGAAACGAGCAAGGCCGAGACATCCCACGACCGCGCGGAAATCCTCGCGCAAGCCCAGCCGGAAGACCTCGTCGAATTCGGCATGATTCCCGAATTCGTCGGCCGGTTGCCGATCGTGGCGACACTGGAGCCGCTGGATGTGAAGACGCTCATCAGCATTCTGACGGAGCCCAAGAACGCGCTGGTGAAGCAATATCAAAAATTCTTCCGCATCGAAGGAAGCGAATTGGAATTCACAGCCGGCGCGCTGGAATTGATTGCCGAGCGAGCCCTGAAGCGCGACACCGGCGCGCGGGCGCTGCGGGCGGTCTGCGAAGAGATCATGCTCGACATGATGTATCGCCTGCCGGACCAGCAGGGCGGCGCGAAGTTTGTCATCACGGAAGAAATCGTCGAAGGCCGTCAGCGGCTGTTCGAGATCAAGCCCGAACTCCGCAAGGAATCGGCTTAAGTGGCGCGTCTGCTCAATTCATCGCCTGCGTCAGCGCTTTCCCACAATGCTTTTCCAGCACCCGCAGCGGACATCGCTCCGGCGTGACCATCGCCTTCACCGGAATGATGTAGGTCTGCTCGGTCATGAATTGGCCGGAAATCGCCGCATGGGGAACCTGGTCGGTGTAGACCATCCATGTCGCCCCCGGCGGAAATTCCAGACGAATCTTTTCCCACTTCGTCTGATAGTCAGAATTCTCTTTCAGATAGTCATGGAAGCGCAGCATGAACCGGTCATAGGCCGATCGATCTGTCCCCTTCACCCCAACCAAGCGCAACAGCGGCGCCAGCGATTGGCGCATCTTCTCCGAAGCCGACCCGGATTCGGCGGCGAATTTCGGCAGACCGGCCTGATCGGCAAATTTCTCAACAATGATCGGAAACTTATCGGTGGTTTCCCAAATGCGCGGCCGGCTGGGATTGATGTTGGTGAAGACCCGCAGAATCCGTGCCCCATGCGTCGGCCGGCTGGGAAAGGCGTCGATGTGCATCAGATCGTTGCGCTTATGGATGGCAAGATCGCGGCCTTTTTCCTCCAGCGGCCGATAGCTGGCAAAATCCAGCGACCAGTGCGGCGCGTAGGGTGCGAGAAAGCGCGTTAGAAACTGCGTGACCGCCGCTGAATATCGCCGCATGATTTCGTGCAGGCGCGCGGTGTCCTGGGCCGTCTCACACGCATCGCCCCGAAGAATGTCCTCCTGGGGCCGATACGAAACATTCTTGTGCACTTTCAGTCCACTCTGCTTTTGCGAAAGCAGAAACTCCCGATCTTCTTTGGAGAATTCAAACGGAATGCTGTCGAATGAAAGGATTTCTCCATCTTCGAGGAGCGCACAGTATTGCCGGGAAAGTTCGTCCCCATTGCTCGAACCGATCCATCCCTGTGGATACCGATAATCTGGAACCTGAACCAAGGCCATGTGGCTAATCTCCTTTGCCCTTTTACCTGTCGCCCGTGCGTTGCAGCAATTATACGCGCTGCGAGGATTGTAACGTTTGGAATGGTGGTAACGGAAGAGGATGTAGCGAGCACAGCCGTTGAAATCGAAGCAAATTGGAAAAATTCCCCGCGATTCCGACTTGCATTTATCCGAGTGGGGATCATAGTTAGGTCACGCAAGGGAAGGCGTTGAAGCTGTTTCCAAACCTGTGAGAAGCCTTCGACGGGACGAGGGAGCCCGGTCGCATCAGCAGGATGATGCGAGGAAGGCCAAAAAAAAGATGCGGCGGTTCTTTCAGCCCGCCGTGTCAACGACGCCCATTTCTGTCCCACACGGCGTCGTGATTCCGGTTTATGAAATTTGCATCGTATTTGCCGCCAGGCGGTTATGCCGCTGCGTCGCGGGCTGATCCGGTTTTGAAACGGCTTCCTGGAGGAGAAAAATGAGTTTTGTTTGCCACCTGCATGGGGTGATCAGGAAACTGCTGGGTCCCTGCGCTGTCGCGGCCATCGTTGGATGGCTGTGCCAGCCGGCGCTGGCGATTCAATCATTCATTATAAACCCAGATAACACGCTGACTTTCTACAATGTCAACGATATCGTCGGCGCTAATACGTTCTACAACGCCGGCTTCACCGGCACCACCGCCACCGTCGCCGAGATCGATGCGGGGTTGGTTTGGAACGGCCACGACACGCTCACGGGCGTGACGACGCAAATCCCCAATCCGGGAATTTCCAATGGTTATGGGCAATTCGACCAGCATGCGACATGGGTCGGTTCGGCATTGGCGGGCGAGGGAAGTACTGTTCAGGGAATGGGAATCGCGCCGGGAGCACAGCTTTGGTCCGGCGCCATCGCCACGAGCTGGAACCCACCAGATCCCGGCTATACCTACAGCGGCAATTTTAACGTCACTGATGATTCGCTGATAGACCCTTATGTCGAAGCATTGATCACCGGCGTAAACGGACAGACCGCCAATGTTGTCTCCAGCTCGTGGGGTGCCGGCGATGGCCAGGACGGAGATACAGCTCTGGTGGTGGCGATGGATGCTCTCGCATCCCAAAGCGGGGCGACGATGGTCTTCGCCGCCGGCAACAGCGGGCCAACGACCAACACCGTTTTCCAGCCGGCATCAGGCAACAATTTCATCGTGGTCGGAGCATCGGATGAAGCGGCGACACCCGCTTTCAGCGCGGTGGCCAGCTTTTCCAGTGTCGGACCTTCGGATTATTTTCTTCCGTTTACATCCGATGGTTCAGAAGGCGAGTTATTCGAAGGTGCGCGGGCAACCATTGATCTGGTGGCGCCTGGTGACGGCCTGGTACTGGCCCATTATGGCGGCGCGACCGGCGGCAATGCTTTTGGCGGACCCACCAGCACTTTGACCGACTCGTACGATTACTATCTGGCGGGTACAAGCTTCGCCACTCCAATCGTCGCCGGTGGAGCGGCACTGGTCGTGGACGCGGGAAAACAACTCTATCCCACCGACCCCAACGCCATTGATGGCCGGGTCGTCAAGGCCGTACTGATGAACAGCGCCACGGAGTTGCCCGGTTACAACAACGGTCAGGCGGTCGATACCAACGGCATCATCACAACGACACAGGCTCTTGATTACACCCAAGGCGCGGGCCAACTGAATCTGACAGCGGCCTACGCCCAATACACCGGCGGCACTCACGATGTCCCCACGCCCCTTCCTGCGGTTGCTCCGGGTGGGATCGCCACCCCCGTCCAAGCCAATGGCTGGGCGTACGGCGTCGCCACAGCTTCGATTTTCCCCAACACCAGCTATGGCTATCTCATCACCACTCCACAAAACCGGGGATATCATCTGACCACCACACTCGATTGGTTCAGCAACGAACAATACGACACCACCGACCCAGGCGCTTTTAATACGTCGTACGGCGATTTCTGGAATCTGACCCTCCAAGTTTATGAAACCGGAACTGTTCCAACCAAACTGGTCGCACAATCCGAAAGCCAGTTCACTTCGGTCCAGCATCTGAATTTCACTTTGCCGGACACCGCCGAGTA
>Ga0302326_10017953_pt1 | contig 14701 bp, 15 predicted proteins | sample Palsa_T0_3_FD_202264 | JGI IMG/M metagenome (GOLD analysis project Ga0302326, IMG submission 202264) | Peat permafrost microbial communities from Stordalen Mire near Abisko, Sweden - Palsa_T0_3 | ecosystem: Environmental > Terrestrial > Soil > Palsa > Peat permafrost | place: Sweden: Abisko... | reverse complement strand
GATCGTCACCGGAACGAACAGGAAGTGGTAGATGCTCGTCGTCGCGAACTGCCAGCGTGCGAGGTCGTTCGTCATCCTGTGCGGGCTCCTTCGGCGGCGGACTCGCGGACGATCGTACTGGGGAGGCCAGAGCGATGCATGATCCGCATGGAGCTAATCCGCAACACGCACCGAAAACGCCGCCCTGTAGCGCTCGCCGGGCCTCAGAAGCCTCAGGCTGACGCCGCTGCGCAGCGAGTTGGTGGGCGCGGTCATAGGCTCAAAGCAGATGAACTGGCCGCTCCCGGGCGCATAAACCTGCGCACACGGATACCCCTCCAGGAAGTGGAACTCCGCTCGTCTTCCGGGCACGGCAACGCTGAAATGAGTCGGCTCGAGCACCGAGTCGAATCCATCGTCGTATTCGCGCTCGTCGAGCTCGAACGTCTCGGCCGCGTGCGCCTGCCCGTCGCCCGTGGGAATCTGATGTGCGTCGAGCGTGAGATGGCGCATCTCCGGCAGCTCGACGAGCCAATACTCGCGGGAAACGCCGGGCAGCGACAGGTAGGGATGAAAGCCGAACGCGAGCGGAACGACATCCTCACCGCATGCGTGCACGGTCAGCGTGATCGCGAGGTGCGCATCTGCGAGCCGAGCCTCGTACTGGACGTCGTGGCGGAACGGAAACACCTCGAACAGATCGGGCACCGACTCACTCCAGCTCAGTTGCGCGGCGAGCGATTGCGAATCGGGGCCGGGCGCGCGCGTGAGCTCCCACACCATTCGCCCACCGATCACCCCATGGATCGGCAGGCCGTTTTCATCAAGCGCTATCCGGGCGGGGTCATGCGGCACCGCCACCGTCCGCCCGGCCACCTCGTAGGAGAAGTCGGCGAGGCGGTTGGCCCATGGGTAGAGCAGCGGGATACCCATCGTCTTGCCACGCGCGGCATACGCGTCCACGCCCGCGTTCTGGGCCAGCAGCTCCTCGCCGTGGTGGCGCAGCGAGGAGCAGAGCATCCCCGCGCCGGGAACGAAAGTCGCCTCGAGCCCCGCCGCCTGATCGACAAGGTGTGCTGTCGCCAGGGAAGCATCGGTCATCGCGCGGGCCGTTCGGGAGATCGTGGCCCCGGATAGGTAGCGGCCATCAGAGGATCGCCAGCGGGTTGGCGGGCGAGCCCGTGCCACCGACGATCCGCAGGGGCGCGGTCACGCACAGGAACTCCCATCTCCCTGCCGACTCGCACGCGCCCCTCAGATCCTCGAACTGAAGGTAGTCGAGCAGCAGGACCCCCATCGCGTTCAACGCGAGCACGTGGATCGGAAACGCGACACCCTCGGTGGAACTCGGGGCGGTGTCGCTGTTTCCATCGCACCCCAGAGCGACCACACCCCGCTCGGCCAGGAAGGGCATCGCGGTGGGGTGCAGGCCGGCCTTGCTCTGCGCCGTGTCCCACGGGCCGCGCTCGGCGAGCCGGCGCACATGCCCGGTTCTCACCAGGAGGATGTCGCCCTCGCCGAGCTCGACGCCCTGCTCGCGCGCGGCGCCCTCGAGATCGTCGCGGAAGACGTGCTCTCCGGGCTCAAGCCATGGCACCCCACGCAGGCGCGGAATGTCCAGCAGGACACCGCGACCCACCAGCCCATCCTTGACAGCGTCGATCGCGTCAGCCGGAGCGTCGTCGCTCGTCACCGCATCTGCAGCCAAGCCGTTGTAGAGATGGCCCTCATAGGCCACGTGACAGAGCGCGTCGATGTGCGTGTGGCCGTCGCTGTGGTAATCGACACCGATGAAGTCCTTGGCGAACCCGATAGAGCCGAGACCCACCTCGGCGTCGTTGTTCTGCGTCATCCGCACTTCCGCCGGCGTCGGGCAGTCGAGCGCCTGCGTCGTGCACAGCGGCAGGCTGAGGCTCACGACCACGCCGCTATGCACCAGACGCGCGGCGCCGGCAACCCGATCGGCCGTGAGCAGATTGAGGGCGCCCAATTCGTCCGCGACCCCCCAGCGCCCCCAGCTTCGCACGGAGTCAAACAGCGCCGCGAACTCCGCCGCCGTCACATCCACGCGCACGGGCGTCTGCCGCTCATTCACGCGCGAGGTTCTAGCAGACCGATCTGCGCGCCGTCAGCCTAGGACGTCGCGCCGAGATCGCAGGTGCGTAGCGGCCACGACCCTCAACGACCTTGATCATCTCGGGAGGCCACCCGCCTTTGCACGATCAGCGCGGCCGAGCCTCCCACGAGCATCATCCCGATGTTGGTGCCGAGCACGCCCAGCGCCCCGAGCGACCGCGAGAACTCGCCGATGCCCGCGGCGACGCCGAGGAAGGCTGCCGCTGGAATCGTGGTCACGGAGATCGCGACACCGACACCCATGCTCGCGCGGGTCTCCACTGCAAGCATTCCCGCCACGCCGGCCGCGAGCGCGACCAGGATCGTCTCAGCTTCGACGTGCTGCTGGGAGGCGAACCCGATCTCCGCGACCGCGAATTCGTTGGGGAGCAGGCCGAAGAGGTTGAGAAATCCCGTTACCGCCGCCGCAAACAGGCACGCCACTCCCAGCCCCACGAACAACGAGACCAACCCTCTGCGAACCAGCCGTGGCCGGCCCAGAACGAGGCCGGTGCAGGCGGCGGTGACCGGCAGCAGGTCAGGAGCGACGGCCATCGCTCCGACAATCAGGATCTGGTCGCGGTCGATCACGCCGAAGCCCGCGATCACGCCGGCAACGGCCATGAACACGAGGTAGCGAACCGCCGTCCGGGCGTTCAGGCGAGCCTGGCCGAGCAGGTCGGCCCATACAAGCGCGACCGATTCATCGGTGGTGGGCGTCGGCCCGATCGCGTCCAGCCGCAGCAGCGTCATGTCCTCGCCGGCCACGCCGAGGCCGCGGACCATCTCCAGCGCAGCGTCGGCGGCGGCGGCCCGCAGGTCGGCCGTCACGAGCGCATCTCCCGCCTGGGCGCCGTCGGTGATGCTCACGTGATGGGCGCCCGGATGCGTCCCGAGCCGCTCGGCGACCTCGCCCATCGCCGCAGAGTCTCCGAACACGCGCAGATGCAGCATCGGTGCGGGGAGGTTCATGCAACGCCCGGACGGACACTGTTAGCGACCGCCGACCGACCGGCGCTTTCCGGGCGACGGGTTGCCATATCCTGCGAGCCGTGAATCTGTGGATCCCCGATCGGGCAGGTCACGATGCGGTGGGGAAACTGCCCGACGGCGTCTCGCTCAGCCTCATTCCGCGCGATGGCGAGGTGCCCGGCGCGATCCTCGATGCGGAGTTCCTGGTGCCGGGCGCGGGAGATCGCCGCGTACTCCAGCTGCTCGCGGAAATGCCGGGATTGCGAGTGGTTCAGACACTCTCGGCGGGCGTCGACTCGCTGCTCCCGTTCGTCCCCAAGGGAGTGACGGTGTGCGATGCCGGAGGGGCGCGCGACATCCCCGTCGCCGAATGGGTGCTCGCGGCGATCCTCGCCGCCACGAAGGCGTTCGGAGAGCTGCGCGACGCCCAGCGCGAGCACCGGTGGGAGTCACGCGAAGCCGCTGAGCTGGCAGGCAGCACCGTGATGATTCTCGGATATGGCGAGATCGGGGCGGCGGTCGAGGCGCGACTCGCCCCATTCGAGGTGGAGCTGATCCGTGTCGCCCGAGGTGCACGTGAGGGGGTGCATTCAGTCGAGGATCTGGGCTCGCTGTTGGCGCTCGCGGATGTCGTCGTGGTGCTCCTGCCGCTCACACCCGCCACGACCGGCCTGCTGGACGCCGACATGCTCGCGCGCATGCGCTCGGGTGCGCTACTGGTGAACGCGGCGCGCGGGCCGATCGTCGACACCGCGGCGCTCCTCCCGTCGCTTCAGTCCGGCCACGTGAGGGCAGCACTCGATGTGACCGACCCCGAGCCGCTGCCGACCGATCATCCGCTCTGGGATGCGCCCGGCCTCTTCATCACTCCCCATTTCGCTGGAGACACCGCGGCCGCCGAGCGTCGCGCATTTGCGCTGGCGGGCGAGCAGGTGCGCCGCTACGTTCGCGGCGAGCCGCTCGTGAATCGCGTCGAGCACGGCTACTGACCGGCCTCGAGCTCCCCCCTGCTCAGCTGCCGGCCATAGGGGCCTCGGCCGGTGAGGCACACCGCACCGCAGCGCGCGGCGAGTGCCAGCGCAGCCGGCACGTCGAGCCCCGCACCCAGCGCGTAGGTGAGCCCCGCCGCGAAGGAGTCACCGCAGCCGTATGAGTCCACCGGAGCGCCGGGCGGAGAGACCGCCGCCCAGGTGCCCGTCTCACCGCCACGCTCCCGGTAGGTGCCGCCGCGGGCGCCGTCGGTGAACACGACGAGCCCGGCCTCCGACTGCGCGCGAGTGGCCTCGCCTCGCTCGATCGCGTCATCTCCGCTGAGAACTAGAGCGTCCAGCTCAACTCCGTGTCCGAGGGCATTGCCGGCACGCGGGCTGGCCACGAGGACCCGCGCCGCGCGCGCCGCGCGCAGGGCACCGACATCGCCGGCGGTGAAGTACACCGCGTCCATCTCCTCCAGCGTGTTCCAGGGCAGGCCGTCGTCCTCCCCGCGGGCCTCCAGCCGCTCTCCGAATGTGATGATCGTGCGCTCGCGGGCGTCGTCGATCAGCGTCACCGCCCGGCGCGTCTCAGCTGTGCGGCGCGCCGCCCACACGTCGACGCCGAGCTCCTGCAGGCGGGACACAGAGCGGCGCCCACGCTCATCCTCGCCGAGGGCGGTGACGAGCACGGCCTCGCCCGCGAGTCGCGCCAGCTGAACAGCTGCCACGGCGCCGCCCCCGGCGGGCTCCTCGAAGGGATCGCGCGCGTGCGCGACCTCGCCGGCCCGCGGTACCTGGGGCAGGCGCGCGAACTGCACCCACTCGACGTGCCCAACGACTGCCACCTCCGGCCGGCCCACATGCATCGGCGGAGTCTCACACAACGCTCGCCGGCTGTAGCCTCACCGGCCTGCATCCCCCAATCAGCTGTCGCCTGGACCCGATCGGCTGAGCTGCTTGGCCTCGCGCTTGGCATGCCTCTTGGCCCTGCGTGCAGCGGACTGCTCAGAGCTCTTCTCGCGCGCCTGCCCGTATGACTGGGAGACGAGCGTCCTGCCGCCGGTCCAACCAAAGGCCCGGATGACCACCGCAATCGCGAACAGCAGACCCCAGACGGTGACGACGAGCTGCTGCGCCACCGAGTAGGCGCTCGCGTTTGACGCGCTGGTGATGCCCTTCAACGAGAGCACGTTGAACCCCTGCGTGACGCCCGCGCCGCCCGGCGTCACGGAGGTCACGTTGGCGATCGAGTTGCCCGCCACCACCCGCATGACCGTGTGGAAGCTGACCGGGATGTTGTAGGCGGCGAGGAACACGGCGATGATGCCAAGGCCCGCGACCCAGCTGATCGCCTCGGGGAACACCACTCGCCCGAAGTAAGCGCGCGGATGTACGAGGATCTGACCGCCGACCTTGGCGTCCTGCCACCACTTGTCGATCCGCTCCCGCATCACCCGGATCAGGAGAAACACCAGCACGGCAACCGCGGCGACCAGGATCGCCGTTGCGACGGGGTGTTCGCTGACGAACCCGAGCTGGAGGTCGAACGATCCGCCGACGGTCAGGAACAGGTAGATGTAGCCCGCCGTGCCGATCAGCGAGTAGAAGATTTTCTGGACCGCGAAGCCGGCCAGGATGCCCGCGAATGCCGCGGCGGCGATTATCGACGTGTACATCAGCATCATCGTCAGCGTGCCGAGATTCGCGGGTAGCACCGAGTTCAGCGCGACCGCCGCCGCATAGCAGGCGAGGATCTCGATCCAGCGGATATTCGAGTCCGGATAGCCGAAGCGAAGGATCGAATACCAGGCGTATGCGGTGGTGGTCGTCTGCACGCTCACCAGCACGACTGCCGCAATCAGATCGCCGAGGGGAATGCTCGTGATCGTTTTCCAAACGTGTTTGAACCAGCCGCTGATATCCCAGCCGAACAGGACCGCTGCAGCGCCGATCACGACGATCACGAGCGCGAAGATCAGGAGCCGGCGGGGATGAATCCGCCCGTGGGCCGGCGCAACTGCCTGCTCAGTCGCCATCGGCCGGATGTTACGCGCCGGAGTGCTCGGTCCGGACCGCAGTCACGAGCTAGGCCGGGGCTGACTGGGCCGGAGCGGGCGCGTTGGCGCGCGCCGTCTCCGAAGCGGCGGGAGGGGGAGTCGCGGGCGGCGGTAGAAGCCTGCTGCTCACCATGTATGCCACCACCGTCCCAACGATAACCAGTGGCTCTGAGCCCGCGCCCGATCTCGCCGTGAGCACCGCGGCGATCACGATCGCCGACAGCGGCAGGCGCAGCACGGCCGCGACCGCGGCGGCCATTCCCACAGCGACGGCCGGCGTGACCGCGTACCCGGGCAGCTGCCCGGCCATCAGCCCCGCGACGGCTCCGAGGAACAGCCCGGGGAAAGTGGGCCCGCCGCGGAAGCTCCCGAGCGAAAGCGAATAGGCGATGCCCTTGAACACGATCAGTAGAGCCAGGGCGCCGATCGACCACGTCCCCACTTTGGTGGCCAGCTGCGGGATCGCGTTTTGGCCGGAGAAGAGAACTTCCTGGAAGGGCTTGCCCGTGGCCTCTTGAAATGCGATCGCCAGCCCGGCGACGATCAGCCCGACCGCCGGCAGGAACACGAAGCGCCTGACGGCGACGATCCCCACGGTCTGCCTGCCGCAGCGAACGATCAGCACACAGACAGCTGCGACGGCGAGCGCGAGTGCGATCGTCCAGCCAAAGTCGGCGATGTCGGGGCGGGCGAACTTGCTGAGCCCTTCCACCGAGCCAAGCGCATACGCGCTCGTGCTCAACCCGGTCCACGAGCCCATGCCGATCGAGACGAGCGAGCCGATGCCCGCAGCCAGCAGGCCGGGGAGCAGCACGAGCGTCAGCCTGGGGCCGCCGAGGCCGATGACCTCGATCATCAGCACCGCCGCGAGCAGCGGCGACTGGAACAGGAACGACACCGCCGCAAACGTTCCAGCGGCGGCGACCACGGTCACAACCTGCGGTGGCGCGTCGCGGCGCGCGAGGCGGATCGTGAGGACCCCGAGGCCCGAGCCGAGGGCGATCAGCGGGGCCTCCGGGCCGAGCACGACTCCCAGCCCAACCGCCGCCAGCGCCGCGAGTATGACACCGGGCAGGGCGACGGGAAGGGTCGCGCCACCGCCCGTCGAGAGGCCGTTTGCGGGGATGTGCCCACCCTCCCCGGGCAGGCGTTCGATCGCGAACGCGATGATCAGGCCCGCTAGCGCGAGCACCGGCAGCGACCACCACAGCGGGGGGCCGCTGTGGTAGCCGACATCGCTCGGCAGGTGCACGTACACACCCCTCTGGATCTGATTGATGAGCTCGAGCAGGCACCAGGCGGCAAGTGATACGAACACGCCGACGATCGCCGCGACGAGCATCAGGACGACGAAGGCCCTGCTCCTGATCGTCGCTTCGACCTGCTCGGGCGAGAGCTCAGGCTCAGGCATGCCTGACGCTATGGAGTCGAGCCTGCGGGGGCCGGGGTTGCCCCGGAGCTGGTCGTGGGCGGTTTGGCCGGCGTAGTCGGCGTTGTTGGAGCGGCCGTGGTTACGGTTGTCGTTTTGGTCGGCGCTGTCACCGTCGTCGTCGGCGCGGTGATCGTCGTCTGACTGGTGACGGTGGGCGTCGTGACGGTCGGCGTGACGGTCGTGTGGCCAACGCTGAGCGACTGGTTTGTGACCGTGGTCGAGTGTTTCGAGCCGTTGTTGGACACGAGCACGATCACAACGACGATCAGCGCGATCACGAGAACCACGCCGAGGCCGATCGCGACGCCGTTGCCTCCTCCCTCTTCAGGCGGTGGCGGGCCCACGGGCGGAGGAGGTCCCACGGGCGGAGGATCCCCCGGGCCCTGGCCGTATGCGGGCGTGCCCCCTGGGGGCGGAAGCGGTACATCCCCTCCAGGCTGCTCATAACCGTCGTTCATCGCTCGTGTCCTCTCTACCGTGGGCGGGCTCGTGGGTTCAAAGTCAGGCTAACGCCTCGACCCGGGGCCGAAACGGGCGCTGCTCATGTTCGCCTCCCGGACGCACGATCAGGGCGGTCGACTCTCCTATCTCATGCCACGCGCCCGGCAGATCCGAGAACGGCTCGGACACCACCAGGCAGTCCTCGTCGCGCATGCGTTGAAGCCTCGGGTTCTCAGGGTGCAGCTGCTTCAGCGAGTGGGCATCGCCGGATGCGAACAGCGTGCGCGAGTGCCCCTCGGTCGAGTAGCGCACCGCCCACAGGCGCTCGCCGTCGCTCACACCGATGCTGGCCTGGACGGCCTTGGCAATCCCCCGCCGGGCCGCCGCCGCCTCGACGAAGCCGATCGTGCGCTCGAGCGCCGCGAGCGGATCGTCATCGAGCCCGTTCGTGAGCGCGAGGTGAAAGAGAACCTCCGAGTCTGTCGAGCCCTGGATGTTGGCGAACAGCGACGGATCGACCGCCAGCATTAGATCTCGGCGCAGCGCGTGGAAGTCGGTGATCAGGCCGTTGTGCACGAACAGCCAGTGACCATGACGGTAGGGGTGGCAATTGGTCTCCTGCACGGCGCTGCCGGAGGTCGCCCGCACGTGGGCCATGAACAGCGGCGACTCGATGTGACCAGCCAGGTCGCGCAGGTTCGGGTCGCCCCACGCGGGTGAGACGCTCCGATACACGCCCGGCCCGTCGCCGGTGCCGTACCAGCCCAACCCGAAACCGTCTCCGTTGGTCGTCTCGGCACCCATCCTGTCGTGCAGGCTCTGATCGATTAGGCCATGCTGGGACTTGAACAGCAGCTCCTCGACGATCACGGGCTGCCCATGCCAGGCCATCCATCGACACATTTCATCTCCCTTCGCTGCCGCGGTCGTCGTCTCCCAAACTGCTCGCGCACTGTACATGCGGTCCCGTCTCCTCGCATCGTCCGATTGGGACGGTCGAGCCGGATGTCCCGCCGCATCCCGAAACGATGTGCGCGGCGACGCATACACTCATGCGCCCTCTCCATGCCGCAGATCGCTGAAATAGACGAGCCCCCCGTCGCAGGCCAACGCTCGTCGTGAGCACGCAAGCCGACGTTCCCAAGGGCTGGGAGCGCGTCTCGGCCGAGGGACCGGGTCCGTTTGTGACAACCGAACTGCTGCGCCGGCCCGATGGCCGGCTGGTGCGGTGGCGCTCGCGCGGGCAACGCAAGGCAGGCGCCTCGCGCACGGGCGACGCAGCGGCCGCCCGAGCGGCGCTCAGCGAACCTGTCTGGTGGCGCCCGCGACGGCGGGGCTGGTGGATGAGCGTCCTGTTCTCGCTCGGATCGCTCTGCTTCGCGGTCGCGGCGATCGCAGCGCAATGGGCATCGAATCCGCGGCCCTCGATCGACGTGACGTTCTTCGTCGGCTCGCTCCTGTTCACGAGTGCCGCCTACCTGCAGTACTCCGAGGCTGTCAACGCAGAGCGCGGCTCGGCAGCGGATGGCCGGCGCGTCCACTGGCGACCGGTCTCATGGGAACCGAGGCGGATCGATTGGCTGGCCTCGCTGATCCAGCTTGTGGGCACGATCTTCTTCAACATCAGCACCTTTGCCGCGATGAAACACGGCCTCAGCACCCATCAGGTGAACGCGCGGGTGTGGGCGCCGGACGTGTTCGGCTCGATCTGCTTTCTGCTCTCGAGCGAGCTCGCATACGCCGAGGTCTGCCACAGATGGATCTGCCTTCGCGGCGGCTCGCTTTCGTGGCGGATCGTCGCGCTCAACCTGCTCGGCTCGATCGCCTTCGGGGCGGCGGCGATCGCGTCGCTGACAGAGCCCTCGAGCGGCGAGCCGGTGAGCGCGAGGATCGCCAACGGCGGCACGGCTTTCGGGGGGGTGTGCTTCCTGATCGCGGCGCTCGCGCTGATGCCCGAGGCGAGGATCGAGGAGAGCGCCGCGCACTCCGCATCCTCGGACATATAATCGCCAACCGCCGCCAAGCGGGTGCCGTGTCGGGATTCGATGCGCACGTCGCGACCTGTCGCGCAACCACGGAGGTAGGACGTGCCAACTCAGCAGAACCACACCGACGAGCGCCCGAGCGACCTCTCGGGTAGACACATCGACTCGCTCGAGAGCAGGTACGGGAACCGCTTCCTGCTGGAACCGGCCCCCGACAACCAACTGCCCAAATCCGGGATGCCGGCCGACGATGCGATGCGCCTCGTCGGCGAGGAGATCCTGCTCGACGGGCTGCCGATGCGCAACCTCGCGACCTTCGTGACCACCTGGATGGAGCCTCAGGCGGTGCGCCTGATCACGGAGGCGCTGCACACCAACTTCATCGACCACGCCGAGTACCCGAAGACCGCCGAGATCGAGCAGCGCTGCATTCGCATGCTCGCCAGCCTCTACCACGCGCCGGGCGAGACGACGGGCGCGCGGACGCAGGGCTCCTCGGAGGCGATCATGCTCGGCGCCCTGTCGTTCAAGTGGAAGTGGAGAGCTCGTCAGGAAGCGGCGGGCAAGAGCGTGGACCGTCCCAACCTCGTTTTCGGCGGCGATGTGCACGTGGTATGGGAGAAGTTCTGCCGCTACTTCGACGTCGAACCGCGGATCGTGCCGCTGAAGAAGGACAAGTACACGATCGGCCCCGAGGACGTGGAGCCCCACGTCGATGAGAACACGATCGGCGTGGCGGCCGTGCTCGGCACGACGTTCACCGGGCACGCCGACGACATCTCGGGGATCAACGACCTGCTGGTGCGCCTGAAGGGCGAGCGCGGACTTGACGTGCCGCTGCACGTGGATGCCGCGAGCGGCGGTTTCGTGTGGCCGTTCCTCTACCCCGACTCCAAGTGGGACTTCCGCCTCGAGCAGGTTCGCTCGATCAACGTCTCGGGCCACAAGTTCGGCCTCGTCTACCCCGGAATCGGATGGCTCGTGTTCAGGGAGACGAGCGATCTCCCCGACGATCTCGTGTTCTATGAGAACTACCTCGGCAAGCGCGACGCGACGTTCACGCTGAACTTTTCCACCGGCTCGGCGATGGTGCTGGCGCAGTACTACAACTTCGTGCGCTACGGGCACGACGGCTACCGCTACATCATGGAGACGATGAACTACAACGCGCACAGCCTCAACGAAGAGATCAAAGCCACCGGCGAGTTCGAATGCATCGGCAGCGACGATGAGGAGCAGCTGCCGCTGGTCGCCTTCAAACTCACCGGAGAGCAGAACTACGACGAGTTCGACGTCGCGGCGCAGCTGGCTGCCGAGCGGGGCTGGATGGTGCCCGCCTACACCATGCCCCCCGACGCAGAACACGTCAAGATCATGCGCGCGCTCGTCAAGCAGACGCTCGGGCACTCGCTCATCACCACGCTCGGTGAAGACATCAGCGAAGCGTGCGCCACCCTGACGGCGAAGGGCGGACTGCACGAGTCAGACCGCAAACGGGTCAAGACGAACACGGGGTTCTGAAGGCGCGACGCATTGCGATCGCGGCCATCCCCCTGTGCCATCGACACATTGCCACGTTGCCGCCGTTTTGCCGGTGCGTCAGCGCGTGAATGGACAGGATTCGATACCTCGCCGTCGAAACCATGGGACGGCTACATATAGGTCGCTTCCGGCGGCCGCCGCTACAGGAGGGAACTAAATGAGAGGTGTAGGCAGCGCGTTGTTCGTGGGAATCCTGCTGATGGTCGCGGGAATCCTCAACGTCATCTACGGAATTGCTGCTGTTGGAAATGCGAAATTCTTTGTCAATGACACGCAGTTCGTGTTCTCGAGCCTCCACACGTGGGGCTGGATCACGATCATCCTGGGCATCATCGAGCTCACCGCCTCGTTCTCACTATTCGCCGGCGGCGTCTACGGCCGGTTGATCGGGATCGTGGCTGCCAGCATCGGCGCGATCGGCGCACTTCTGGACGTCGGCGGCGCGCACCCATGGTGGGCGCTCGGCATATTCGCCATCTGCCTGGTCTGCATCCACGGTCTCGTCGTCCTCGGCGAGCCCATCGAGGCCTGACCACAAACGCTCGCGGGGACCGGGACACGCCCGGTCTCCGCAAACGGTGCTGCTGGGGCGCCGGACCGGGCATCCCGGTGGCGCAGTGCTATTTGGTGAGCCCGGCTACGCCGTTGCGCAGAAGCACCGCCGCGAGCAGGATGAGGATCACGGCCGCGATCGTCCTCACATGCCGCTCGAGCCACTCCCGTGCACCCGTGAGCACACGTCGCGTCGGCTCCGGCGAGATCGCCAGTGCCACGAGCGCCACCGAAAGCGGCAGCAAAGACACGAGCGCAAATGCGACCCACTCGGCGATGTACTGCCCGGCGCTCGGGTTCGTCTCGGAGATGTCCTTCAGGGCCAGCGGAATGAACGCACCGGGATTGGCCAGCGTTGCGCCCGCGGCGACGATCGCTATCACCGGCGATGAGGCCACGTTGCTCATCTGATCGATCATGCCCGTCACCCGCTTGGGGTCGTAGGGTCGTCGCAGGAAGCGAACGACGAAGAACAGCACGACCACGGCTGCGACGACGTCAACCACGGCGACCCATGTCTTCGGTTCGCTCGGTTTGGGAGAGGCGGCCGCGTTACCGAGCACGAACGCGGCGACCACGCCGATCACGAGGGTTACGCCGAGCGCGCCGAGATAGAACCACAGGCCGGTGCGCATTGGCCGCTCGCCGAGGACGAGCGCGAGCACCGTCAGGAACAGCGTCGTCGGCGAGAGCATCGCGCCGAGCGCGACGAGTACCAGCTCGGTGTCGACCGACGTCACGGGCGAGCCTGCTACTCGCCCGCGCTCAGCCTAAATGCCTAGTGCCTTGGCCTTGGCGGCTGCAAACTCCTCGTCGGTGAGCGCGCCGCTGGCGTGCAGCTGGGCAAGCTCATTGATCTTCTCCACGGTCGGATCCGCGGGCGCGGCTGCCGGCGGGGCTTGAGCCGGTGGAGCCGCAGCGGCCTCTGCCTCATTCTCACCAGCCTCGGCTCCGCGCTTGCTGCCCTGGTAGGCAACTGTCCCAACGGCTGCGGCCCGTACGATCGGGCGACGACGTCCAAGCGGCATGATCTGCTCCTCGCTGTCGGCGTTTAGCTCGAGCGCAGAGTGCCGCTCGGTCGTGTTCGATATTACTCCTGAGGCCTCAGATCAGGTCAGGGCGCCCGACGGTCCCACAGAGCCAGGGCCCGCATCCGGGAACTCCTCGGCGATCTGGCCGCGGAGCACATGGGCGCCCACAAGCGCGAGGATCGTGAAGATCAGCATCTCAAACGGATTACGGGTGGCCGGGATGGGCCCCCAGATGAACACCAGCGCAAGCAGGCCGAGAACGATCCAGTAAGCGAGGCCCGGGTACGTGCGAAAGTGGGGCGCGAGGAAGCGCCGAACAGCGACCGCCCAGCGCGCAGGCCCAGCCAGGAAGCCCGCGAAGATCACCGGGATGCCGATGATGATCGCGGCGCCCGCGACCTGAACGAGCAGCGAGGTCGCGACAGAATAGGCGTCGTTCGCGGCGGGTTCGATCGAGGCGTCGTTGGTGATCGCCGAGACGAGCTGGCCCTGGCCGATCTTGCGACCTAGGATCACGATCAGACCGGCGAAAACAAGGCTCGAGCCGACCAGGATCAGCGTGCCGCGCCGCCTTCCGCTCGATAGGAACATCGCCAGCACATACAGCACAAACGTCAGGATCGTGAGCAGCAGGGCCAGCGCGTGGAGCGCTTTGGCCAAGCTGCGCACCAGCCCGAGCTGGCTCGAGGTGACGATCTTGAGGTTCGCCACAGAGGGGGGCAGCTTTTCCGCGACGGCCGGCGGCAAGCCGAGGCGATCGGCGAGATCGGCCACGATCTGATGCAGGTTCAGGGAGACGGTGCCGCCGTTGATCTGCACGCGCGAGCCGCCGCCTTTGACGATCGTGACGAGCGCCTGGTCGGCCGCGCGGTTCGCGTTCTCCCAGGCGCTCTGCACTCGCGGAAGTTCAAGCGCCTTTTCAGCGCCCTGTTCGGCCAGGTTGTGCAGCCCTCCTGAGATCGGGCCGGCGAGCGGCGCGAGTTCCTTGGGTAGGCCTGCCTTGAGTTCGGCCTCCACGTTGACGTTCGCGTAGAGCTGGTCGATCAGATAGCCGGATATGGCGGTTCGGATCGTCTGCTTCTGAAGCAGCGCCGTACTCGTTTTCGCCCAGTTCGTCGGGTTCATGAGCTGGCGGTTGGCCCAGATCGCGAAGATCGAGAAGATCGCCAGGATCGTCGCGATCACGAGAATCACGCGCACCCAGATGCGGTGTGCGCCGCGGCCCGCCCTGGAGCCCCCCTCTACGCCGGCCGAGCGAGCGCGGTGTCGAGCTGTTCCCGGCGAGGGTCCGCCCGAAACGTCCGCTTGCATGTCGCCGCCATCCTTGGCCTCTGCCTCAGGCTCGTCGGGCACGGCGGTGAGGCTACCAGGCCAACCGGTGTGAGTGCTAGACGCGCATCGGGTGAATCATCACCCGATGGCCCACGTGAGTTACAGACCGGTCTCGGCGGTGATCTTGCCCGACTTGACCGCGGCCGCCAGCGCCTTGTAGTCGAGTTCGTTCTGCTCGGCATAGGCGCGCGAGAACTCCAGGATCGCGCGGTCGAACGTGGGGCCCTTACCGAGATAGGAGGCGATCGCGATGCGGTCGCCGCTGCGTGCGTGCGCGCGCGCGAGCGTC